>ENA-UEQL01002967-UEQL01002967.1-human-gut-metagenome-genome-assembly--contig:-NODE-2967-length-10824-cov-4.059458_pt1 | contig 10824 bp, 9 predicted proteins | sample MGYA00242905_ERZ507926 | MGnify/ENA primary metagenome ERZ507926 (study PRJEB26167, sample SAMN06115531) | human gut metagenome | host: Homo sapiens | place: China:Henan | collected 2015-09-09 | study...
GGAATCCTGGAGTACTGCATCCTCGCCATTCTCTCCCGCGAGGATTCGTATGCTCCGAAGATCATCGCCGAACTCAAGCAGGCCGAGATGATCGTAGTCGAGGGTACGCTCTACCCGATCCTCACCCGGCAGAAAAATGCCGGACTGCTGACCTACCGCTGGGAGGAATCCCCGCAGGGTCCGCCGCGCAAGTACTACACGCTCACGGACAAAGGCCGCGAATACCTCGCAACGCTCGACGAAGCCTGGGATGAACTCGTCGGACAGATCCAACTCATCCGCCACGGAAAAAACAATTAACCCCCAAAAAACAAAACCATGAAAAAACTCCTGCTGATAGCCGTCCTGATCGCAGCGTGCCTCTCCGCAACCGCTTATGTCGCCTGCGTCGCAGCGCCCCTGCTGGGCAAAAACATCAAGGGCAGCGGCAAGATCGTCACCAAAACCGTTCCGGCACCCGATTTCGACGGCATCGAAGCCTCGCGCGCCGTGAAAGTCGTCATCTCGGACAAGGTGTCGGACATCCGCATCGAAGCCGACGACAACCTGATCGACCTGGTGGTGGTCCGGACCGTCAAGGGCAAACTCGAAGCCACCCTCGATCAAAAGGTGAACAACATCCAGAACGGCAACGTCACGATCACCATCCCGGCCAACGGGAAAATCCGCTCGCTCGACGCTTCGAGCGCCTCGAAGATCATCGGCGAGACGACGCTCAAAGCCGGCAAATTCAGCATCGAGGCTTCGAGCGCCGCCAAGATCAAAGCCGCGGTGGAAGCCGTCTCCTGCACCATCGAAACATCGAGCGCCTCGAAGGTCGAGGCCTCGGTCGAGGCCGAAAGCTGTTCGCTCGACGCATCGAGCGCATCGAAAATCATCCTCGAAGGTTCCGCCGGGACGTTCAGGGCCGACATGAGTTCAGCATCGAAACTCAACGCCGAAAAATTCTCGGCCGTCAACGCCACGATCGACACGTCGAGCGCCGCCAGCGCTTCGATCGACTGCAGCGGAAAACTCACCGCCAGCGCATCGAGCGGCTCGTCGGTCCGCTACTCGGGCGACTGCCGGACTTCGCTGGAAAAGTCGAGCGGCGGCAGCATCCGCAAACTCTGAATTCCGAAACGACGCGACAACCATGAAAGAGGTTAAAAAATGCAGCATCTCGGGCGTGGCGTTCACGATGGACGCCGACGCTTACGAGGCCCTCGAAACCTATCTCGAAAGCCTCAAGACAACCTATAAGGACACGGCCGACGGCGCGGAGATCGTCGCCGACATCGAAGCCCGCATCGCGGAACTGATCCTCTCGGCGCAGGATAACACCCGCATCGTGGAGAAACCGCTGATCCTGAACATCATCCGGCAGATGGGCTCGGCCGAGGACATCTCCCGGGAGAGCGTCGACCGCGACCTGCACTGCGACACGCCGCGCATCCCCCGCCGGCTCTACCGCGACACGGAAAACGCCAAGCTGGGCGGCGTCTGCGCCGGAATCGGCAAATATTTCGACATCGACCCAGTGTGGGTGCGCCTCGGGCTGTTTCTGCCCCTGCTGTTCACCTGCTTCGGGTGGATTCCCTTCCTGCACTGGTTCAGCCCGATGTTCGGCAACCTGTTCGGCATCTTCCTGATCTGCTATTTCATCATGTGGTTCGCCGTTCCGGCGGCCCGTTCGGCGCGGCAGAAACTCGAAATGAACGGCGAGAAGATCACCGCACAATCCATCGGCGAGGTCACCGCGGCCACCGCCACGGCCTGCGCCGAACCCGACGCCAAGGCCAAACCGATCGTCGCCGAAGTCGTATCGGTCTTCGGCAAGGTGGTGCTGATCCTGCTGAAAATCATCGCCGGGTTCATCGTCTTCGGACTCATCATGGCGGCCTGCGCCCTGATCATCGGCATGTTCGCCCTGATCGTCGGCGGAGAGGGTTTCTTCACGCCCGCCGTCTTCGGCAACACGGTGTCGATCTGGATCGCGAGCCTGGGCATCCTGGCCACGCTCATCCCCATCATCCTGCTGATCTACGTGCTGATGTGCCTGATCGCCTCGCGCAAACCCGGCGGCAAAACCGTCCTGGCCATCTTCCTCGTGTGGCTCGCCACGATCATCGCCGTATCGTGCGTGGCGATCCGCGAAAACGTGGGCGACAAGTTCCGCAAGAAGCGCGACGCCATCGAACAGGTGTTCCGGAGCGAGATCGTCATCGACGGCGACACCACGACGCTGGAACGCCTGCTGGAGGATTACGACGACGAGAGCGTGATCGAAGAGGGCCGCAAGACCCTGCATATCGCCGTGCCTTCGAAGTCGATCGACATCACCGTCGATAAGAACCGGGGAAGCCTGCACGTCAACGCCGACGGCCGGGAGGTATCGGTGCAGGCCGGAGAAAAAGACGGAAAAGCCTCGGTGAGCATCTCCGCAGGGGAGAAAACCGGCTCCGCGGCCGAAGCTGCGGAATAACCGCAGCGCAGTTTCAAATAAAAAGTTCTCTTCCGACAGGGCGGCATCCTTTTTGGGCCGCCCCTGTTTTTTGAATTTTTTTTGTATCTTTGGACGGTTTTGTCTTAAAAGCAAAGTAAAGTATGGCCGGAATCAAATGTATCGGCATCCTGACCTCGGGCGGCGACGCCCCGGGCATGAACGCCGCAATACGCGCGGTGACGCGCAGCGCGATCTTCAACGGATTCACCGTGAAGGGAATCATGCGCGGATACAAGGGTCTCGTGTTCAACGAGATCGTCGAATTCAAATCGCAAAGCGTCAGCAACATCATCCAGCTGGGCGGCACGATCCTCAAGACGGCGCGCAGCCAGGAGTTCACCACCCCCGAAGGCCGCAAGGCCGCCTACGACAACATGGTCGCCGCAGGCATCGACGCGCTGGTGGTGATCGGCGGCGACGGTTCGCTGACCGGAGCGGGCATCTTCGCCGAGGAGTTCAACGTACCGATCGTAGGGCTTCCCGGAACGATCGACAACGACCTCGGAGGCACGGACTCGACGATCGGCTACGACACGGCGCTGAATACGATCATGGAGTCGGTCGACAAACTGCGCGACACGGCGTCAAGCCACGAACGCCTCTTTTTCGTCGAGGTGATGGGCCACACGGCGGGTTACCTGGCGCTCAACAGCGCCATCGCGACGGGTTCCGAGGCGGCGATCATCCCGGAGATGGAGACCGAGGTAGACCAGCTGGCCGAGCTCATCAACCACGGCTTCCGCAAGAGCAAGAACTCGGCGATCGTGATCGTCGCGGAGAACCCCAAGACGGGCGGCGCCACGGCGCTGGCCGAACGTGTGAAGAAGGAGTTCCCGCAGTACGACGCGCGAGTGACGATTCTGGGCCATATCCAGCGCGGCGGCTCGCCGACGGCCGTGGACCGCATCCTCGCCTCGCGCATGGGCGAAGCGGCCATCGAGGCCATTCTCGACGGGCAGCGCAACGTGATGATCGGCACGATGAACGGCAAGATCGTCTACGTGCCCTTCGCCAAGGCCATCAAACACGACAAAGGCATCGACCGCGGAGCGCTGGAACTGGTGAAAATCCTGTCGATTTAGACAGCTCCGCCTGCCCGCCGCGAACGGCCGCAATGCAAACGAATTCAACAAAAACCCGAACATAAGCGAATGAAACGCGTAATTGGCATCGGCAACGCCCTGACCGACATGCTGGTCAACCTGAAAACCGACTCCGTGCTGGGGAGGTTCAAATTAGCCAAAGGCTCGATGAGCCTCGTGGACACCCGGCTCCAGACCGAAATTTCGAAATCGGTGGCCGGACTCCCCTATTCCCTCTCGCTCGGAGGATCGGCCGGCAACACCATCCGCGCCATGGCGCAGCTGGGTTGCAGCGTCGGGTTCATCGGCAAGGTGGGCCCCGACACCACGGGCGACTTCTTCGTGCAGGCGCTGGACAACCTCGGCATCGAGCCGATCATTTTCCGGGGCAGGGAGCGTTCGGGCAAATGCGTGTCGCTGATCTCCGCCGACGGCGAGCGCACGATGGTCACCCACCTCGGCGCGGCGCTCGAACTCTCGGCCGGAGAGATCGAGCCGTCGATTTTCGAGGGGTACGACTGCCTCTACGTCGAAGGTTATCTGGTGCAGAACCACGATCTGATCCTCAAGGCCGCCCGTACGGCCAAGAAGTGCGGCCTGAAGGTCGCCATCGACCTGGCCAGCTTCAACATCGTGGCCGAGAACCTCGAATTCCTGCGCGGGCTGGTGAGCGAGCACGTCGACATCGTTTTCGCCAACGAGGACGAGGCCAAGACCTTCACCTGCGAGGCCGAGCCGCTGAACGCCCTCCAGGCCATTTCGCAGATGTGCGAACTGGCCGTCGTGAAGATCGGCACGAAAGGCGCGCTGATCAAACAGGGCGAGGAGGTCGTACACGTGGGCATCATGGCCGCGGCCAAGCGCGTGGACACCACGGGAGCGGGCGATTTCTACGCCGCCGGATTCCTGGCGGGGCTTTGCGACGGACTTTCGCTGCGCCAGTGCGGCACGATCGGCGCCATCACCGCCGGCAAGGTGATCGAAGTCGTCGGCACGACCTTCGGCGAGGAGGCCTGGGCCGACATCCACCGGCTGGTGAACAAGGTCAAAAACGAAAAGTACCTGTTTTAAATACAAAGGGCTGAACAAATGTTCAGCCCTTTGTATTTAAAACAACAGCGCATACCGGAATCACAACCAATTTTCTTCCGGAGAATTCGCTGTCGCCCGGCGTTCCGCCGTATTTACAATTCTGCCCCACCCCAAATCCCTCCCTCGGGAGGGGCTTATCGCATGCGACCAAAGCCTGCAACTCCTAATTTTTAATTTTCGTGAACAGCCCCCGGCTGATTTCCAGACGCATGCGCAGCAGCCACCGCGATTTGCGGGGCGGCATCGTGCAGCAGAGCACGAGCGTCGCCGCCCATTTGGCGATCTCCAGCACGAAGGTCTTCGGCAGCCGGCGGTGGATTTCGGCCCGCAGCCGCTGGCTCACCCCGACGTTGTAGCTCAACCGCCGGAAATAAGCCCCGGTGAGTTTCGCCGGCGGAATGATGTGCCACATCACCGCCCCCGGCACATACCAGATCGTCTCGCCGCCGAGCAGGAGACGTTCGAAAAAGTCGTTCTCCTCGCCGCCGATCAACTCGCCGTTCACGCGCCCCAGCGTCGGATCGAACCCCCCGTAACCGGCCAGCCCCGCACGGCGGAAAGCCATATTGCCGCCCCCGGGAACGCGTCCCGCCGGGAACGGACGCACCCGCTCTCCGAAATCCATCGGATTGGCGATCGGCATTTCGACGTATTTCGACATCCACGCCGGACGTCCCGCGGGGTATTCGGCGACGATGCGCCCCCCGGCCACGACGGCCCCGGGACGGGTTTCGAAGAATTCGAGATAGGCGCGCAGAAACCCCTCGTTGACCCGTTCGTCGTCGTCGATGAAGGCCACCAGCGGCGCCTGCGCCTCCCGCAGTCCGCGGTTGCGGGCGTACGACACCCCCGGTCCCTCCTCCGCGACGAGCCGCAGGCCGCACCCGGGATGCGCCGCGGCAAAGGCCGCGAAACGCGCCTCGGTGTCGTCCGTGGAGTTGTTGCTCACCACCACGCACTCCCACTCGTCGCGCGGAAGATCCTGCCGCACGACGGATTCGAGCGCCGCAACGAGTTGTGCGGCACGGTTGTGGGTGGGAATGACGAGCGAGATTCGAATCATCGTGCGAATGTAGCAATTTATCCGTAAAAAACCCGTATATTTGTCCGAAATATAAAAAGCGACACGACTATGTACAAACTGATTCGCACCCTCCTGCCGGTCCTTGCCGCAATGATCGCCACGACCGTCTCGGCGCAGAGCGTCAGCTGGAAAAGCTCGGTGCAGCACCTCGACGGCCAGACCTACCGGATCGTGCTGGAAGCATCCATTCCGGCTCCCTGGCACATGTACGACATGGGACCCTACGAGGGCGGGCCCAACGCCACGACGATCACCTTCACCCCGGGCGAAGGCGCCGTCCTCGAAGGAGGCGTCGAGCAGCTGACCCGTCCCGAACGCCACTACGACAAAACGTTCGGAATGGAGATCGGAACCTTCGCCCGAAAGGCGCAGTTCGCCCAGAGCGTGAAACTCACGGCCCCGCAGGCGACCGTCAAAGCGGAACTCGCATGGATGATCTGCAACGATACGAGCTGCCTGCCGCCCGACGACACGGAACTGACGATCACCCTGCCCGCAGGTGCGACGCCCGCCGTGCAGCCCGCGGAAACTCCGGCCAAGGAGAGCGCCGCGGCACCGGAAACCGTCCCTGCGGCCGAAATCGCTCCCGCACAGAAGGACGCCGCAGGCGGCGGCTCGCTGTGGGGGCTGATCATCGAAGCCATTCTGTGGGGCTTCGCCGCCCTCCTGACCCCCTGCGTCTTCCCGATGGTCCCGATGACCGTCTCGTTCTTTATGAAAGGCTCCGGAAGCCCCGCGCTGGGCCGCATCCGCGCCGGCATGTACGGGTTCTTCATCGTGGCCCTCTACACGCTGCCCATCGCGGCGATCATCCTGATCACCCGCCTGGTGGGCGGCGACGCCGTGACGGCCGACATCTTCAACTGGCTGGCCACGCACTGGCTCCCGAACATCCTCTTCTTCCTGGTGTTCATGGTCTTCGCCGCATCGTTCTTCGGCGCGTTCGAGATCACGATGCCCTCGTGGATGGTCAATAAAACCGACTCCAAAGCCGACTCCAAAGGCCTTGCCGGCATCTTCTTCATGGCCCTGACGCTCGTGCTGGTGTCGTTCTCGTGCACCGGACCCATCGTCGGCTCGGTGCTGATCAAATCCACCGCCGGGGAGTTCTGGAGTCCCATCGTGACGATGCTGGCTTTCTCCGTCGCCTTCGCGCTGCCGTTCACCCTCTTCGCCTTCTTCCCCTCGATGCTCAAGAAGCTGCCCAAGAGCGGCGGATGGCTCAATTCGGTGAAGGTCGTGCTGGGATTCATCGAAGTCGCGCTGGGCATGAAGTTCCTCTCGGTGGCCGACCAGACCTACCACTGGGGACTGCTCGACCGGGAGATCTACCTCGCCGTGTGGATCGTGACTTTCTCGCTGCTGGGTCTCTACCTGCTGGGTAAAATCAAGTTCGCCCACGACAGCGACATGCCCTACCTCGGCGTAGGACGCCTGGCGCTGGCCATCGTCACCTTCTCGCTGGTCGTCTACCTCGTCCCCGGCATGTGGGGCGCCCCGCTCAAAGGTCTTTCGGGCTACCTGCCGCCCCTGCACACGCAGGACTTCGTCATCGGACAACAGGACGGCTCCGGACCGGCCCCGGCAGGCGGCGAGGCGCGCATGCTGCTGACCGTCGACGGACAGAAACCCAAACACAGCGACTTCCTCCACCTGCCGCACAACCTCGAAGGATTCTTCGATCTCAAGGAGGCCGAGGCATACGCCGCCAAGGTCGGCAAACCGCTCTTCATCGACTTCACGGGCCACGGATGCGTCAACTGCCGCGAAATGGAGGCCCGCGTATGGTCCGACCCGCAGGTGCTGGACATCCTGCGCAACGACTACGTGATCGTGGCGCTCTACTCCGACGACAAGAAAGTGCTTCCCGAGAGCGAATGGGTGACCACCGATGCGGGCAAGGTGCTCAAGAGCCTCGGCAAAATCAACTCCTACTACGCGCTGAAGACCTTCGGGGTCAACGCCCAGCCCTACTACGTGTTGCAGGGGCGCGGCGGGAAGGAGCTGGTTCCGCCCCGCGGCTACGACCTCGACGTGCAGGGATTCGTCGATTTCCTCCGCAGCGGCGTCGAAGCCTACGACAGGCAGAAATAGGGATTCCCGCCCCGAAAAAAGCCTGCGGCCGTTTCGGCCGCAGGCTTTTTCAGCATTCCGGACGGAGGATCAGTCCGAGAACTCGTCGAACATCGTCGTGCTCAAGTACTTCTCGGCCCGGTCGGGGAAAACCACGACGATATTGCCCCGCTCGATCTTCTGCGCCGTACGCACCGCCGCCAGCATCGCCGCGCCGCTCGACATGCCGGCGAAGATCGCCTCCCTGCGGATGATTTCCCGGGCCATGGAGATCGCCTCCTCGCTCTCGATCATCTCCTGCACGTCGATCTGCGACGGATCGTAGATGTCGGGCACGATGGCCTCCTCCATGTTCTTGAGCCCCTGAATGTAGTGGCCGCGGATCGGCTGTGCGCAGACGACCTTGATGTCGGGCTTCATCACCTTGAGGAAACGCGAAAGACCCATCAGCGTCCCCGAAGTCCCGATGGCGCAGACGAGGTAGTCGATGTTGCCGCCGGTCTGCTGCCAGATCTCCAGCGCCGTCGACTGGTAGTGGGCCAGGTAGTTGCTGGCGTTGGCGAACTGGTCGGGCATGAAATACCTGCCGGGAGCGTCGGCGACCTTTTTCCGCGCCAGGCGGATCGCCCCGTCGGTCCCCTCCTCGGCGGGTGTCAGAATCACCTTCGCACCGTAGGAGCGGATGATCTTGCGCCGTTCGATCGACACCGCTTCGCTCATCACGATCTCCACGGGATAGCCCTTGACGATCCCCACGATGGCCAGCCCGATGCCCGTGTTGCCCGATGTGGGTTCGATGATCGTCTTGCCGGGCGTCAGCCGTCCGTCCCGCTCGGCGGCCTCGATCATCCGCAGCGCAATGCGGTCCTTGATGCTTCCCGTAGGATTGAAGCCTTCGAGTTTGGCGAATATTTTCACGTTCGGATTGGGGCACAGCCGGTTGATCCGCACCATCGGGGTCGTGCCGATGGTCCCCAGAATATTCTTTTTAACCATAAATCACCGCTCATTAAACCGCGTAAAGATAATCATTTTCCGGAAAAAAGATTAATTTTGTGAAATGTCACGTCCGTCTCGTGAAGACAAACGGGTCCCGGCCTCACGAAACGGCATCCCCGGACAAGGACCCACCCTACCCGAATGAACCCATCGAGATTCAGGCCGGCCGCCGGCATGGCGCTGCTGACCTTCGCCGGAATTCCTGCGGCACAGCACGCTGACGCACACCCGAAACACCCCGGACAACAGCCGCCGAACATCGTGCTCATCCACCTCGACGACATGGGCTACGGCGACCTGACCGCAACGGGGGCCACCGGATACCGGACGCCCAACATCGACCGGCTCTGCGCCGAAGGCATGCGCTTCACCAATTATTACAGCGCCCAGGCTGTCAGCAGCGCTTCGCGCGCCGGGCTTCTGACGGGATGCTACCCCAACCGCATCGGATTCGCCGGGGCGCTCGGTCCGAAATCGAAAACAGGACTCAACCCCGACGAGGAGACCATGGCCGAAAACCTGAAGAAAGCCGGCTACGCAACCGCCATCGTCGGCAAATGGCACGTGGGATGCCGCCCGGGGCTTATGCCTCTCGACCACGGTTTCGACGAATACTTCGGGCTGCCCTACTCCAACGACATGTGGCCCCACCATCCGCAGACGTCGTCCTATCCGCCGCTGCCGCTGTACGAAGGGCGCAAGGTCGTCAACCCGTCGGTCTCGGCCGCAGACCAGGCGCAGCTCACCACCCGGTACACGGAACATGCCGTCGACTTCATCACACGCAGGTCCGAAGGCCCGTTCTTCCTCTACCTGGCCCACTCCATGCCGCACGTGCCGCTCTTCGTCTCGGACAAGTTCAAGGGCAAAAGCGAGCAGGGACTGTACGGCGACGTGATGATGGAGATCGACTGGAGCGTGGGCGAAGTGCTCAAGGCGCTGGAAAAGAGCGGCGCGGCCTCCAATACGATCGTCGTGCTCACTTCGGACAACGGGCCGTGGATCAACTACGGCGACCACGCCGGCTCGACGGGCGGTCTTCGCGAAGGCAAGGGAACCACCTTCGAAGGCGGGCAGCGCGTGCCGTGCATCGTGTGGTGGCCGGGGACGACACCCGCCGGAACGATCTGCAACCAGCTGGCCTCGTCCATCGACCTGCTGCCGACCTTCGCGGAGATCGCGGGCACGCCGCTCCCGGCGAAGCAAATCGACGGCGTAAGCATCCGCAGCCTGTTCGAGGGCGTGCCGGACGCCACGCCGCGCACGTCGTTCCTGTTCTACTACCGAAAAAACAGCCTGGAAGCCGTGCGCGACGGACGCTACAAACTCGTGTTCGCCCATCCGGGCCGCAGTTACGAAGCATTCCCGCCCGGCAACGGCGGACGCCCGGGCAAGGTGGCCGAAGGGCACGAATTCCCGCTGGCGCTCTACGACATGCGCCGCGACCCCGGCGAACGCTACGACGTTCAGAACCAGCATCCCGAAGTGGTCGAGGAGCTGATGCGGATTGCCGATGCAGCGCGCGAGGACCTGGGCGACGACCTGCGGGGAATGCCCGGCAGGAACAGGCGTCCGGCAGGCAGGGCCGAATAAACGACGAAGGGCAGGTCCGCCCGGACCCGCCCCTTGCCTTTGCGGCGCGGGAAACGGACTATTTACGCTCCTTCCCGGTTTCGGCGAAAGCCGATTTCACTTCATGCTCTTTCTGCTGACGGGCTTTGGGCGTCGGAGCCTTGCCCTCTTTAACCAAACGATTGATGTTACGCTCGAAATTCTGCTCGCAAGGTTCGCAGGCGGTGTCTTTGTTCTCTTTCATGGCTTTGGAAATTTTATGGTATCGACTCCTGCTGCAAATAGCGCGCCGTTTGCCCGACCATTCATTCCGGCAAACAAAAAAAACGGACAACTCCGTAGAATTGTCCGCTTTGGTAGCGGGAGGAGGACTCGAACCTCCGACCTTCGGGTTATGAGCCCGACGAGCTGCCAACTGCTCCATCCCGCGATATATC
>ENA-UEQL01002972-UEQL01002972.1-human-gut-metagenome-genome-assembly--contig:-NODE-2972-length-10810-cov-5.124569_pt1 | contig 10810 bp, 6 predicted proteins | sample MGYA00242905_ERZ507926 | MGnify/ENA primary metagenome ERZ507926 (study PRJEB26167, sample SAMN06115531) | human gut metagenome | host: Homo sapiens | place: China:Henan | collected 2015-09-09 | study...
GTGGCTTGTACAAGCTCTCTCCCCGAATTTGGAATACGCACCGCAGGTGAAGTTCTCACGGTGATAGGTACGCGGGTCTGTTCTCTTGTGTCGGGTGTTATTCCATTTGATATACATCTTGTTCCCGCAATCAGCGCAGAAGACGAGTCCGGACAGCGGATTGACATATCCCGTTTTGTTCTTCTTTCCCTGGCTGACCGACGCTTCCATCTCACGGCACCTGTCCCACAATTCCTGTGTCACAATGGCTTCATGCGTATTGTAAATCCATACCATATCCTCGGGATCACGCTTGATCTGTTTCTTGTTCTTATAGGACACATTCGTTGTCCGCATCTGCACGAGATGTCCGAGATAGGTGGGATTGGTCACAATCTGCTTGATGGCGGTTGCCGACCAAAGGTGATGCGTCTTACGAGTGTTTGGAATCCCGAATTTCGCTTCCTTGTAATCTGCCGGAGGGAGGATGTTTTCGTCATTGAAGGTCTGCGCGATCCGGTTCGGACTGATGCCGGATGCCCGCATTTCAAAGATCCTGCGGACATATGCCGCCGCTTCGCTGTCCGCGACCGGCAGCCGTTTTTCATCATCGCCCTTGATATATCCATACGGTGCATAGGAGCACCGATAGATTCCTTCCTTGGCGTTGGCTTCAATGACCGCGCGGATCTTCTTGCTCGTGTTGGCGGCGTGCCATTCGTTGAAGACATTCATGATCGGCGTCATATCCATTCCCGTGTTTTCGGTTACAGCCGAATCCACATTGTCGCCGATGGCAATAAACCGGATATTGTAGGTCGGGAACAGATAATCCGTGTATTGCCCCACCTCAATATAGTTTCTGCCGAAGCGGCTGAGATCCTTGACGATGATCACATTGATTCTGCCGTTCTTGGCATCCTCCAGCAGTCTCTGTACACCCGGACGGTTGAAATTGGTTCCACTCCAGCCGTCGTCGATATACTCGTCAACAATCTCAAATCCATTCTCATGGGCATACTTTTCAAGAATCTTTTTCTGATTCTCGATGGACAGGGATTCGCCTGCCCGTTCGTCCTCCTGGGACAGTCTGTAATAAAGACCTGCTTTTTTGTTTTGTGTTTGCTTTGACATCAAATTAACTCCTTTCCGTTACGTCAAAGCAGCCTGATCTGTATGTGCTTCTATGATACCACAGAAGACACAACAAATCAAGCTGCAACCTGTTAACCCGGCGATTTTATGCCGGGATTTTTTCTTCTTTTTTGACCGGATCGCTCATATCCGCCAGTGCCTGCTTTTCGGCAATTTCGCGGATCACGCGGTCTACATCCTTTTTCCCTGTGTAATGACTGACAACGGTATAGCTGACGCCGTCAATGACGATGACATCCCTGCTTGTCGGCATACCGCCGAATTGTTCTTTCATCTCCTGCATCGTTTGTTTCTGTCTGCGAATAAGCATCACCCCCTTTCGTAAAAATGTGATGCATCGGTTTGGTTACATACTTTGCTCATAATCGTGTTTCTTCCTTTCTCTGTGTTCCGGCATGGTGGTGCAATCCTCCACTGCCGGTCTTTTGTCAAACATAGCGGAAAGATCGCCGATCAGGTCTGCGATGCCTGTTGTAATGGAGATCACGGTGTTCCGGCTCATATTCTGCAATGTGCGGTAGGCATTTTCGTTGCCCTTGTGTGCAGAGGTGTTCAGAGATTCCACGGCTTTCTGCCAGTCGAAATAGTCTGATTCGAACAGATAAATCTTGGCGAGCCTGTACTCCGCATGAATGTCGCCCATCTGCGCCGCCTGCTCCAAAAGCGCGATCGCTTTCGGAATGTCCTTTTTCAGGCACTTGCCGTCGGCGTAATACTTGCCGAGCGTATAGGCAGCGTGAGCGTTCCCGTGGCGTATTGCATCGTACAGAAGATCGACGCCCGCCTTGCGGTCAGGGCGAAGGAAATCTCCGGTGAGATACAATCGCCCCAGCAATGCCTCGGCATACGGGTTGTTCTGCTTTGCGGACAGCAAAAGCCAATACTCGGCGTTCTCGGGAGTGCGGCGGTAATAACCACCCTCATAGATCATCTTGCCGAGCCGGTACTGCGCTACATGGTAGCCCTGCTTTGCGGAGGATTCAAGGTAATATGCGCCGTCGTACTCATCGTAGTACGGACTGTCCTCATCAAACAAAATGTGGGAGAGACGGTATCCGGCATATAGGTTGCCAAGCTCCGCCTGCTCCCGCAGGTCGTCGTATTTCTGTTGTGACCATTTGTCTGTTTCGGTCGGCTCATCATCTGACAGATCGCTTTCCTGCCGTTCATTTTTGAAGAACGCTGTTATCTCATCAAGAGACAGATCACCGCAGACAAAGCTGCCGAACCGATGGCAGTCGACACCATCATCGTGATGATCCACCGCTTCATATTCGAAAGCAAGTTGGTGAATTCCTCGATACGCGTTTTCTCCTTCCATACGAGATCGGAAATAAATTTCTCGCGCATTTTCCCATCCTGTTCGAGCAGCTCCTTGTTCTGATTCAGCAGCGTCTGCACCCTCGGCACGATGCTCTCCGCCGTTTTCTGCACGTTTCCGGTCATATCCTCCGCCCAATTCCGGATTTCGTTCCATATCTCGTCCGTGTAAGCCTCTGATTCCTTCTTTGTCGTCAGCTCCGCAATCTGCTGATACAGCGTGGGCTGAAAGGTCACTGCCTGTTTCGTCCATTCCCGAAAGGCGTTCCAATCCTCCTTCGGAATCGCATAAACAATCGGCTGATACGGTGTTTCCTCGATTGTCTTGACTGCCGTTCTGGATGCCGCTTTCAGCTTGTCCATAGGACTGACTGCCGGCGTGTTCTGTAATTTGTTTTCGTATTCTGAATTCATACTCTAAATTCTCCTTCGTGTATTTGTTGTCGTGTAATTCGTTGTCCCGGACTTTTCTGCCGTTCGGACAGGTGAATGTGATATATTTTCTTTCATCCGTCCAGGTGACGGAATAACCGACAGAGGCAAGGATATCACAAAACTCGCGTCTGTCGCCTGCCTGCGTCATGGCAGTGTCAATGTCATTGATAAGTCCGAACTTCCAGCCCTCGCCTCTCATCGTTGCACGGTACTCCCGCGTACCGATGTCCTGACCGTTTCTGCGCTCCGACGGCGGCAGAACAGACAGGCCGTGGTCACGGCAGATGTCATCGCTGATTTTCCGAAGCTCCTGTAAGGTGTTGGGCGTGAAGTGAATCTTCCTGCCATCTTCAAAGCTGACCGAATTGACAATAAAATGGTTGTGTACTCTCTGAACGCCGCTGTCGTCATGTGCATCCAGATGCGTGGCGACCAAAACCTCGTATCCCGGAAAAGACTTCCCGGCAAATTCCAGACCAATGCGGTGGGCTTCCTCATAGGACTGAATTTCCCCCGGCAGAAAGGACTGCACATACTGATAGAAGTAAGTGCCCGATGCCTTGCCATAAAGATTTTTCGTTGCCATGAACTCGTCATAAGCGTGCATCCCTAAGCAGTTGACACCGCCGACATACTGCCGTCCATCGGAATCCACGGTTTTCTTCTCCTGCACGCAATAGTTGATACACCCACGCATGGCGCTCGGTGTCTGCTTGCTCTCCTTGATGAAAATAACGGTTGCCATAGGACATCAACCTCCGCCCTGTATCACCGCATCGGTGTCGGCATACAGCCTGTTGATTGCCTCATAGCACCGACCGATGCCGTCAGCCGTCGCGGTCAGATTGACCGTCCGCACCACGCCTTGATGTGAAAGCATGGTGAGCTGATTGAGATTGCGGCTGATACATTTCAGCTCATGAAGAACCGGCTTCAGTTCTTCGATCTGATAGATTGTCTTGCCGAGCGCTGAGATGCGAAGATATTCACCGATGCCCATACCGGTACCGGCGGCAATCTTTTCAATTGCTTTCCATTCTCTGTCTGTCACCCAAAAGGACTTTTTTCTGTTTCGTTTGCGACCTTGTTTGGTCAAATAATAATCATCTCCATTCCGTAATAAAAGTGGGGGGCGCGTAAGCGCGGGGCTTCTGCCCCAAAAATAAATGCGTTTGGCTCCGGCCGCCTTTGGCGGTGGGAGTCCAAACGCTCTGCTTGCCCTGTCGGGGCGGCGTGCCGCAACGGCGGGCAAGCATCTTGCCACCGCTGAAGCGGGAAGTCGTCTCGCTACGACCCGTGTACATTGTCCGCAATTTCTATCATTCGCTTTTCCTCCTTTCCGATGATATGGGAGTAGTATTTATAAATACAATCCACGACACAAAGCTTTAAGCTGTCGACTTCGTAATAGGCATACTTATCTGAATTTCGCGTAACAAGCGAAACAACCGCGCTCTCGTTTTTCGGCTGTTCCGTTTGTTACGCCATTTTTTACACAGATATCAACTTATTTGCCTTATCCTTGCGAAGAAGCATAACCCGTTTGAGCCTGCCGCCGAACCGCATCGTTTTTGTGTTCGTTCCGCTTTCGTCTTGTTCTATTAATCCCTCGTCGACAAGAGCCTTGGCAAGGGATTTTGCCGAGATGGCAAAGCCTTCGTCCTGCTCTCCGCACAAACGTTTGACCGCCTTGTGAGATACATCCAGCAGAAGATAATAATAGGTTTCATCCTCATACCCGATATAGTTCTTCGGTAATGTTTCAAGCCTGCTCGATGCCGGAATGAGACACACCTGCCCGCACTCAATCAGAGAATACAGCTTGCGGAGGAATATATGCGTCGGTCTGTCCTGCTCGACCGATTCACATTGCCTTGCGGCAAGACGCAGGAGAACACTTTCAAAACGTGCATTAAGAACCGCGATATCTTCTTCACCGAAGTCCGTTTCGGCACTCAGAAATATCTCCATAAAAGAAAAACCGATTTCCAAACACGCAAGCGTGTCGGGAAGTCGGTCATGAAACTGTATTTCATTTTCTCTCAGGCGTTCACGCCATTTGCTTCGGTAGGTCATAAATTTCGATTTCAGTATGCCGCAGATCTCGCCCTTGTCCGCAAAGAACTTCAACATATCTGTGTATCCGCGCATACAGGCGGCGTATTTTCCTTCAAGAGCCTTGTCCTGTGCCTCGGTCAAAAGAGGGAGATTGATACCGCCCGGCTTCATCTCAATACAGAAAAGACGTGCCGTTCCACTTTCTCCGATGTCGGGGGCGAACTCTGCCGTCACGATGACATTGCCCTGCGGCGGTCTTGGCTGACGAAGGGTGATATCCGAGCCGAGTCGGTTTCGTGCGGCTCTGTCGCCGTAACTTCTTGCCAGGGTCTGCATAGCAGCCTTCATCTGACTTGCATCCGACCTTGCCGTCGGGTGATAATCGTCTACACAAGTCAGAACATCCTTAAGCGCAAAGGCGTTATGAACGATACTGTTTGCCGTATCTCGGAAGCTCATGGGCAAGTCGGTTGCTGAGAAGTTGCCGAAGAAAGACAGCATAAGCGCCGCCACCGTGCTTTTCATGCTGCCGGTTCTGCCGATGAGGGTTAAAAGATATTTCGGCTCGTGCCCGATCTGACGAAGGAACTCATTGAGAGGTGAGAGGAATACCGTGGCGAGGCACGGCAGAAGCACCTCGTCGGGCATCATACTGCACGAGAGCAGTTTGACAAGTTCCTCCGCATCCTCTTTGACAAAGCCTTCGGCACCGTAGTAATTCCTCTGCTTTCCCTTCAGCTCAACCTGATAGGTCTTGTCCCCGGGCAGAAGATAGTGCCATTCACCTCCGATCTTCTTCCACCCGGTATGCGAGAAGATATACCGCTTGTCGGCAAATCTCGCCGTTGTCTTGATGGCACACCGCACATGCTTTTCCACTTGACTGACCACACAAAGGTCGCAGGAGGCGTCCAAGCAGTTGGCGATCCATGCCATCTTTTCAAGCTCGCCTGCCGGTATTTCTACGGGTGAAATCTCATTTCCGTAAGCATCCGTTCCGCCGATGCGATACTTTCTTGTGACCTCTGCACCGTCATCTACGATGATTTCGCTGACGATACGAGGGGCAAAGTTGCAAAGCATAATGCCTTGTGCATCCTGCCGTTCCGGCGGGCGATAGCAAAGACAGCCGTTTTCTGTGCAGTACGGCGGCGTATAGTAGTTGCCTGTTTGTTTTTCTTGATCCATTTGAACTTCCTTTCTGTTTGTAAATTTGATATGGGAGTAGTTATAAAAATACGAATTGATTTTCCCGGCAATCTATGGTATACTATAAAAAAACAATTACGGAGGTTTCCATGGCGAAACTCAGATATCTCATACGACGGCTGTCGGTGCAGGCAATGCTGTCCTATGCCAAACCAAACGATCAGGGCACCTATTCTTTCGCACTGACGCCGGCGCAGACGAAAAGCGTCATCATGGGGAACGGCGATACCTGGCAGGAGGACAACGCCATTTTCTTTCAGGCTATGTGCATCCTCCGCGGGGAGAAATACAAAGAGCCCACCTCGGACACGCTGATCTCCGATCTTGCGGAGGCAATCCTCTACCTTGACTTCAAAGGAATATTTGATCGGGATGCGGATAACCCGAAAGCGGCGCTCATGCAAAAAAAGACCGAAGCCATGTTTTCCCCGGAGGGGATTACATTGAACTTCGGTCAGGGAGACGCACGCTATCTCGCCTTTGAACGCTCGGGCAGCATGAGCCGCAGCGCTGTGCTTTCTTTTGTCCGTGCGGATATATATGAGGAGTTTTCCCGCCGTATGACGGTCGGCATGACACTTGGCGTTTGCCAATTGTCCAAGCTCTACGCCTATAACGGTCTGCTGTTTTCGAGCGGAACACGCATTGAAACGGATATGCTGTGGGACAAGGATGCCATCGTTGTCATCGACAATCCGACGGCTGTCTATCCGGATGTGGATGTCATTACCGTGGAAGATAGGACAGGTATCGGCGATGTTCGCAACTACGAGAGAGTCGAGAAAAAGAGCGATATCAAGGTCACGCTGTTTGACGGCGAAGGCATTCTTTCCCCTGCGCTTGCGGAAGAGATCGATCGGTTGTACTGCGGAAAGCACACTCATACCTCGTTCCAGATCCGGATGCCGTATATCAAGGGCATGGTGCATGAGGTGGACTTTCACGGACTGTTTCGTGAGGCAACCGTCACTGAAATTACAGATATGTGGGGCATTTCACATCCCATAGAGCGTGTTCATATGATTCTGACCAAGAGCCAATTCAAGGGATGCGGTTGGATGACCGAGAACGGGCTGACCTTTGAGGAATATCTGAAACGCCTGCGCGCCTACCGTCACACGCTGTATATTACAGGCGTAAACCGCACGGATAGTGAACAGTTTACCGATCTGAACTATCAGTTCCTTTCTACCCTCGCCCTGAGCGGAGAGCAGTTCAGACCGGCTGATTTACCGTTTGATTGGATGAAAGACCGTATGGACAAAGAGGACGAACAAAATGACAGCGATACCGGAGCGTGGCTGACCAAAACGACCGAGGAGATCTACTATCGCCTTCTCAACGACGAATGGTTTCAGTTCGATTACTATGTCGACCACGCACCGAAAAATCCGAAAAGCCGGGGTTACCGCCTTGCCGGGATGCTTCACCGCAATGACCTTTTGCTGGCAGAAAAAGAGTACCGGCGGGAGCTTGACCGCGCCGCGGATACCATTTTGCGGAATTTTGCCCGCAGCAATCTGCTTGTTCGCGGAACTGTTGCCTATCTTTCGGCGGATCTGACTTTGTTTCTTGCCGAGCTGCTGAAGCCGCATACGGACGGCAACAGAAATGCAGAAGACATATACCGGCAACTGATGGAATCCCGTCCAGGCTATACAACTGCCTATGGCTTGCCTGTCGGTCGCATGACGGCACTGCTGCGTAATCCCCATATTGCAAAAAACGAGGAGGTTGTGGTAACTCCTCCTTATCGGGAGGCTTTCATTCGCCGGCGGTATCTTTCGCACCTGTCCGGTGTCGTAATGGTAGAACCGTGGTCGCTCATTGCCGAACGGCTCGGCGGTGCGGACTATGACGGGGATATGGTAAAGGTGATCTATGAGCCGGTGATCTGCGAAAGCATCGCTTCACACTATAAGGCGACGAATGAAAAAGCCGGGGACAATTTCTCCAACCGGAACAACCTGCCACTGTTGAGTATTCCGACAGCAAAGCCGCAATTGCGGAATGCAAATGACCTGCACGCTCGGTTTGAGGCAGTCAAAAGCACTTTTTCCTCGCGTGTCGGGCAGATTTCCAATGCCGCGCTTGACCGCAGTATTCTCGCTTACGATGAAAATGCGGATACCGACATCAAGGAAAAGTGCAGACAGGAAACCGAAACACTTGCCATCCTGACGGGACTTGAGATCGACTCTGCCAAAAGCGGTATCAAGCCCGACCTGTCGGCATACCTGCACACCGACGACAAGCCGCGCAGCCGGTATCTGAAATACAAGCGACTGCTTGAGGATGCGGAAGATCGCCCTGCATGGTATGAGGACACCTTTGCGGAGCAGATGAAGGATTATATCGACGGGACAGACTGGGATAGCGTCACGGCAAATGTAGAGAAACTGCCGTACTATGCCCACATGCTGAAAAAACACACGCCGCGAAAAGTGATAAAGCCTGCACCATCCGCAGAACTGTTCACTTTTGCCAGACATCCGAATTGGAAAGATAACCTTGACTCGTCACTGTTCCCGCCGATTCGGGAACTGATCGACACCTATGACCGTTGCCTGCGGCGCATTCGGTCGCACAAGCACCCGATCCCAGGCAACTCCAAGCGCCGGGACATTGACCGTATTCTGACCATGCGGGATCAGGAAAACACCTATGATACCGACAGCCTGTATGCACTGTTCACCGGGATGGACGCAACGCACATCAAAGCCGTCCGTGACGCACTACGAGCCGAACAGTGGCACTTTCTGAAGCCGGAGGAGCGTTTATCCTTCCTGCACGAACACCTACCCGAAGAGGCTTTTCGGGCGTATGACGGCTTGTTCTCGGATTTCCGCATGGGCGGGTACCGGGTGCTCGGTGACATCATCTGTGATATTGACGACGCCAACAGGCTGGCTGACAAAAGCAAACTTCACTACAAGCACGACACGCCGGAAATGACGGCAATGATCGATGCCTACAACAACCGCATCCCCGGCACGGACTACCGCGAGGCGGTGGCAGAGACTTGCAGAGTTTGCATTGCAAAGATCACGCCGCCGTTTCAGGCAATCCGCTATGCCGAGGCGATGGACAGGCGGGATTTTATCTTTGATGTCCTGCTTGAGGAAGCGGAATTTTATCTGATCGGAGGCAGAAACGGATGATAGAGGAATCGATAACAAACGAATGGGCAGAGTTTCTCTCCTATACCAAAGAGCCGACCTATGCCGTTCGGAACAAGAAGGACAACGGCTTTCTCGGTCGGTTTACCCTGGATATGCTCATGGAAAACTACGGCTTTGCGCGGATTCTGACCGTTCTTGCCCGTGGATATCTCTTTCACAACCCGGACGGGACACCGAAAGGCGGTGATCCGTATGACCGCACCGATGACGCACGCCGCGCTCTTTGCGCATGGTGCAGTATTCCGGACAAAAAGAATGCCGCTCCAAAAGCGGAGTGGCAGTTCAGAACGGATTTCCGGGAGCTTCAAGGTGCGTTTCCCGAGCTTGTGGATGAGAACGGCTGTGGGTGGTATATCCGGCACTTGCACGACATCGCAAATTTCATTGATATTAACCGCGACAAAGTGAGCAAAGCCACACATAAACTTGCCGACAACATCGAAAAACTGGAGGATGCTTGGCGGAAAAAGGTCATCCAGTACCAAATCCCAATCTTCTCGGCAGGCACGAAAGGTGATCTCATTCTCCGCTTTGACGATGTGATCGCCGATGCGTTGGAACTTGGTGCGCTTCGGATAGAATCCATCCGACTGACCGCCGAACAGGAACAGTGGCTTGCAGAGGTCACACCGAAGTCTGTTCCCCTGAATGTGACAAGGGCACTGCTTGAATACTACTGCAAACTTCCCAAAGACTGCATCGACGGAACCTGTATAGTCGTAGATCCCGCTCTCGCGACGGGCGGCAGCGCGAAGGCGGCTATCGATTTCATAAAGGAAAGGGGCTATAAAAAGATAAAACTGTTGTCGCTTATCGCCGCGCCCGAGGGCGTGAAGAGAGTCGCGACGGCTCACCCCGACGTACATATCTACGTCGCGCACTATGCGGACGCGCCCTTAAACGAACACGGATACATCGTAACCGCATTCGGCGATGCGGGCGACCGTATATTCGGCACGAAATAATTAAAAAGCCCTTTCGGAAACTAAAATTTCCGAAAGGGCGGTTTTAGACTGAAAAATTTTATCCGGAAACTTAAATTTCGTTTTCGGTGAGGACGACGAAACCTTCCGCAAGGAGTTTTTCGACGGTGACGCCGTTGCCTGCGCGTTTACCGCCGGTGAAAGTGCCGTCGTAAATAACGCCTTTTCCGCAGGACGGGCTGTTGGCTTTAAGCACGCAGTAATCCACCGCGTTTGCTTTGGCGACTTCTACGGCAATATCCGCGCCGCGGTTATATTCTTCCGTGACGTCGACGCCGACGTCGGATATGACTTTTCCGCCGATGCGTTCGGCAGGGTGACGAGGCGTGGAAAGCCCGCCGAGTTGCTCGGGGCAGACGGGTATAAGGACATTGTCTTTGCCGAGTGCGGCAAGTTTTTCGCTGAAACAGTTATCGCCTTTATAGCGGCAGTTATTGCCGAAAAGGCACGCGCTTACAAGTATTTTTTTCATGGAACGACCTCCTCCAT
>ENA-UEQL01002973-UEQL01002973.1-human-gut-metagenome-genome-assembly--contig:-NODE-2973-length-10806-cov-3.817131_pt1 | contig 10806 bp, 11 predicted proteins | sample MGYA00242905_ERZ507926 | MGnify/ENA primary metagenome ERZ507926 (study PRJEB26167, sample SAMN06115531) | human gut metagenome | host: Homo sapiens | place: China:Henan | collected 2015-09-09...
GCTCTTGCGGAAATCATACAAAAATTCGGGCTGCCGATAAGTTTTGCGCTGGGACTTATTCCCGTCTTCGTCTGCGGCGCGGTTTTCGGTTCGGATATCAGAACAGCTTCCCGATATCGTCTCTTGTAAAGGTTTGCGTTTTGTCGCAGAAGCGGCAATTGACGGTCAGAACGGGCGGCTTTCCTTCGACAACCTGCTCGTCCAGCATCTTCATCAGCTCAGGCTTGCCGAGCGTGATCAGTGCGCGGGCAACCCGGTCGCGGCTGCAGGTACAGCGGTAGGCAACGTCCAGCTCGTCAAACACATCGTAGGGGATACCCTTCAGCGCAATATCCGCAATCGCCTCGTTGGTCATGCCGGCGTCGAACAGCGCGGAAACGTTGGAAAGCGCACCCGCATTCCGCTCCAGCAGGTCAATGACATGGCTGTCGGCAAAGGGGAGCAGCTGGATCAGCACGCCGCCCGCCGCACGGCACATTCCGTCGGTTCCGATCAGCACGCCGAGCGCGCAGACCGTCGGAATCTGTTCGCTTTGAGCAAAATACGCGGCAATGTCCTCGGCAACCTCGCCGCTGACCAGCCGGATCGACCCGTTATACGGCTCGTCCCCGCCCATATCCCGGACAATGTTGAGCAGTCCGTGACCGACCGCGCCGCCGACATCCAGCTTTCCGTTCGGCTTCAGGGGGAGATCCACGGCGGGATTCTGAATATAGCCCCGCACATTGCCAAGGTAGTCCGACACCGCAATGACTCTGCCGGCGGGACCGTCCCCGTCCAGCGTCACGGTGATGCTGTCGGTCTTTTCCCCCAGCATACAGCCCATGACCGAGGTCGCGGTCAGAAGCCTGCCAAGCGTTGCCGAGGCGGTGGGGGTGGTGTGGTGGTAACGGATTGCCTGACTGACGATTTCCGTTGCGTTGATGACATGAATCCGTGCGCTTCCGTCCTGCGTCATGGCACGGAGAATGGTTGATGACATATCGGTACTTCCTTTTTATTTGATAGCGCGTGCCGCGAAATACCACCGCTCGGCGGTGTCGTCCGGCGCGGAAAACTCCCAGTCCGAAAACACGCCCAAAAGCTCCAGCCCGGCATCTCTCAGCGCTCCGGTGATCTCCTCCATGGAGTAACAGCGCTCCTGCTGATGCTCGTCCGCGCGGAGATAGGAGCCGTCCGGCTGTTCTTCGAAAATGGAGAGATCGAAATCACAGATGCGGGTTTCCTCATCATAGCTGTTCTGCCACGCGCAAAAGACATCCGCCGCGCCGGAATCCGCAGGCAGCTCGTCCTCCAGGATGTAGGAATTGCTCCCGTAGGTGTGCGTGAACTTGTAGGGCGTGTTCATATCAAACAGGAACAGCCCGCCGGGGTCGAGATAGTTGTGAACGGTCTTAAAGCAGGTCAGCAGATCTCCGTCCGCCAGCAGGTAATTGAGGCTGTCCAGACAGCAGGTGACCGCGCCGACCGTTCCGTACAGCTCAAAGGAGCGCATATCCTGCTCAAGAAAGAGCGTTCCGGAGCCCTCCGGCTTGGTACCGTAAGCTACCGACAGCATATCGGCGCTTCCGTCCACACCGATCATATCGTAGCCGCGCCGCGCCAGTTCATGCGTCATCCGACCGGTTCCGCAGGCAAGATCCAGAATCAGCTCCGGCTTTTGTGGAAGCCAGCGGGAAAAGCACGCTTCGAAAAAATCCGCCCACCCGGAGTACCGGATTTCCCGGTTCAGAAGATCATACACCCCCGCCAGCGCGCGGTAGCCTTCACATCCGCTCATGGGTTATCCTGCTCCGCCTGCTTCAGACGGTTCAGAACGGTCAGATAGCCGTCATCGCCGTACTTCAGGCAGCGGTTGACGCGGCTGATGGTCGCGGTGGAAAGTCCGGTTTCGGCGGCAATGTCGGTATACACGCGGTTGCCTGCCAGCATCTTTGCGGCAAGCAGTCGGCGGGACATTTCGGTCAGCTCCGAGACGGTGCAGATGTCCTCAAAAAAGGAAAGACATTCCTCCGGGGTCCGTAGCGTGAGAATGCCGCGCATCAGAAACTCAATGTTTTGGTCAGGCTTGCGATTGCCCATATCAGAATCCTTTCTCGTATTTTCGCTCCGTCCCGCCGCCCCTTGGGGAACACCGGAAGGACGGAGCACGTTTTTCTCCTATTATCATACCACAAAATGCCCCAAAAGTAAAGGGGAAAAGCAAAAAAGGTTGGCGGGGTTGCGGTTTTTGTTGCACCGCACTTGAAATCCGGGCGGTTTTGTTGTATAATATAAAATGAATAATTGTTTGTAAGGAGAAGAGGGCGATGAATGAGGCAATGCGGCGGCTCGGCGCGGAACGCTCCGCCATCCGGGAGCTGTTTGAATACGGAAAGGCGCGGGCGGCACAGATCGGTGCGGATCGGGTCTTTGATTTCAGCATCGGAAATCCGAGCGTTCCGACTCCGCCCGCAGTCACACAGGCACTGACCCGGCTGTTGGAGGACTCCGACCCGACCGCGCTGCACGGGTACACCTCTGCACCGGGCGACCCTGCCGCGCGGCGCGCCATTGCCGATTTTCTGAATCGCACCTGTCACGCGAATGCGGATCCCTCGCTTCTTTACCTGACCGCCGGCGCCGCGGCATCGCTGACGGTCAGTCTGACGGCGATTCTGAATCCCGGAGACGAGGTGGTGCTCCTGTCGCCCTTCTTTCCGGAATACCGCGTCTTTGCGGAGCGCACCGGCGGACGCACGGTCGTTGTCCCGCCGGATCCGGAAACCTTTCTGCCGGATTTTGACGCTCTGGAGCACGCGCTGACCGGCCGTACCCGCGCGCTGATTCTGAATTCACCGAACAATCCCAGCGGCAGCATCCTTTCCCCGGACGGCTTGCGTCGGCTGTGCGCAATCCTGGATGCCCGGCAGAAGCGGAACGGTCAGCCGATCTGGCTGATCTCGGACGAGCCCTACCGCGAGCTGGTGTGGGACGGAAGCGAGGTCCCGTTTGTCACGTCCTGCTACCGCAACAGTCTGGTGCTGTATTCGTTCAGCAAGTCGCTCTCCCTGCCGGGGGAACGGATCGGGTATATTCTGGTCTCATCCGAGGCGGAAAACGCACGGGGGATGTACGAGGCAATCTGCGGGGCGGGTCGCGCGCTGGGGTTCGTCTGCGCGCCGGCGCTGTTTCAGCATCTGATCCCCGCGTGCATCGGTCAGACGGCGGATTTCTCCGTCTATCGGGAGAACCGGACCCTGCTGTATGACGGGCTGACCGCGCTCGGCTTTTCGGCAGTCCGCCCGCAGGGGGCGTTTTACCTGTTTCTGAAGTCCCCGGAGCCGGACGCGAAAGCCTTTGCACGGCGGGCAAGGGAGAAGGAGCTGCTCCTGGTTCCCTCCGACAGCTTCGGACTGGGGGGCTACGTCCGCATTTCCTACTGCGTACCGACCGAGCGCATCCGTGCCGCGCTTCCCGCCTTTGCGGAGCTGGCACACGAATACCGACTGACAAAGAATTGAGGATACCATGAATTCACTGGAACAGGCAAGAGAAACGATTGACCGCGTGGACCGTCAGATGGCGGAGCTGTTCGCGGAACGCATGAGAGCCGCCGAGGCGGTTGCGGCATACAAAAAGGAGCACGGACTGCCCGTTGAGGATCCTTCCCGCGAGGGAGAGGTCATCCGGCGCGGTGCGGAATGCGTGGAGGACGATGTTCTGCGCGAGTATTATGTCCGCTTCATTCAGGAGAACATGGCGCTGTCGCGGGCGTATCAGACCCGGCTGCTGTCCGGCATGAAGGTTGCCTACAGCGGCACGGAGGGCGCGTTTGCGCACATTGCGACCTGCCGGCTGTTTCCTTCGGCGGAGAAGCGCGGTTATGCGGATTTTGTCTCCGCTTACCGGGCTGTGGAAAACGGAAGCTGCGATGCGGCGGTGCTCCCGGTCGAGAACAGCTCCAACGGAGAGGTGGGTCAGGTGATGGATCTGATGTTCTCCGGCGGACTGTTCGTCAACCGGATGCTGGATCTGCCGGTCACGCAGGATCTGCTTGCAAAAAAAGGGACGGATATTTCCGAGGTCCGCACGGTCATCAGTCACCCGCAGGCACTGGGGCAGTGCGCGGCAAGGATCCGCGAGATGGGATGGCGGACCGAGGAATACCCGAATACCGCGCTGGCGGCAAAATTTGTTGCCGGGACGAATAACCGTACCGTTGCGGCAATTGCAAGCGCGGAGGCGGCGGAGCTGTTCGGGCTGGAGGTTCTGGAGCGCAACCTGAACGCCAGCCGGAGCAATACCACGCGCTTTGCGGTGTTCACCCGGTCGGAGAACCGGCAGACGCGCGGGACGCATTCGGCGTTCGTGTTCACGGTGCGGAACGAAGCCGGCGCGCTGGCACGGGCGATTGACGTCATCGGTCACTACGGCTTCAATATGCGCAGCCGACCGATGAAGGAACTGCTTTGGCAATACTATTTTTACGTGGAAGCCGAGGGCGACCTCCACACACCGGACGGACAGAATATGCTCCGTGCGCTGTCGGTGTTCTGTGACAGGCTCAGGCCGGTCGGCTGTTACACGGTTCTGCAGGAGGGAATATGAAGCTGCATACAGAGCTTGGCGCACGCAGCTATGATATCACCGTGGAAAACGGCTGTCTTTCCCGCGCGGGGGAAGTGCTGAACCTTAGCCGCCGCGTGCTGATCGTTACGGACACCGGGGTTCCCGCCGTCTATGCGCAGACCGTTGCGGAGCAGTGCCGGGCGCCGGTGACTGTCACGGTTCCGGCGGGGGAAGGGAGCAAGAGCCTTGTGGTATTCGGTCGGCTGCTCTCCCGGATGCTGGCGGAGGGCTTTACCCGGACCGACTGCGTCCTGGCGCTCGGCGGCGGTGTGGTGGGGGATCTTGCCGGCTTTGCGGCGGCGTGCTTCATGCGCGGCATTGATTTTTACAATATCCCCACCACGCTTCTCGCACAGGTCGATTCCTCTATCGGCGGAAAGACCGCAATCGACCTCGACGGCGTCAAAAACTGCGTGGGCGCATTCTGGCAGCCGCGCGCGGTTCTGATCGACCCCGCCACGCTTGCCACGCTTCCCCGGCGGCAGATCGCAAACGGTATGGCGGAGGCGGTCAAAATGGCTCTGACCTCGGACGCGGGGCTGTTCCGGCTGTTTGAGACCGGCGGGGAGAGCGACCTGGAAACGGTGATCCTCTGCTCGCTGGAGATCAAGCGGCGGGTGGTGGAGGCGGACGAGCGGGAGTCCGGTATGCGCCGGATCCTGAATTTCGGCCACACCCTGGGGCACGGGATCGAAGCGGCGGCGGGACTGCACGGGCTTCTGCACGGGGAGTGCGTGGCGCTGGGAATGCTGCCCATGTGCGCCCCGGAGGTCCGGCGGCGTCTGATTCCGGTGCTCCGGCGGCTCGGACTGCCGACCGTGCTCCCGGTGGATCCCGATGCGGTTCTGGCGCAGATCTGCCACGACAAAAAATGTGACGGTGCGGCGGTATCCTATGTTGAAGTCCCGCGCGTGGGAGAATACGAGATCCGCCGGGAGCCGGTCGCGGCGTTCTGCGCGAAAATGCGTCCGGCGCTGGAGGCACTGCGGAAAGGAGGCACGGCATGAAGAATACCTTTGGGAACAGCCTTTGCGTCACCCTGTTCGGCGAGAGCCACGGGGCGGAGATCGGCGCGGTGCTGGACGGTCTTGCGCCGGGACTTCCGGTCGATCCGGATTTTATCCGTGCCCGCCTCTCCCTGCGCCGCCCGGCAGGGGACGGTCTTTCCACGGCGCGCGCCGAGAGTGACCCGTTCCGCATCGTCAGCGGTGTGTTTGAAGGAAAGACCACCGGAACGCCGCTGTGTCTGCTGATCCTGAACGGCGACACGCACAGCCGGGATTACGACCGCTCCATGGCGCGCCCCGGTCATGCGGACTATACGGCGGAATGCAAATATCACGGCTTTCAGGACTATCGCGGCGGCGGACATTTTTCCGGGCGCCTGACGGCGGCGCTGGTTGCCGTTGGCGCGATTGTGGCCGATGCGCTCCGGCGACGGGGCATCACAATCGCCACGCACATCGCGTCCCTTGCCGGCATTGCCGACCGACCGTTTGCCGATCTTCCGGCGGACTGTTCCGCGCTCCTGGGAATGCGCTTTCCGGTGCTGGATTCCGGTGCCGGCGAGCGGATGCAGGCGGCAATCCGGTCTGCGGCGGCGGACGGAGACAGCGTCGGGGGAATCCTGGAAACCGCCGTGCTCGGAATGCCCGCCGGCGTGGGGGAGCCATGGTTCGACACGGTGGAAGGGATGCTTGCCCACGCGCTGTTCGGAATTCCGGCGGTCAAGGGCGTGGAATTCGGCGCGGGCTTCGGCTTCGCTTCCCTGCGCGGCTCGGCGGCAAATGACGGAATGCGGTCTGCGGACGGTCAAATCTTCCACCGGAGCAATCACAACGGCGGCGTTCTGGGCGGCATTACCAACGGCGAGCCGCTCCTGTTCCGCTGTGTGGTCAAGCCCACCCCGTCCGTTGCGCAGCGGCAGGAGAGCATAGATCTGGTCACGCGGGAGAATGTTGACCTGACCGTGCACGGCAGACACGACCCGGCAATCGTCCATCGGGCAGGGGTGGTGGTGGACAGCGTGACGGCACTGGTGCTTGCCGACCTGCTGACAGGACGCTTCGGCACCGACTGGCTTGCGGAGTGAGGTGAAGGGAATGCAGTACGGATGTATCGGAAAAAAGCTGGGACACAGCTTCTCGGCGGAAATTCACGCCATGCTGGAGAGCCGCCCGTATGCGCTGCGGGAAGTCGCGCCGGAGGAGCTGGATGCCTTCATGAAGGCGGCGGACTTTCGCGGGATCAATGTGACCATTCCCTACAAGCAGGCGGTTCTTCCGTATCTCGGCGAGACGGACCCGGTCGCGCGGGAAATCGGCGCGGTCAACACCGTTGTCAATCGCGGCGGCGTTCTTTGCGGCTACAATACCGACTTTGACGGGCTCCGTGCGCTCCTGCGCTCCGTCGGCGTTCCGCTTTCCGGCAGGACGGTTGCCGTTCTCGGAACCGGCGGGACATCGCTGACGGCGCAGGCGGTTGCCCGGTCGATGGGTGCCGCAGAGGTTATCCGTGTCAGCCGTTCCGAAGGGGAGGACCGGATCACCTATGATGCGCTGTACCGGGATTTCGCCCATCGGGTGCAAATTCTCATCAACACCACGCCGGTGGGGATGTTCCCGGATACGGACGGCATTCCGGCAGACCCCGACCGTCTGCCGGCACTGGAGGCGGTGGCGGACGCGGTCTACAATCCGCTGCGCACCCGACTGGTTCTCCGGGCACGGCAGCGCGGCATTCCGGCGCAGGGGGGACTGCTGATGCTCGCGGCACAGGCAGTGCGGGCATCGGAAATTTTTACGGGCGTGACCTATCCTGCCGGCACGGCGGAGCACATCTGCGCTTTCCTGACCGAAAAAAAGGAGAACATTGTTCTCTCCGGAATGCCGGGAAGCGGAAAGAGCACGGTGGGACGTCTTGTGGCGAAAAGGACCGGGCGGCGGTTTGTCGATCTGGATCGGGAAATCGCCGGGCGACTGACCGTGACGCCGGCGGAAATGATCCGTGACCGGGGCGAGGAAGCCTTCCGGGATGCGGAAGCCGCCGTGCTGGGAGAGGTGCTGACCGGGCTTTCCGGCGCGGTGCTGGCGCTGGGCGGCGGAACGGTTCTGCGCGCGGAAAATGTCGGGCGCATCCGGCAGACGGGGAAAATCTACTTTCTTGACCGTCCGGTTTCCGCGCTGATTCCCACTGCCGACCGCCCGCTTTCCGCCACGCGCGAAGCCCTGGAGCGCCGGTATGCGGAGCGGATTGACTGCTACCGGAGGACGGCGGATCTGCGTGTCCACGGCTATACCGCCGCAAGCGAGGCGGTCGAAATCATCCTGAACGATCGGAGGATTCCATGAAGCTGTATGTTCTGAACGGACCGAACCTCAATCTGCTCGGTGTGCGCGAGCCGGATCAGTACGGCACCGAGACCTTTGCACACCTGACCGAACGGATTGCCGCGCACGCCGCCGCGCGGGGGATCGAGGTGATCCAGCGGCAGTCCAATCACGAGGGCGACCTGGTGGACTGGATTCAGGAGGCCTATTTTGCCCGTGCGGACGGACTGGTCATCAATCCCGGCGCGTATACCCATACCAGCATTGCGCTTCTGGACGCGCTGAAGGCGACAAGGCTCCGCGCGGTGGAGGTGCATATCTCCAGAGTAGAGGCGCGGGAGGACTTCCGGCAGGTCAGCTACCTCCGCGCCGCGTGCGAGAAGACAATCACCGGTCACGGGACGGACGGGTACCTGGAAGCCATCGATTACCTGGCGGGGGGCGGAGCATGACGGTCCGGATCGAACCCGGACGCGCCGCGGGGACCGTCCGCGTTCCGCCGTCCAAAAGCATTGCGCACCGGATGCTGATCTGCGCCGGGCTGGCGGAGGGAACCAGCGTCATCCGGAACGTCGGCGACTGCGAGGACGTCCGCGCAACGCTGGACTGCCTCTCGCTCATGGGGGCGGACTGCCGGTATGACGGGGAGAATGTCACGGTGCTCGGCGGACTGTTGCGCACGGCACCTTCGGCGGTGCTTCCGTGCCGGGAAAGCGGCAGTACCCTGCGGTTTCTCATTCCGGTGGCGCTGACCGCCGCGTTTCCGGTCCGCTTCCGGGCGTCGGGCAGGCTTCCGGAGCGCCCGCAGACCGTGTATGAGGACATCTGCCGACAGAACGGTCTGACTTTTTGCCGTGAAGGGGATACCGTTTTGGTTCGGGGTGCCCTGCAGCCCGGCGAATTCCGGATTGCCGGGAATATCAGCAGTCAGTTCGTCACGGGACTGCTCCTGGCGCTCCCGATGCTGGCGGGGGACAGTCGGATCGACCTGACACCGCCGGTCGGGAGCCGTCCGTATATCGACCTGACGCGGGAGGTGCTGTCCCGGTTCGGGGTGCGGACGGAATGGGCGGGGGATCGGACACTCCGGATCCCCGGCGGGCAGTCCTATCGTCCTGCCGACTGTGAAGCGGAGGGCGACTGGTCGGGCGGCGCGTTCTGGGCGGCGCTGGACCGTTTGGGCGACAACCGCGTCACCGTGTCCAATCTGAACCCCGATTCCGGGCAGGGCGACCGGGTCTGCGCGGCATATCTCGATGATCTGCGGCAGGGACCCGCCACGCTGTCGCTGGAGGACTGTCCCGATCTCGGTCCCGTCCTCTTTGCCTATGCCGGCGCGATGCACGGCGGCACCTTTACCGGCGCGGAACGTCTGCGCATCAAGGAAAGCGACCGGATTACCGTCATGCGGGAGGAGCTTGCAAAATGCGGCATCCGGCTGACCGATTCCGGCGACCGCGTCACGGTGGAAGCACCGGACGGCCTGCACGCGCCGACAAAGCCCTTCGACGGACACAACGACCACCGCGTGGTCATGGCTCTGTCGGTGCTTGCCACCCGCACCGGCGGATGCATCACCGGCGCCGGGGCGGTGCATAAAAGCTATCCGGGTTTCTTTGCCGATCTTGCATCGCTCGGCATCCGGACGGAAACCATTGACTGAGGAAGAATCCATGGAACTCAACCGTAATACCGAAATTCTCATCGTCGGCCTCGGCGTCATCGGCGGAGGCTATGCCAGAGCACTGACCCGGCAGGGTTATCGCGTGAGCTGCATTACCAGGGAGCAGAAGGACATCGACTATGCCGTGGCGCACGGGATCATTCATTCCGGGTATACCGAGCCGCGCCCGGAGATCCTCGCGGCGGCGGAGCTTGTGGTGCTGGCGCTCTACCCGCATACTGCCGTGGAGTGGATGCGGGAAAATCAGAATTTCCTGCGCCCCGGCACGCTGGTCACCGATGTCACCGGCGTCAAAGCCCGCTTCATCCGTGAAATGCAGGCATTCCTGCGCACGGATATTGAATTCATCTCCGCACACCCCATGGCGGGACGGGAATCCAGCGGCGTGGAATACAGCAATGATGAAGTTTTCCGCGGCGCGAACTATATTGTCGTCCCGACCGACCGGAACACGCGGGAGGGGATCGCGGTCTGCCGCAGACTGGGGGAAATCCTCGGCTTCGGCAGAATCAGCGAGCTGGACGCGGAATCGCACGACCGGATGATCGCCTTTCTGTCACAGCTGACGCACTGCATTGCCGTTGCGCTGATGAACTGCCACCAGGGAGCGGGGCTGGAAAACTACACCGGCGACTCCTTCCGCGATCTGACACGGATTGCCAAAATCAACGATGAAATGTGGAGCGAGCTGTTTCTGTGGAACCGGGAGGCACTGCTCGCTCAGATGGAGGTCTTTGAGAAGACCTTCGACCGACTTCGCGGAATGCTGGAGCGCGGCGACCGGGAGGGAATGCGGGAAATGATGCGCATCTCCACCCGGCGCCGGACGCTGTTCGATAAAGAAAGGAAAGAAACCGTATGAATATGCATTTTTACCGCAAACTCCCGATTCCGAAGGAGATCAAGGAGCAGTACCCCGCAACGCCGGAGGTCACCGCCGCGCGGGACAGCCGGGTCGGACAGATCAAGGCGATCCTGGACGGCAGAGACGACCGGCTTCTGCTGGTCATCGGTCCCTGCTCCGCCGATGCGGAGGATACCGTTCTGCGCTATATTTACAGATTGCGTGAGGTACAGGACGCGGTTTCGGAACGCATTCTGATCGTTCCGCGCATCTACACCAACAAGCCGCGCACGACCGGGGACGGCTACAAGGGAATGCTCCACCAGCCCGATCCCGAA
>ENA-UEQL01002976-UEQL01002976.1-human-gut-metagenome-genome-assembly--contig:-NODE-2976-length-10791-cov-3.581576_pt1 | contig 10791 bp, 7 predicted proteins | sample MGYA00242905_ERZ507926 | MGnify/ENA primary metagenome ERZ507926 (study PRJEB26167, sample SAMN06115531) | human gut metagenome | host: Homo sapiens | place: China:Henan | collected 2015-09-09 | study...
AGAGATCACGATGGCGGTGCCAGGCATAACCAAGGCCGGCAGCTGGAAACATAAAGACTTTCCGCCGCCCGTCGGCACCGCCCTTCACTCCGAAAACGGGACCCAGCGAAGGCTCACGGAGTGCCACGGTGACATCCTTGCCGATGCGGCGCAGACCGTCCGCAAGTCCGATGGTGGTGGTCGTCTTGCCCTCTCCGGCAGGTGTGGGAGTTATCGCCGTGACAAGGATCAGCCTGCCGTCGGGACGTGTTGACTCGGTAAGCAGCGAAAGGTCGATTTTTGCTTTGTTGCTGCCGTACTGCTCGACATATTCGGGAGCGATATGAGCGCGCTCCGCTATTTTCATGATATGCTCGGGCTTTGCCGCCTGAGCTATTTCAATGTCGGTAAGGTATGCCATTGCTTTTGCTCCTTCTTTATCTGAAATACCTGACTGCCGCCTCAAACATACGGAGGTCGTAGTCACCGGTCACGTTTTTGTAAAGCCCGCTGCCGACGCGCTCGCTGTGACCCATTTTTCCGAATACTCTGCCGTCCGGCGACGTTATGCCCTCGATGGCAAACGCGGAATCGTTGGGGTTATAGTGAATGTCGTTTGTGGCGTATCCGTCCGCGTCAACGTACTGCGTTGCAATCTGCCCGTTTGCGATAAGACTGCGTATCAGCCCGTCGCTTGCAAGGAAGCGTCCTTCGCCGTGCGAAATCGGTACGTTCACAATGTCGCCCACCTTTTTCAACGCCAGCCACGGCGATTTGTCGGACGCAATGCGCGTTCTGACAATACGTGATTGGTGTCTGCCTATGGTATTGTACGTCAGAGTGGGGCAGTCCGCGTCAACGTCGATGATTTTGCCGTAGGGTACCAGCCCCAGCTTTATGAGTGCCTGAAAACCGTTGCAGATGCCGCACATAAGACCGTCACGGCGGTCAAGCAGCTCCGAAACGCCCTCCTTTATCTCGGGATTACGGAAAAACGCGGTTATGAATTTGCCGCTGCCGTCAGGCTCGTCGCCCCCCGAAAAGCCACCCGGTATAAAGACAATCTGCGATTCGTCAAGCAATTTTGCAAACCGCTCGGTGCTGCGGCTGATGCCGTCGGCGGTGAGGTTGTTTATTACGAATATTTCGGGTTGCGCTCCGGCGTCCGCCACCGCCTTCGCAGAATCGTATTCGCAGTTCGTGCCGGGGAATACGGGAATAAGCACACGCGGCTTTGCCGTTTTTACCGCCGGCGCAACGCGGCAGTCGGTATGATATGACACCGTTTCGGGCGCGTCTCCGTGATTTTTTATGTTGCAGTGGAACACGCTTTCGAGCTTATCCTCATATGTGTTAAGCAGAGCGTCAAGCGACAGCACCTCGCTGCCGCGGGTGATTTCTCTCCTGTCCGTCACCGTGCCTATCGCATCGGGCTGAACGTCCGTCATTTCGAGAATGAACGAGCCGCAGCTCAGACCGAAAATTTCGTCAACGGTGAGCTTATCGTTGAAATCGAAGCCGAGACCGTTGCCGATACACATTTTGAACACAGCCTCTGCAACCCCGCCCATACCGGGAGTATAGCACGAAACGGCTTTGCCGCTTTTTATAAGTCCGGCGACCTTTTCAAACAGCTCAATCAGCGATGCCGCATCGGGCAGTCCGTCGGAATTGTATTCCGGCTTCAGCCACATGACGCTGTGACCGGCTTTTTTGAATTCGGGAGAAACGATGCGGTTTGTCTTTGAAGTCGTCACGGCAAAGGAAACAAGCGTCGGCGGAACGTCAAGATTTTCAAACGTGCCGCTCATGGAGTCCTTGCCGCCGATGGCGCCGATGCCCAGCTCCATCTGCGCCCTGTACGCGCCGAGGAGCGCCGAGAAGGGTTTGCCCCAGCGTGAGCCGTCCTTGCCGGGATGCTCAAAATATTCCTGGAAGGTAAGATATACGTCCCTGAAATCCGCACCCGATGCAATGAGCTTGGACACTGATTCGACAACGGCAAGATACGCGCCGTGATACGGGCTTTCCTCGGCGATGAACGGATTATAGCCGAACGCCATAAGCGAACAGTCGTCTGTATGCTTTTTCTCCACGGAGATTTTCTGCACCATCGCCTGCGCGGGAGTGAGCTGATATTTTCCGCCGAACGGCATAAGCACGGTACCCGCGCCTATCGTGGAATCAAACCGTTCCGCCAGCCCGCGCTTGGAGCATATATTGAGATCGCCGACAAGCGACCGGAAATTTTCACCGAATCCGCCGCTTACGCTTTGCTTTTTCAGCACAGCCGGCGCCGCCTTTACGGTAATATGCTTCGACGCGCCGTTGGAATTGAGGAAATCGCGGCTGATATCAACGATTTTTTTGCCCCTCCAAGTCATGACAAGACGGTTTTTATCCGTCACAACAGCGACGGGAGTGGCTGAAATATTTTCGCTGTTTGCAAGACCGAGGAATGCGTCAACATCGTCCTTTGCGACAACGACCGCCATTCTTTCCTGACTTTCGCTTATCGCAAGCTCGGTACCGTCCAGCCCGTCGTATTTTTTCGGCACGGCATCGAGATTGATGTCCAACCCGTCGGCAAGCTCGCCGATAGCAACGGAAACGCCGCCCGCACCGAAGTCGTTGCACCGCTTTATCATGCGGCAGGCAACGGGATTTCTGAAAAGCCGCTGGAGCTTGCGCTCCTCGGGCGCATTGCCCTTCTGTACCTCCGCACCGCACGTTTCAAGCGACGAAACCGTGTGCGATTTGGAAGAGCCGGTCGCGCCGCCGCAACCGTCACGCCCCGTCGCGCCGCCGAGAAGTATCACAACGTCACCGTCCGAGGGCGTTTCGCGGCGGACATTTTCCGCGGGTGCGGCAGCAATCACCGCGCCGATCTCCATGCGCTTTGCCGCATAGCCCGGATGATATATTTCATCGACAATTCCCGTAGCAATGCCAATCTGGTTGCCGTATGACGAATAGCCCGCGGCGGCTGTCGTTACGATTTTACGCTGAGGCAGCTTTCCGCGTATCGTCCTGTCTATGGGAGCAAGCGGGTCCGCCGCGCCTGTAACGCGCATTGCGCCGTACACATAAGAGCGCCCCGAAAGCGGGTCGCGTATTGCGCCGCCTATGCAGGTTGCCGCGCCGCCGAACGGCTCTATTTCCGTAGGATGGTTGTGCGTTTCGTTCTTGAAAAGCAGCAGCCACGGCTCGGTCACGCCATCGGCTTCGACATTTATTTTCACCGTGCAGGCGTTTATTTCCTCGCTCTCGTCGAGCTTGTCAAGCCTGCCCTCTTTTTTCAGTGCGCGTACCGCAATCGTCGCAATATCCATAAGGCAGACGGGCTTTGTGCGTCCGAGAGCCTTTCGGCAGGCAAGATAATCCTCGTAGGTCTTTTGCACAAGCGCATCCTCAAAGGTCACGCCGTCAATCTCGGTGAGGAACGTGGTATGGCGGCAATGGTCCGACCAGTAGGTGTCGATCATACGTATTTCCGAAACCGTGGGGTCGCGCTTTTCGCCGATAAAATAGCTTTGGCAGAACGCCGCATCATCAGCATCCATGGCAAGTCCGTATTCTCCGACAAATGACTCCAGTCCGGCACGGTCAAGCGTCGTGAAGCCGTCAAGCGTTTTCACGTCCTCCGGCACATCGTATCTGACCTTAAGCGTTTCGGGCATATCAAGTGACGCTTCTCTCGCCTCAACGGGGTTTATAACATATTTCTTTATTCTTTCAACATCGCTTGCGGAAATGTCGCCGTAAAGCACATATATTTTCGCCGTGCGTATAAGCGGGCGGTCGGAGCGCGACATAAGCTGTATGCACTGCGCCGCCGAATCGGCGCGCTGATCAAACTGTCCCGGCAGATATTCGACAGCGAACACAATACCGCCGTCGCAGTCGAGTGTGTCGGCTGCATTATCAACCGCAGGCTCCGAGAAAACGGTGGTTTTTGCCCTTTCAAACAACTCCGGCGTGATATTTTCAACGTCATAACGGTTTATGACGCGCACGCTCTCAAGTCCGACAATACCGAGAAGTCCGGTCGCCTCCGCAAACAGCGCCGCCGCCTCCTCGGTAAGCCCCGGCTTTTTTTCGACATATACTCTGTAAACCATATATCAACCCTCCGTTGCGTCAAGCGCTTTTTTTCCGATGTCGTTTCTGTAAAACGCATTTCCGAACCCGATGCGCTCCACGCGGCTGTATGCCGTTTTCACGGCGTCGCTCAGCGTATCTGCCGTCGCGGTCACGCCGAGCACCCTGCCGCCGCTTGTCACAAGGTGACCGTTTTTCTCCGCAGCCCCCGCGACATAAACATATTTTTCAAGATCCGCCGGAATACTTATTTCAAATCCCTTTTCGTATGAAACGGGATATCCCTCCGACGCCATCACAACACAGCAGGCAGCGCCGTCTGCGAAACGCACGTCAACGCTGTCAAGCGTACCGTCCGCCGTTGCGCGCATTATATCGAGCAAATCACTTTCGAGAAGCGGCAACACCACCTGAGTTTCGGGGTCGCCGAAGCGGCAGTTGTATTCTATGACCTTCGGACCGTTTCTGGTCAGCATAAGCCCGAAGTAAAGGCAGCCGCGAAAGGTGCGCCCCTCGGCGTTCATTGCGTTCACCGTGGGCAGGAATATTTCATCCATACACCGCTTTGCGATATCGGAGGTGTAAAACGGATTGGGTGCGACAGTGCCCATGCCGCCGGTGTTCGGACCGCTGTCACCGTCAAATGCACGCTTGTGGTCCATGGAAGAAACCATCGGCTTCACGGTTTTGCCGTCGGTGAACGCAAGTACGGACACTTCCGGTCCTTCAAGATATTCTTCAATGACAAGCTTTTCACCGCTTTTTCCGAATTTTTTGTCCGCCATTGCCTCGGTAACGGCAGCTTTTGCCTCGTCCCGCGTCATTGCAACGGTAACGCCCTTGCCGAGTGCCAGCCCGTCCGCCTTTATAACGGTGGGAATCGGCGCCGTTTCAAGATAAACAAGCGCCTTTTCAATATCGTCGAACACCTCAAAGGCGGCTGTCGGAATACCGTATTTTTTCATCAGGTTTTTCGAAAAGACCTTGCTGCCCTCGATTATCGCGGCTTTTGCCTCCGGTCCGAAGCAGGGTATACCCGCCTCCTCCAGCCTGTCGACACAGCCGAGTACAAGCGGGTCGTCCGGCGCGACCACCGCGTAATCGACGCCGTTTTCCTTTGCGAACGCGACTATACCGTCAATGTCGCAGGCTCCGATCGGCACACATACCGCGTCCCGTGCGATACCGCCGTTTCCGGGCAGAGCGTATACCGTTTCAACGGCTTTGTTTTCCTTCAGCTTGCGGATTATGGCGTGTTCACGCCCGCCGCCGCCTACTACAAGAATTTTCATGTTAACCCGCCTCCCACGGCATCAATGGTGGAACAGACGCATTCCGGTGAACGCCATGACCATATTGTATTCGTCACAGCAGCGGATCACCTCGTCGTCACGTATGGAGCCGCCCGGCTCCGCAACATAGTCAACGCCGCTTTTTCTTGCCCGCTTTATGTTGTCTGAAAACGGAAAAAACGCATCGGAGCCGAGCGAAACGCCGCGTATTCCGGCAAGATATTCTTCGGCTTCCTCGGCTGTAAGCGGTTCGGGGCGATATCTGAAATATTTCTGCCATACGCCCTCGGCGCAGACATCTTCTTCGTTTTTATTGATATATCCGTCGATCACGTTGTCACGTTCGGGTCGTGCGAGACCGTCGGCAAACGGAAGCGAAAGTACCTTTTCGTGCTGACGCAGGAACCATGTGTCCGCTTTGCTGCCGGCAAGACGCGTGCAATGTATTCTCGACTGCTGACCCGCGCCCACACCTATTGCCTGACCGTCCTTAACACAGCAGACGGAGTTGGATTGGGTATATTTAAGCGTTATTAGAGCCACAATCATATCTATTTTTGCGGCCTCCGGCAGCGCCTTGTTTTCGGATACAATATTTTTCAGCATATCCTTATCTATAACAAGGTCGTTGCGGCCCTGCTCAAACGTAATGCCGAACACATCCTTATGCTCCGTAGCGGCGGGAACATAGCTTGGGTCTATCCGAACCACATTGTAGCTGCCCTTCTTCTTTGTTTTAAGTATTTCCAGCGCCTCGTCGGTATAGCCGGGGGCGATTATGCCGTCGGAAACCTCGTCCTTTAGATACATGGCTGTGGCGGCATCGCAAACATCCGACAGAGCGGCCCAGTCGCCGTATGAGCAAAGGCGATCGGCCCCCCGCGCGCGGATATAGGCGCAGGCAATGGGCGAAAGCTCGGCAGCGGGATCGACAAAATATATCCTTCTGTCCACCTCGCTAAGAGGCAGGCCCACGGCGGCGCCGGCGGGCGAAACGTGCTTAAAGCTGGCAGCGGAGGGCAGACCGGTTGCACTCTTCAGCTCCTTTACAAGCTGCCATGAGTTAAGCGCATCAAGTAAATTTATATAGCCGGGCTTTCCGTTCAAAACGGTAAACGGCAGATCGGAGCCATCCTTCATGAAAACCCTGGATGGCTTTTGATTGGGATTGCAGCCGTATTTCAGTTCCAATTCGTTCATATCTATATGTTCTCCTTAATCGCCAAGATTTTTGTTAAACAGGCGTACTTCGCCGTTCACATTTGTATAAAGGGATACTTTATTGTCCGCGTTCAGTGCGGCCCATACCTCATCGGGCTTAGGAACCGTGACCTCCATCGGCTCGCCCGCAAATGTGGGCAATGGACTTCCGTCGCCCTGATAGGTGCTTATAAAATAGCCTTTGCCCTCATCCGCGCCCTCGTAGCAGAAGAATTCCCTAAGACAGCGCCCGTTATTGCGCTTCAAAATGGATAGCTCAAATGAACCGTCTGCATTAAGCACGGCGGAAATGCGGGGCGTAAAGTTAGGGGAATCCGGCTCATATTCGCGCTTCATAAGCCCCCTGCGAAAGTCGCCGCAGGCACATATGGTATCAGTTTGGTCGCCATTGGTTACAACAAGCGCGTCCCCCAGCTTCCTTACCGGATGATATATTATAAGGCTTGGGTCCTCAAGCTTGGCAGGATCGTGCGCCTCGGTACGGATACCGTCATCAGTCGGGGCAAATATGCGGTTGCGGCTGTTTGCGCTGCGACCCATTATGAAATAATAAACAAGGTTTTTGCTTACAAGTATGCCCCGGCCGGGGTAGGGATTTTCCCGCAGAAAAGAAATAAAATCAAGCATTGCCATTCTCCTTTACGATTTGTTCCGAAACCATTTCCGCCGCGCGTGGCAATAGCTGCCATTCCGCCTGCTCCATTACCCGCCGCTGGAGTGTTTCGGGCGTATCATCCGGCAAAACGTCCACCGCTTTTTGCAGCAGAATGCGCCCGCCGTCCAGAACTTCATTCACAAAATGCACCGTTGCACCCGTCACCTTCACGCCCGCCGAAAGAGCGGCTTCGTGTACCTTAAGCCCGTACATGCCCGCTCCGCAGAAGGAGGGTATTAGCGACGGATGCACATTAAGTATGCGTGACGGCCAGCGGGAAGTAAAATTCGCGCTGAGTATGGTTAAAAAGCCCGCCAGGACAATCAGGTCAATTTCATGCTCCGCAAGCAGACAGGATAAAGCCTCCTCAAAGGCCTCCTGACCGCCGCACAGCTTAGGCGATAAGGTCTTGGCGGGTATATTGGCATTTGCCGCCCGCGTAAGTGCATATGCTCCCGCGTTTGAGGATACCACAAGCGCTATTTGACCATGCGGCAGCAGTCCCGCCGCCTGCGCGTCCAGCAATGCCTGTAAATTTGTGCCGCCGCCTGAAACAAGCACGGCAATCTTAGCTTTTTTCATAGTCGTTTTCTCCTTTGCCGACAGCCGCAAGCCGGCGCAGCTTTGGGTGCGTTCAGGCCAAGACTATCTTTTCGCCGCCATGGACGATTTCGCCGCAAGCATAAGCGTCTATCCCCTCCGCCTTCAATGCGGAGAGCGCCGCATCGGCGGTATTCGGGCTAACGACCATCACCATGCCCACGCCCATATTGAAGGTATTGAACATATCGTGTTCGTCTACGCTGCCCTGCTTCTGCAACAGGTTAAATATGGCGGGCGTTTTGAGGGAGGCCCTGTTGATTTTTGCACAAAGGCCGTCGGGTATGCAGCGGGGAATATTTTCATAAAAGCCGCCGCCGGTAATATGGCTGATGCCCCTAACATCCGCGGCTTCAATACAGCGAAGCACGGGCTTAACATATATTACTGTAGGACGCAGCAGCGCCTCGCCCAGCGTTTCGCCAAGCTCGTCATAGTATTTGCCAAGGTCGGCTTTTTCCACGTCAAACACCTTTCGTACAAGCGAATAGCCGTTGGAGTGGAAGCCCGATGAGGGCAGCGCCAGCACCACGTCCCCCGCCGCCATGCGACCCGAATCGATTAGCTTAGGCTTATCCACAAGCCCAACTGTGAAGCCCGCCAAATCATAGTCGTCAGCGGCCATCATGCCCGGATGCTCGGCCGTTTCGCCGCCGATCAGGGCGCACCCCGCCTGAACGCAGCCCTCCGCAACGCCAGATACGATTGCCGCAACCTTTTCGGGCACGTTCTTCCCGATGGCTATGTAATCAAGGAAAAACAGTGGCTTTGCGCCGCAGCATATTACATCGTTTACGCACATGGCCACGCAGTCTATGCCGATGGTATCATGCCTGTTCATAAGCTCTGCAATGCGCAGCTTGGTACCCACGCCATCGGTGCCGGATACGAGTATCGGCTCCGTCATGCCGTCAATGTTCGGGGCAAACAGGCCGCCGAAGCCGCCGATATCGGAAACCACGCCCGGGATATAGGTGCGCTGAACGTCTGCGCGCATGAGCTTAACGCCCTTGTAACCGGCGGTTATGTCTACGCCGGCTGCCGCGTATGCGGCAGAGCTGGATTTTTCCATATCAATCATTCCTTTCCGTTCCAACAGTATGTACAAACCTTCTCACGATCTATGCCTATGGCCTCCATCACGCCGTCAAGAGACTGATAGCCGAGAGAATCAAAACCAAGCTTTTCGCATATGGACTTCAAAAGGCATTGTCCGCGCTCCGTGGTGGAATCGGCATATTCGTCAAGATGCATATGCCCCTCGTCCCCTTCCAGCTCCTGCACCATGCGCCGTGCAAGCAGCTCCATATCGGAATTGCCGCGGGAGAAGTTCAAATATTTACAGCTATACATAATGGGCGGGCAGGCGGAGCGCATATGAACCTCCTGCGCGCCGGACTCATAGAGAAAATCAACCGTTTCCCTAAGCTGTGTGCCGCGGACAATGGAATCATCAACAAGCAGCAGCTTCTTACCCTGTATCAGTTCGGGCACGGGTATCTGCTTCATCTTGGCAACCTGATTGCGAACGTCCTGATTTGTAGGCGTAAACGAGCGGGGCCAGGTCGGAGTGTACTTCACAAAGGGGCGTACAAACGGCTTGCCGCTGCGGTTGGCAAAGCCTATGGCGTGCGGCACGCCGGAATCCGGCACGCCTGCCACATAGTCAACCTTCGGCAGCCCTCCGCGCGCAATTTCATCGCGTGCCATAATCTCGCCGTTGCGGTAGCGCATTACCTCCACGTTTACGCCTTCGTAATTGGAATTTGGATAGCCGTAATATGTCCAAAGGAAGCCGCATATCTTCATATCCTTGCCCGGAGGGGAAACGGTTTTGCAGCCCTCACTGTTCAGCGTCACTATCTCCCGCGGGCCAAGCTCATGGGCATCCTCATAGCCCAGCTTATGATAGGCGAACGATTCAAACGAAACGCACAGGCTGCCGTCCGGGTGCTTGCCCACAAGAACCGGCAAACGCCCAAGCCTATCCCTTGCGGCCAGAATGCCGTCCTTCGTCATCAGCAGTATAGTGATGGAGCCGCGAATCATCTCCTGCGCGTACAATATGCCATCCACCAAATTTTCCTTCATGTTTATAAGGGCGGCTACAAGCTCCGAAACATTGACCTTTCCGTTGCTTTGCGCCATGAACTGATGTCCATGGTCGGAAAAATACGTTTCTATAAGCTCATCGGTATTGTTGATTATACCAACCGTGCATATGGCATACAGTCCCAAATGGGAGCGCACCAACAGCGGCTGCGGGTCTGTATCGCTTATGCAGCCCATGCCAATATGCCCCTTAAGCTCGCGCAGGTCGCCTTCGAACTTAGTGCGGAAGGGGGTGTTTTCAATATCATGAATCTCGCGGACGAATCCGTTTTCGCGCCCATAGACCACCATTCCGCCGCGGCGTGTGCCCAAATGGGAATGGTAGTCCGTGCCGAAAAACACATCAAGTCCCACATCGCGGTGGGAAAATGCTCCGAAAAAGCCGCCCATCACGCAAAGAAAAGCTCGGAGAGCGTCATGGGGTCGATATATTGACCATTCTTATAAACGCGCATGTTGCCGCTTGCCACTTCGTCAATCAGCATAACGCTGCCATCGGGCGCGTAGCCGAATTCAAATTTGATATCATATAGCTCCATGCCCTTTTCCTTCAAATCATCGGCGACTATCTGCGTAATCCTCTGGGTCTGGGACTTCAGCTCTTCATATTGCTCGTCACTCATCACGCCCAATGCAACAAGTGCGTCCTTGGTAATCAACGGATCGCCCTTAGCATCGTCCTTAAGCGTGGTCTCCACATAGTATGGCAGATCTGCGCCGGACTCGATAAGGTCGCCGTAGCGACGGATAAAGGAGCCTCGGCGATGGTCTATTTCGGGACGATAAGGGAGGCGGCGGAAGCGGTGGTGGCGCTGCGGAAGGACATTGACC
>ENA-UEQL01002980-UEQL01002980.1-human-gut-metagenome-genome-assembly--contig:-NODE-2980-length-10788-cov-5.721501_pt1 | contig 10788 bp, 10 predicted proteins | sample MGYA00242905_ERZ507926 | MGnify/ENA primary metagenome ERZ507926 (study PRJEB26167, sample SAMN06115531) | human gut metagenome | host: Homo sapiens | place: China:Henan | collected 2015-09-09...
GGTGCGGGAGCAGGGCGGCGGGGACGGGCCGCAGGCCAAATCGTCCTCCGGACGATTTCGGCGGGCGGAGCCCGCCGGCCCCGGCTGCGCCGGGGCGGCCTGCGGCCCGTCCCCCGCCCCCTGCACAAAATTTTCCGAAATGTGTTGCACTTTGCCCGGAAAAACCGTTTATTATAGTAAAGGGCAGCCGCTATCGGCAGGCTTCACAATATTTTTACAATTTGTGGGGGATGTCGCCTTGCAATTTGTATAAAATTTATGCTATAATACCGTAAGAATACAGCAAAATGACAGCATGGAGGGAACGATTTGACAAACTACAACAGCACCGCAAACTACATTTTCAATCTTGTCCTTCAGGTATTGCTAACGGCATACCTTACCTGGGAAATGCTGCTGTATGGCAGGGTCGGATGGGCGGTCGCCCTCGTCCTCGTCAACCTTGCGGCAATCGGCGTCAACCTTTACATCTGGCTCAATGTGAAAAAGGGGCGCTTTTCCGCCCAAAAGATCAAGCAGGGGCGCCTTACCATACTGGTGATTTTACTGGTTTCGCTGCTGTGCCTTGCGGTGGTCTCCCGCACGGCGCGCGTTTCGCCGGAAAATCCCACCGTTTCCGCCGCCATCGGGCAGATCGTCCCGCAAAGCGATAAAACAAAGTGCATCAGCGTCAAGCGCAAGGGCAATACGACCTTTGCCGAGGCGGAAAAGGGCAGCCGTGATTTTTCCGCCATGGCGGCAGGCTGGACATTTGCCACCACGATAAAGGACGACGCCGCCGAGGAATTTTGGGCAGTGCTGGAAAAGACCGAGCTGACTCCGCATATCAATGCCTTTACCCTTACCGGCAGCGGCACCAAGTTCCGGGTGCTGTACCGGCTGGACTGGGCAGATACCGATGCACCGATGCTGTACCTCGGCTTGACCGCAGACGGGCAGATTTGGATCTTCCGGGAGCTTGTCCTGCCGCAGTTTGTACCCGCCTGCCGGGTGCAGTTAGCGGGCGGCAACGATGGCTTCCGGGCCCTGACGCAGGCTTATTCCGACATTTTGGCGGCACACCCCGCCTGATAACTCTGATACCACGCCACCGCCAGACGGTCGCAGCGCTCATTTTCCGGGTGGCCGGCGTGCCCCTTCACCCACACAAATTCCACCTCATGATACTTTAGCAGCGGCAGCAGCCTTTCCCACAGGTCTACATTCAGGGCAGGGCTGTTGTCGCTTTTTTTCCAGCCTTTTTTCTGCCAGCCGTACACCCATCCCTTGGTGACGGCATCCACCAGGTATTTGCTGTCGCTGGTGAGGATGACACGGCAGGGCTGCTTCAGGGCGCTCAAGCCCTCGATGGCGGCCAGCAGCTCCATGCGGTTGTTGGTGGTCATCGGCTCCCCGCCGGAAAGCTCCTTTTCCATCCCCTTATACCGCAAAACGGCGCCCCAGCCGCCGGGGCCGGGGTTGCCGGAGCAGGCGCCGTCGGTAAATAGCTGCACCTCTTTTTTCTCTGTCATGGTGTATTCTCCGTTTCTGTGGCATAATCTATATGGAACATTATAGCCCAGTTCGGCGGGGATTACAATGGGAAGCAGCGGGAAAGCCGGCGGGGGACGGGGCCCGCAGGGCCGCCCGCCTTCGGCGGGCGAGAGGGGGCTTCGCCCCCTCTGTTTCGGCCCCGGGCCGAAACGCCCTGCGGGCCCCAAGCCCTCCCCCTCCGCAAGCCCGCCAAGGGGCACCCCCTCTCCCCTTCCTTCCCGCACCCTCCACCCGCCCCTGCCGGCCGCACCACACCGCCCGCAGGCCGTTTCGGCTCCGCCGAAACACGCAGGCTCCGCCTGCGTCGGCCGCCGGAGGCGGCCGGGCCTGCGGCCGCCCCTCCCCGCCGGTCTGCGGCGCTGCGGGCTCGCTGCGCTCGCCCCCCTTGACAGCCCCGCATTTATGCAGTATAATAAAAACAGAGCCAAGATATTTGTGCAAGATGCAATATTTTGTCGATGATACGGACACAAGGCCGTCGGAACGGAATGGGCGGTCTTACAGATACAATTACCAAAATCTAACCCAACAGGAGGAACAATAGTGACTGAAAAAAAGAATAATGGAACGGCACCTGCCGAAGCACCCCGTAAAAAGAAGGACGGGGTATTTGGGCAGTATTTCCGCAAGAACCGCAGCACCAAAACCGCCGCTGAAATCGCAGCGGAGATCGAGCGTGTGATGCGTGAGGAAGCCCCTGCCGCCGAGCAGAAGCCCGCTGCCAAAAAGACGCCGAAAGCGCCCCAGCAGCCCCGGCCGAAGGCCGAAAACAAGCCCCGGCAGGGCGAAGGCAAGCCGAAAAAGGCCCCCGCCCCCGCAAAGGGTCAGGGGAAGGGCAAGGCCGCCGAGGGGCAGAACGCCCCCGCGAAAAAGGCGCAGAAGCCTGCCCAGCCCGCCAAGGCCAAGACCGAGGGAAAGCCCAAAAAGGCCGCCGAGCCTGCCAAAAAGCAGCCCGCCAAAAGCAGCGCCAAAAAGCCTGCCGCGCCCGCTGCCGTCCCGCAGGCCAACCGTACCACCCGCCGCAAAAAGCCGGACGGTACCCGCCGTCCCCCACTGAAGATCATCTCCCTGGGCGGACTGGGCGAGATCGGCAAGAACCTGACCGTTTTTGAAACGCAGCAGGATATCATCATCGTGGACTGCGGCTCCGCCTTCCCGGATGACGACCTGCCCGGCGTGGATCTCGTCATCCCCGATTTCACCTATCTGGAGAAAAATTCCGGCAAGATCCGGGGCATTTTCCTCACCCACGGGCACGAGGACCACATCGGCTCCCTGCCCTTCCTGCTCAAGCAGATCAAAGCCCCGGTGTACGGCACCCCCCTCACCATCGGGCTGGTCAGCGGCAAGCTCAAAGAGCACGGCATCCTGAACCAATGCAAGCTGAATACCGTAAAGCCCAGTGATACCGTCAAGGCCGGCACCACCATGAGCGTCGAATTCGTCCGTGTCAACCATTCCATCCCCGATGCCTGTGCCCTGGCCATCCGTACCCCGGCGGGACTTGTCATCTTCACCGGCGACTTCAAGGTGGATTTCACCCCCATCTCCGGCGAGCCCATCGATCTCGTCCGGTTCGGCGAGCTGGGCAGCGAAGGGGTCCTGGCGCTGCTCAGCGACAGCACCAATGCCGAAAAACCCGGCTCCACCCCCAGCGAGCATATCGTGGGCGAGAGCTTTGATAAGCTGTTCAAGCGTGCGGCGGAAAAACGCATCATCATCGCCACCTTTGCCAGTAATGTTCATCGCATCCAGCAGGTGGTGGATACCGCCGTCAAGTTTGGCCGCAAGGTAGCGGTATTCGGCCGCAGCATGGTCAATGTGGTGGCCATCGCGCAGGAGCTGGGGTATCTCTCCATTCCCGCCGGCGTGCTCATCGATGCCGATAACCTCAAGGATTATACCGATGATGAGATCGTACTCATCACCACCGGCAGCCAGGGCGAGCCGATGAGCGCCCTGACCCGCATGAGCATCGGCAGCCACCGCAATATCAAAATCGGCTCCAATGACTGCATCATCATCTCCGCCACCCCCATCCCCGGCAATGAAAAAAGTGTCGGCAAGGTCGTCAATGAGCTGATGAAGCTGGGCGCCGACGTCATCTACGAAAGAATGTACGATGTGCACGTTTCGGGCCACGCCTGCCAGGATGAGACCCGTCTGCTGCTCTCGCTGACCCAGCCCCGGTTCTTCATGCCGGTGCACGGCGAATATAAGCACCTGATGAAAAATGCGGGTGTAGGCGCCAGCATGGGCATCCCGGAGGAAAACATCATCATCAGTGATATCGGCAAGGTGGTGGAAACCGACGGCGTCGATATGAAGATCACCGGCATGGTGCCCAGCGGCCGTGTGCTGGTGGATGGTCTGGGTGTCGGCGATGTGGGCAGCGTGGTGCTGCGGGACCGCAAGCTGCTGGCCGATGAAGGTCTGGTGGTGGTGGTCTGCGTCATCAATGACGCCACCGGTGAGGTGCTGGCCGGCCCTGACCTTGTTTCCCGCGGCTTCGTGTACGTCCGGGATAATGAGGACCTGATGGCCGACGCCACCGTGGTGGTCCGCAATTCGCTGGAAAAATGCAAGCTCAACGGCTTCCGCGACTGGGCGACCATCAAGGGCCGCATCCGGGATGAGCTGGGCGACTTCATCGCCAGCCGCACCCACCGCAAGCCGGTCATCCTGCCCATTATACAGGAAGTATAAACCCAAAAAATCATCAACAAAAGCCCTCCGTTCTCCGAAAACGGGGGGCTTTTTTTGCCTTCCGGCAGATGAACGTGACACAGTTTCTGCTCGCCTATCGGCGGGGGCTTCCTCGGCCAATCGCAGTCCCGCGCCCCAGCCCCCGCAACCCGTTAGGTTATAGTGGGATATCGCCTGCGGCGGGCAAGTCTTATAAAAGGCTTAATTAGCACGCCTACCCGGCGGGGGCCTACTTTTGTTCGTACAAAAGTAGGCAAAATACGCTTGGGGCGCCGCCCCAAGACCCCGACGCACCGGAACGCCCGCCCGGAACGGCTGCGCCGTCCCGGATCGTGGGCTAAACGGTGCTTATGAGGTGCCGCGGCGCATCTGCCCCCTCCCAACCTCCCCCGCTTCGGGGGAGGGGAACGCCCTCCCTTTTTGTACAAACAGATAGCCCCGCTAACCATAACCATGGGTCGGCGGCTCGGCTCCTTGCGGGTCACTGATTAGAAAGTATTTGCTTTCCCGCCCCATAGTCCCCCTCCTTTGAGGAGGGGACAGGGGTGGTGGTTCGCCCTTCCGCACTCCAGTGCGGGGGCGATAAAAATGCGCCGCAGGCTCTTTTTAAGCCCATCTGCGTGCAGTACGGATTTAGATTTTTCGTAACCGAAAAATCTAAATCCGTATCCAGCGCAGCAGGGCGACCGGGTCTTTAGGGCGCAGCCCTAAACCGTTTTTGCATCCTTTTGTCGGCACAAAAGGATTCCCCCGCCGGGTAGGCGTACCAATTAGGACTTGTAAAAGACTCGCCCCGCCGCCAGGCGCCTGCAAACTGTTTCACGAACATCCGCCGCAGGCGACTACCAAGCAGCGCCGCCGATGGGCAACTGCAAACCGGCTCACCAAAAAGAAACAGCCGGCTCATCGCCGACTGCTCCGTTTCGGTCTTTGGTTTTACAGCATCCCCGTATCCTGCTTGGTGATGCGGTCGCAGCCCATGTAGGGGCGCAGCACCTCCGGCACGGTAATGCTGCCGTCCGGGTTCTGGTAGTTCTCCATGATGGCCGCCACGGTACGGCCCACCGCCACGCCGCTGCCGTTCAGGGTGTGCACCAGCCTGGCCTTGTCCTTGGGGGTCTCCTTGTAGCGGATGGACGCCCGGCGTGCCTGGAAATCCTCGAAATCACTGCAAGAAGAAATTTCCACATAGCGGCCGTAGCTCGGCATCCACACCTCAATATCATAGGTCTTGGCGCTGGAGAAGCCCAAATCGCCGGTGGAAAGCACCACCACACGGTAGGGCAGGCCCAAAAGCTGCAGTACACGCTCGGCGTCATGGGTCAGCTTTTCCAGCTCGGCATAGCTTTCCTCGGGTTTGGTAAATTTCACCAGTTCCACCTTGTTGAACTGATGCTGACGGATCAGGCCGCGGGTATCCCGCCCGGCGCTGCCTGCCTCGCCGCGGAAGCAGGCGGAATAGGCGCAGAAGCTCATCGGCAGCTTGCTGCCGTCAATGATGTCGCCGCGGTACATATTGGTCACCGGTACCTCGGCAGTGGGGATCAGATAATAATCCAGCCCTTCCAGCTTATACATATCCTCGGCGAATTTGGGCAGTTGCCCGGTGCCGGTCATGCTGTCCTTATTGGCGATGAAGGGCGGGAAAATCTCGGTGTAGCCGTGGGCGCTGTGGGTATCCATAAAGAACGCAATGATACTGCGCTCCAACCGGCAGCCCAGCCCCCGGTAGAAATGGAACCGCTTGCCGGTCACCTTGGCGGCCGTTTCCGGGTCCAGGATGCCGAGGTCGGCGCCCAGGTCCCAGTGGGGCAGCGGCTCATAGTCAAAATGGGTCGGCTCTCCCCAGCGGCGCAGCTCCACATTTTCGCTGTCGTCCTTGCCGATCGGCACGCTCTCGTGGGGGATATTGGGGATGGCGTGGATAATGACATCCTGCTTTTCCTCCAGCTCGGCCAGCTTGGCGCCGTCCTCGGTGATCTTATCGGAAAGCTCCTTCATCTCCGCCAGAATGGGGGCAACGTCCTTGCCCTCCTTCTTATACTGCGGGATCAGCTTGGAGACCCGGTTCTGCTCGGCCTTCATGTTATCCACCGCCACATTGATGGCGCGGCGCTCCACATCAATGGCAAGGATCTCATTGATCTCCTTATCCATATCCTTGCTGCGGCTCTTCATCGCAGCCTTTACCCGTTCGGGGTCCTGTCTAATTACCTTAATATCCAGCATCAGAATTTCCTTCTTTCTGTGTGTTTCTATCCGTTTATTATATCCACTCTCGGCGCACTTGGCAATAGGTCGGCCCTACTTTCTTGGCTTTTGGCGCAGTTTTTCTGCCGCCGCAGGCTCCGGCCGCCCCGCAGGGCAGCCATCGTCCCGATGGCTGTGACGGGCTGCGCCCGTCCCGGCGCTTCGCGCCGCCCCTGCGGGGCGGCCCTCCGCCTGCTGTCCCCTGCCTGGGGAGAAAAACCCGTTCCTTATTCCTCCCCGTAGGTCAGCCGTTCCACCAGACTGTTCAAATCATCGAGGTCGCTGTATTCGATGGTCATAATACCGCCGACTCCCCGCCGGTTGATGGTCACCCGGCGTCCCAGCTCCTCCTGCAGCGCCAGCTGAATCTCCCGCAGCTCTTTATCGCCCCACGGGTCCTCCTGCAAATTGGCCTTGCGCTCCGCCGCTTTCTTGGCTGCGTTACGCTCCCGCTTCAGCCCGTTTTCCAGCTCCCGCACATTCAGGCCCCGCGTCACCACCTCGTTGCCCCAGCGGATGGCGTCCACCTCCGGCAGGCCGGCCAGCAGCCGGGCGTGCCCCGCCGTTAAATAGCCCTCCTCCAGCTGCGTCTTTACGCCCTTCGGCAAATTGAGCAGCCGCAGCGCATTGGCCACCACCGGCCGGGATTTCCCCAGCCGTGCCGCCACCTGCTCCTGCGTCATCCCGCTGTGCTCCATCAGGCTGCGGTAGCCCTCGGCCTCCTCCAGCGGGGTCAGGTCCTGCCGCTGCAGGTTCTCTATCAGCGCCAGCTCCCGCACCTTGGCGTCATCCGCCTCTATCACGATCGCCGGGATCTCGCTCAGTCCGGCCATCCGGCTGGCCCGCCAGCGCCGCTCCCCCGCGATGATTTGATACACCCCGCCGGGCAGCGCGCGCACCACCACCGGCTGCAAAATGCCGTGCTCCCGGATGGACTCGGCCAGCTCCTGCAGCGCCGTGGGCTCAAACGCCTTGCGGGGCTGATCCTTGTTCGGTTCAATGTCGGAGATCCGCAGCGTCATCAGGCTGCCGCCCTCCGTGGTTTCGTTATCGAGGAACAGGGCATCCAGCCCCTTCCCCAGTCCGCTTTTCTTTGCCATAGGTTCCTCCCTTATCTCTCAATGATCGATGGACACAAGTTTTATTCTGGCTCCGCCTGCCGGCGCCCGCAAACTTTTTCATCCCACCCAAAAGCAGTTGACAACTCTCCCCTGCACCAAGGTTTGAATGGGAAGCAAAATTGTTTCACGTGAAACATTACCGGGGGTTACCGGCCGTTGCGCTCTAGCAGCTCCTCCGCTACCCGCTGGTAGGCCAGCGCACCGCGGTTCGCCTTGTCGTAGTAGCAGATCGGCTCGCCGTAGCTGGGCGCCTCGGAGATGCGGACACTGCGCGGTACGGTGGAGCGAAACACCTTATCCGCAAAGTATTTCTTGATCTCCCCCACCACCTGATTGGTGAGGTTCAGACGGCTGTCGTACATGGTCAGCAGCACGCCCTCCACCCCGATGGCGCTGTTATACAGCCGCTTGACGGTGCGGACGGTCTGCATCAGCTGGGTCAGCCCCTCCAATGCGTAATATTCACACTGGATGGGAATGAGGATGGTATCGCTGGCGGTCAGGGCATTTACGGTGATGAGCCCCAGCGACGGCGGACAATCGATGAAGATAAAATCATAGTCATCCTTGACCCGCAGCAGCGCCGCCCGCAGACTTTTGGCCCGGTTTTCTTTTTCCACCAGCTCTATTTCGGCGCCTGCCAGATCAATATTGCTGGGCAGCACCCAAAGCCCCTCGAACCGGGTGTGCAGAATGGCCTCGGCCGCACCGCTTTCCTCCATCAGCACGTGGTAGCTGGAGATTTTCACCTCTCGCTTATTGATGCCCACGCCGCTGGTGGCATTTCCCTGCGGGTCCAGGTCTGCCAGCAGCACCCGGCAGCCCAGCTGTCCCAGCGCCGCCGCCAGATTGACCGCCGTGGTGGTCTTTCCCACGCCGCCCTTTTGGTTGATGATCGCGATGATTTTGCCCATTGATGCGCCTCCTTCGGGTCGATTGCCCTCATTATAGCACACAATAATTCCCCTTGGGAAGTTTTTTCGTAAAAATGTTTCACGTGAAACATTGGGGTAAAGTTTCGTGCGACAAAAAGCGGGTGGGGTCGAGGGGGTTCCCGGCGGGGTGCCGGGGTTCGACCGGAGCGGGTGTCGGGGGATGGCGGGAGAGGGCGAGACGGGGCGGCATGGGGCGAACGGTTTTGCTGGACAGCCCCGCCGGCCCCGCTATAATGGAACCAGAGGAGGCGAGAAGATGGCGCTTTTGAACCGGGAAAAACAGGCGGCGGTGCAGCTGCTGCCCATCGGGGAGATCACCCCCAGCCCCCACCAGTCCCGCAGGGACCTCCACGAGGAGGAGCTGACGGCGCTGGCGCAAAGCATCGACCGCAGCGGACTGCTGAACCCCATTTCGGTGCGGGCGCTGCCACAGGGCGGCTATTGCCTGATCGCCGGGGAACGCCGGTGGCGGGCCTGTCAGATGCTCGGCTGGAGCCGCATCCCGGCGCTGGTGTGGCAAAAGGGGGACGCCGACGCCGCTGCCCTGACGCTGGCCGAAAACCTGCACCGCAGCGATCTGCATTATATCGAGGAGGCCGAAGGCATCCTGCGGCTGATAACCGAGTGCGGCATGACCCAAAATGAGGCCGCCGCCCTATTGGCGATGAGCCCCTCCGCACTGTGCAATAAGCTGCGGCTATTGCGGCTCTCTCCGGCGGTGCAGCAGGCCGTCACCGGGTATGATTTGCCGGAACGGCTGGCAAGGGCGCTGCTGCAGCTGCCCGATGAGGATTTGCAGCTGCGGGCGGTGCACCATATGGGAGAGGCCGGCCTGAATACCCGGCAGGGGGAGGAATATCTGCGGCAGCTGATGCACCGGCAGCAGCACCCGCCCTACCGGGGCCTTTTGCGGGATTATCGCATCCTGTTTACCACGGTGGACCGTGCCGTGGAGGAGATCCGGCGGTTTGGGGTGGCGGTGACCACCCGCCGCCGGGAGGAGGACGACTGCATCAGCTATACCATCCGCATCCCCAAATCCGCCCGAAAAGAGACAGACGACCGGGACCAGCTTTCGCTGTACGCCTGACGGCAAAACCGCTTGTTCCTCTCACCGAGAGTAACATAGAACCCCTTCCCAACTGAACAGGAAAGGCGCCTCCGGCATCCGGGGGCGCCTTTCCCGTGGGGGAAAGGCTGGGGCCGGGAAAAAGAAAAGCCCCCGTGGGGGGCTGATTTTTTTGGTAGGACGGGGACATCAGGTCAGGGGGGATTTCTTCATGAGGGCGGCGGTGCGGGGGTAGCGGGAGGGGGTGGGGGCCTCCTTGCGGATGACGATGAGCACCCGGGCATCCCCGCCGGGCAGGGCGTAACGATGGGTGGCCTCCACCCGGCCGCCCAGCCGGGTGATGGCCCCTGCGGCGGCGGCAAGCTCCTCTTCCCCGGCTGCGCCCTTTAATGCGAGAAACAGGCCGCCCACCTTCACCAGCGGCAGGCAGTATTCGGCAAGGGTATTCAAATTGGCGACGGCCCGTGCCGTGGCAATATCGAACTGCTCCCGGTACTGCGGGTCCTGCCCGGCATCCTCGGCTCTGGCGTGGAGCATGGCAGCAGGGACCTCCAGCATCTGCGTAAGCTGCGCTAAAAAGGTGAGCCGCTTTTGCAGGCTGTCCAAAAAGGTCACCTGCAGATCGGGGCGGGCCAATGCCATAGGCAGCCCGGGAAACCCGGCGCCGCTGCCGACATCCACCAGCGAAGCGCCTGCGGGCAGCGTCACCATGGTGAGGGGCAGCAGGCTATCGGCAAAATGCTTTTCGGCGACCCCTTCGTCATCGGTGATGGCGGTGAGGTTCATGCGCCGGTTCCACTCCTGCAGCTCGGTGCAATACAGGGCGAAGCGGTCGTATTCCCCGGCGGCGGAGGGCAGGGAGATGGTTTCCATCAGGCGGGTGAAGGCGGCTTGAGAGATCATGGGCGGGCTCCTTTTGGTTTGATGGGGTGGTGTAATACTTCCAGTTTTTGGGTTTTGTGGGCTGATGAAATCAGGACGGCAGTTCGGCGCTCGGGGTATGTTAGGGCTTGCGAAGGGGGCGGGTCGCGGTGGTTGGGGTGCGGGACTATGATTGGCCGAAAGATGAGCCGCTGACCCATGGTTATGGTTAGCATAGCTATCGGCTTGCACAGAAAAGGAGGGCGTTCCCCTCCCCCGAAGCGGGGGAGGGTGGGAGGGGGCAGATGCGCCT
>ENA-UEQL01002982-UEQL01002982.1-human-gut-metagenome-genome-assembly--contig:-NODE-2982-length-10783-cov-5.139548_pt1 | contig 10783 bp, 7 predicted proteins | sample MGYA00242905_ERZ507926 | MGnify/ENA primary metagenome ERZ507926 (study PRJEB26167, sample SAMN06115531) | human gut metagenome | host: Homo sapiens | place: China:Henan | collected 2015-09-09 | study...
ATTGACGGCGTACAGTCCTCCGTTTTTGCCCGGTCTGAGCCATGCGATGTCGTCTCCGACGGTGGTAATTTTGTAGCGTTTGAACCTGGAGCCGCACGCACAGCGCAACTTATTTGCCCAAACATCGGTCGTCGGCGTTACGCCTATTCTCTTCTGTTTACTCTTTACAAGCGCGGACACCGTCGTTGACCTGTCCATACGCAGATCTCTGCAAGCGTACCCATACATCTTCGGGAATTATCGGCTCGAAATCTCCCTTGACAAGCACAAACTCCTCTTCCTTGTTGCGGATGATTTTCTGGTCGAGGAAGTTGTTTCTGTACGACTTATTATAGCCGATATAGCCCATGTAAGTCGCATTGTGCAGCACGCGCGAAACCTTGGTTGTATCCCACTTAATTAAACCATTGACGCACCTGCGCTTATTCTCGATAAGCTTGCCAATTATGGCACGCATACCGTAGCCTTGCAGATACCAGCGGTAAATCATTCGGACCGTTTCCGCCTGTTCGGGGTCTATGACGTATGTATTGCCTACGCGCTTATAGCCGAGGATGTTTCCGTAGCCGTAGAGAGTTTTATTCATTCGACTGACCTGCTGTCCTGCTTTTACTCGTTCGGAAATCTTCCTGCTCTCGTCCTGAGCGAGCGTCGCCATGATTGTAAGCCTGAGTTCTCCGTCGCCATCCAGCGTCCAGATGTTGTCCTCCACAAAGAACACTTCGACATTTATGTTTTTAAGCTCTCGCGTTGCCATAAGGGTATCGACCGTATTCCTCGCAAAGCGGCAGACTTCACGCGTTACGATTAAATCGAACTTGCCCGCTCTTGCATCATCCATCATTTTAAGGAAAGCAGGTCGCTTTTTCGCCTGCGTTCCCGTAATGCCCTGGTCGATATATCTTCCGCAAAGCTGCCAGTTGGGATGATATTTTAATTGGTCGTCATACCACTGCATCTGATTTTCAAGGGCTGATAGCTGAGCTTCGTGCTCGGATGAGTAAACGACAGGGAGAATATGCAGCCGTTAAAAGATTTCGGCTACACGACTTCCTTTCACTTTATACCCGTGCGTGCTTTCCGCACCGATAAATTTATAAATAATTCTGATTCCCTGTTTGTGTGCGCTTCCGTCGGCATACTTCTCGCCTATATAAATCCTGTCGATAAAATTATTCAGTATTTCGGGAGTAAGTTCCTTGATTTCCGTATAACTATTAACAACCTTCAGAAACTCCCGAATATTGCTCTCTTCGTCGTTTACAAGATCTAAAGTCTTTTTCAACTCAACGATTTCGCTCTTTAACGCCGTTTGTTCCGCCTCGTATTTTTTCGCCAGCGAATCAAAGCGTTCGTCTGAAATTTTACCGATTACGTTGTCTTCATACAGGTTTGCGATGATATCGTCAAGCGTTTTTATACGATTTTCCGCTTTGGTAATTTTCGTTTGCGCCGAGAGCCGCACGCTCCGCATTTCTTTCACCGAAAATTTACGATACTTTTCGATAAACTCCGATTCGTGCGTTTTCACTTCGTTCATCACCCGTTTGATATCTTCCAGAACCAATTCGTTCAACACCCTCTTCAGAATCGAATGCGCCGTACACTGAATCTTCGTCCGTCTGTTGTATTTTGAGCAAACGTAAAAATCATAGTTCCTGTTTTTTGCAACACGTCTTAAAGTGATAGGAAATCCGCAATCGGCACAATATAACAATCCGGCGAAAATATTGATATCGTCAAAGTGATTTTTCACAACCCTTTTTACCTGCGTCAACTTCTGCGCCAGATCAAACGTTTCCTTATCGACAATCGCTTCGTGGTGATTTTCGATTATCTTCCATTCCGACGGATCGCGATAGACAAACCGTTTGTTTTTATACGATTTTCTCGTTGTTTTGAAATTTACGAGATGTCCGATATAATTCGGATTACGCAAGATTTTATAAACCGTGCTTCTGTGCCAGAAATACGGTGCAGTAGTATCGTTCCGATACATATTCCTGCCCTGTTTCAGATAAAATGCCTTCGGGGTGTCGTAGCCCTTTTCGGTCAGTATTTTCGCTATCGCAAGCGCGTTATAGCCGTTGACGCATAGTCTGAATATCTCCCGGATTGTAGGCGCGCACCTTTCGTCTATCAGCCACTTGTTTTTGTCGTTCGGATCTTTCATATATCCGAGCGGCGGCGTGTTCGTCAGCGGTTTTCCCGATTCGCCTTTATTCCTTATCACAGCGCGTATTTTTTTGCTCGTATCTCTCGCAAGCCATTCGTTGAAAACGTTTTTGAACGGTATCAATTCGTTATCCGAGCCGTTTTCGCTATCCACGTTATCGTTTATCGCAATAAAATGAATATCTTTTTCGGCAAACGTAAATTCCGTAAGATATCCGACTTTCAGATAATCTCTGCCGAGTCTCGACATGTCCTTTACGATAATCGTTTTCACTTTTCCTTCGTCTACGTCGGTCATCATTCTCTGAAAATCCGGGCGATTGAAATTCGTTCCGCTGTAACCGTCGTCGATATAATATTCAATATTCCGATATCCGTGTTGTTTCGCATACCGTCCGAGAATATCTTTCTGATTTTTAATACTGTTGCTTTCGCCCTCGGTACCGTTATCGTCTACGCTGAGCCTGCAATAAAGCGCGGTTATTCCGTCACCTCCGTTTTTTGTTTTTTTATTTTTATTTGCCGTTTGTAATTCTAACATATCTGTTTACCTCCGTCAGATTCCAAACAGCAAGTTCGTAACTTACCATCTCCAAGCCGTTCTTCCGTCAGACTTGTAAATTTTTTCATTACCAAACGCTCTAATATCTCGTATGCTGATTCCCGTGCGCCTTGCATCGATTCCGTGCTTACGATATACAGTGTTTCGTTTTTCCTTGCCCTTACCTTGTTTTTATCCGTTACCTTATTTGTTTCTCTATTTTGCAAATCTCCTTAACTTTATTGTGCGGATACTATGTTCTCTCTCCGGATGGATACTATGTTCTCTCTCCATAAACACAAAAATCCTCCTGTTAGATATTTTAGTTTTGTTACGTTTTATTGTTGTTTTTCTCTTCCTTTAAGCCGTCCGTTATCTTGGCAAGGTCGGTATTTATCTCTCCCGCCTGCTCCAACAGCGACTTATATCCTTCTTCAATGAGTTTAACTTTCGTATACCCGTGTTTCTTCAAAAATGCGTCTATTTCTTCCGCCGTTTCTCTCGGTATACTCGTTCCCCATACCACGTTCTTGGCTTTTCTCTCGTTCTTATGCTTTTCTTCGTATCTTTTATCTCTTTCGCTTCTCGGTTTCATTCCTAAACCCTCCGTAAATACATCATCGTATCAATACGACGATTATATTTTACTGTTTTCTGCGCTCAGAGTCAAGCTCTTTTATGTGAACAGAGAGTAAAAGCCGCCTTAAATTTTACTTTTGATTAGTGCTTTTGCCTTGTTTTTCTTGCTTTTTGCGTTCTTCTTCGATTTCCGCTTCTATCTGTTGTAACCTCGGAACTTGCCGAACGACGTCGGGCGTGAATAGAGAAAGAACGAAATCGAAAAAGCTACCGATTGTTTTTGGCTTTCCGTGGACTATACGCTCGTATTCTTTTGGGTTAGTCCTTGCAAGCGTTTTCCCCGCGTGGATATAACGATTGTCGTTATCCCTTTGTCTTTGCAAGGCTTCCGCTTTCTTCGCATATTCGAGCGTTTCGCCCATAGATTTATCCAGCCGTGCCGTTAAGTCTTTGTTTTCGGCGGTAAGGGCAATTACCTGTTCTTGTAGTCGTCCGCGCTTGCGTGGTATCTCTCCGCCTTTCGCTTCTTTGAGCGCGTCCGCGTAAACTTGATTTTCTTCCCGTATGGCTTCCGCTTGCTCGATTATCTTTTTTGCCTTAAATTCGGCTGTGGAAAGGTGTTTCTCTTGACTTCCTTCTTTGCCGCGCTGTAAGCCCCAACGTTTTCCGACGGATTCGTAAAAATCCGTTTGTAGTTTTTGCAGTTGCGGTTTATCGAAAAGTTGTTTACTGCAAAGTCTGCCGTCTTTTGTTACGGGCATTAGGTTTAAGTGCATATGCGGTGTTGTTTCGTCGTTATGTACTACCGCCGCGATAATGTTTTCTTCGCCGTAACGTTCCGCAAAGAATTTATAACAGTCCGAGAAAAAACTATATTGTTCAACCTTGGCTAAACCGTCGAAAAAAGTTTTATCCGAGCCTAACACGAAAGAGTTCATAACAACCGCGTCCTTGCGCGGGGATAAACCTAACTCTTTGATTCTACCGTTTATATACTCCGTATAGGTTTTCCCGAAATATGGCGTAAAGCGATAATTGTTTCTCGTCCGCTCGCTGTCTATCTGCGGATTTGACGCTTTGTAATTTTCGTCCCGCTCGTTTTCCTTTTCGATAGGCGCTACGTCTTGTTTATGGTATTTCTCCATATGGCACACTAAATATGAAATGATGATTTTCCTCCTGAAATTTGTTTTTTGTAATCGTTGAGCAAAGTGTGTAGAATTTCCTCTGCCGACTGTTTTATTAGTGGATTCACAGCCTCGCAGAGCACACTATTTTGCGGAGCAAAGTATAGTGTGCTACACTTTGCTCAATGGCTGTCTGTTTTGCTCCGCCTTTTCCTCAAAGTTTTTCTCTACGTTCTTCATTGAAAAATACTCTTGAAAAAACATTTTCAACTTGTATCCGACTTCATTTTATTTTTTTCTCCGTTTTTGTTCTTACGAGTCCACGAAAGACAAATTATCTCTCTATCATATATGGACATTAGTAAGCCGTTTTGCGGGGGTATTTTCGTAAAAGTTTTTACCCCCTCACTATAATTGGAAAGTTACGAGCCGTTTGTTGGGGTATTTCACAAAAATTTTACAAAAAAATTGCCGAGAATTTTTCCCGACAACCGCATATAAAAAGGAAGTCCGACATTACTCAAACTTCCTTTTTCGATTATTATATATATTTGCAGTTCTTTTTCACCGATAAAATCAGGGCTTCCTGTCTATCGTATCACTTATTTTCTCTCAAGCTCTTGTAAATTTCGCTGACAAAAATACCGAGAACCTCTTTCTTCATTTCGTCGTTAGAAAGAAGCAACGAGAAGAAGTCCTGATTTTGCGAAAGTCCCTCGATCAGCGCGTCGTCAATACCGTCGAAATACGAAAACGCAAAGTCGCTTTCCGTGTTCGCCTTCGCACTTTCGCGCAGTTTTTCGGACTTCATCATCAAGTCTTTGATTTGAAGCATTGCCTTGATTACGACGTCGTTATCGTAGGTTTTGCCCGTTTTGCTGTTGATTTCGTCGATAATCTCCGAAAGACGTTTTACTTTGTCCTCGTTCAGATTAAAGTCGTCCGCCGTCGGCAGTTTTACGATCGGATCGGGCGTAACTTTTGTCGTTTTATGCTCTTCGCCTTTCTTCTGAATAAAGTTGTCCGCTTTAATCTTACCTGACAAATCGAAACCGCCGCCCGGCTGAGAGATATTCACGAACGACACGAAATAAGTCAGGAACAAATACTTTTTATGCAGTTCCACGTCCTCGAAACACGATACCTGTATCAGAAACTCGTAAAAACGGATAAAATGCCGCACGACCGCCATAATCTCGATTTGTTTCATCAATTCGTATTCTTTCAGTTTTTTCTCGGCGCGTTGCAGATAGAAACGCAACTGATTTTTGTCCTTTGATTCGATAATCTTTTTATAGATTATCTCAGCCGCCATATTCACGTCGTACGGGTCTAAAATCATATATCCGTCGAGTTTCGCTTCCAAGTCATATACCGCCGTCGGCGTAACCGAATTTGCAAGCAAAGTCGTTGTATAATACGGCGCGAACGCCTTGACAATATCGTCGTATGTATTCACGAAATCGAGAATAAAGGTCTTTTTCTCAAACGGCGGGCAGATACGGTTCAGGCGCGACAACGTCTGCACCGCGTTCACCCCGCGCAACTTCTTCAAAACGTACATTGCGCAAAGTTTCGGTTGGTCGAAACCCGTCTGATACTTGTTTGCCACAAGCAGCACGTTGTAATCATCCGAATCGAACTTCTTCGGCAGTTTATCTTCCGAAAAGCCGTTCAGAAGTGTTTCCGTGTATTCCGTTTCGTCATCGGGCAGTTTCACTTTTCCCGAAAACGCCACAAGCGCGTGAATACCCGCGTAGCCTTTCTTGGTAACGTAATCTTCAAACGCCTGACGATACTTGACTGCACTTGCGCGGGAAGCCGTTACCACCATCGCCTTTGCCATTCCGCCGAGTTCAGACAAAACCGTCGTGCGGAAATGTTCGACAATCACTTCCACTCTTTGGGCGATATTCGTTTCGTGCAGTTCCACAAACCGCGCGATTTGCTTTTTGGCTTCCGCCGTCTTATACTTCGGATCTTCCGAAATCTCTTTGTTCAGCCGATAATACGTATTGTATTCGGTAAAGTTGGCAAGCACGTCTAAAATAAAGCCCTCTTCTATCGCCTGTTTCATCGAATACAAGTGGAAGGCTTCTTTCTGCCCTTTCGCGTTCAATCTGCCAAACAAGTCGAGCGTAGTCGCTTTCGGCGTGGCGGTAAAGGCAAACATAGAAACGTTCTTTTGTTTTCCGTTGCGACGGATTTCGTCCGCAATCATATCCTGCGTATCGATAACGCCTTCTTCAAAATCGACTTCGCCCGCACCGAGTGTCATCGTGATTGCCGCCATATCCTTGCCGGCTGTGGAAGAATGCGCTTCGTCGATAATCACGGCAAAAGTCTTGTTTTTCAGGTTCTTTACCGTGTCCACGATATACGGGAATTTCTGTATCGTCGTACCGATAATCTTGATATTGCTTTGAAGCGCGAGAGCAAGGTCTGCCGACGAACATTTATCGTCCATAACCTTGATAAGCCCTGTCTTATGTTCGATACCGCGCACCGCGTCCTGCAACTGCCTGTCCACCACCACGCGGTCGGTGCAGATGATGATATTGTCGAAAACGATTTTGTTCTCTTCGTCGTGAAGCGAAGAAAGCCTGTGCGCAAGCCACGCAATGGAATTCGTCTTGCCCGAACCCGCGCTGTGCTGTATCAAATAGTTTTGCGACGTGCGATTGACTTCCACGTCCGCTATCGTTTTGCGGATAACGTCAAGTTGATGATAGCGCGGAAAAACTACCTTTTCTTTTACCGTGGTTTTGCCCGTTACTTCGTCAGTTTCTTCCTTGCGCTCGATAAAGATAAACTCCGAGATAAGGTCTAACACCGTATCTTTTTTGAGTATATCCTCCCACATATAATAGACGGAATATTTGTCGGGATAAACGGGATTGCCCTTGCCTGCGTCAATTCCCGTGCCGCTACCCATATTGAACGGCAAAAAGAACGTGCCGTCGTTTGCAAGGCGCGTCGTCATATACACTTCCTGCAAGTCCATTGCAAAGTTGACAATACACCCCGCCTTGAAATAGAACAATCGCGTTTTCGGGTTTCTTTGCGTGCGGTATTGCAAAATCGCGTCCTGATAACTCTGCCCCGCAAAATTGCATTTGAGTTCAAACGACATAATCGCAAAGCCGTTCAGGAAAATTACAAGATCAATTCTTTCGGTATCGCTCGCCCATACTTCTTCCATTACGGAAAAGATATTTTTATTGTATTTTGCAAGCAAGTCTTTATTGAAAGTCGTTGCGGGCTTGGTATACATAAGGTCTAACTTATACCCCGCGATTTCCACGCCGTGTTTTAAGATGGAAAAAAGGTTGCTTTTCGCTTTCGTAATTTCGGTATTGATAAAGTTTACCACCGTATCTTCGGTAACGTCTTTATACACCTTGCGGATCTGCGCCATCGCTTCGGGCTGAGTGTCGTCAAGAAACTTGAACAGCATTTCACGGTCGATAGCAAAATTACGGTCGAACTTCACGTTTTTCCGCTCTATGTAACCGTTTTCAGCAACGAGTTTATCTATGATAAACCGCTGATATTCTTTTTCGGAAAGTATGTTGTTCATAAAATCCACCTACTTTACAATTGCAGTAATTAAAGAAATCATAGAAATCACAGTAGCCACAAAAAAAGAAATATATGAAAATATTCTTGATCGCCTTGCTTCTTTTTGGGCTGACTTTTCACTTTCTTCAGCTTTGATAAGCTGCTGCTTTTGCCGTTCATTTTCTTCTTGTTGCAAAATATTCTGCTTTAATAAAATCATATTTTGCTCTTGAGTTTTCCTGACTATCTGTTGCAATTGTTCTATTATCGGAGCATTTTGTTTTTCGATTCTCAATTCTTCTGCTTGTTTCAAATCTTCCTGTGCTTTTGCTAATTGATCTTCAATTAACGAAAGAGAATGTGCAGAATTGGGAGGTATAGGAGTTATTAAATTTTCCATTGTCAAATAATCATCAATTTTTGCCATCACAAACCTCCTTTTTGCCCGTAACGTATTCGTAAATGAACGATTTTTTGTAGCCGTCAAGCGTTTCGATTTGCGTTTTTTTATCCGTGATAATCTGCTCAATTTCGGCGCATTTGTTATCGAGATAATCGGCTATTTCCTGCTGTTCGTCAAGGGGTGGTAAAGGAAATTTTACACTCAAAAAATTTTTTGCTGAAATTTCTTTGAATGTTGTTCCAGAACCAAACAAATTAAAGGTTTCGTCGTTTACACTAAACAAGTAATAAAAATACTTGTTATTAACATTCCCTGTTTTTCTAACTACACTTAAACACCCTTGGCTTGTACACAGTTCAACTTTATTGATTGCAACCGAACCGATAGGTGCGCGTTTTGAAAAAATTATATTTCCTTGTTTGATTAAAGTTGTACTACAAGATAAATATCCTTTATAAGTTATTTTTCTTGCACCCGAAAAAACATATACATCTTTGGTTTTATAGTCGGCAGGCGTAACCCAAACTATTTCGCCATCCCATAAACTTATATCATTACTATTTGGAGTTGCCCCGGAAATTGTATTATAGTTGTATTTCAACGAACAGCAATTCCAATGTTTTGGAATATTCCCCACCCACGGAACACCGCTGTCTTTCATAGGGGCGGACGGGTTCAGACCGTGGGTAACGGCTTCGGTAATTACGGAACGCTTATATTGTTCAAGCGTATCAATCTGCACCTGAATATCCGCTTTCAATCCGTCAATCTTCCCGCACTCTCTATCCAAAAACTCCGCAATTCTCTGTTGCTCAACAAGCGACGGTAAAAGCGAAAATAATCGATTAAACTCATCAGCATTTAACGTGAATCTCAAACTTTTAGAGTATTGCTTATAAAAACGTTTTGAACCAACATAATTAAACCAATACCTATAATACTGCTCGTTTGCTATACGTTTCTTTACTTTTAAGACCTTGTATGCCGGGGAAATCATACCGTTATACGGGCTTAAACCCGAAAAGACTGCCGAACAATCAAGATCAAATAGACACATTACCAAATCATTTTCTTTAACAACTTGATATCCATCATAATTTTCAGGCACTTTTCCACCATTATCGTTTTCATCTTTTTCTTTTATTCCGGTTGTAGTCAACGATAAAAGTTGGTAATTTTTGCTTGGCAAAACAATATCCTTTGTTATTTTGAAAATATATTTATTGCGCCAAACACTCCACTCTTTGGGTATGTTACCAACCCATTCAATTCCGCTATCTTTCATCTCTCGCATTTTTCTTGCTCCCCGCCGTATAAAATAACAAGTCTACACAACTCTTTGCAGGCTTCCGGTTTTACCATAGGCTGACCGTTAAATCTACGCATTTCGTTGTAGGGGAACTGTTGCCCCATCGAATAATAAACCGTTTCGTTAAACGTCCACGAAAATTCGGCTATCTGACTTCCGTTCCATTGATACAGACGGCTGAACTCTTCGGGCGGATTGCTTCTGTCCACACCTAAAAATTCTTCCAAATAATCGTAGTACGGCATTACACATTGCATTTCGCCCGATGAAAGATTTTTGTATGTTTCGGAAATTCTGTTTTGGTTTGCTACAATCTCGTCCGCATTCAGGAAAGTAGGCGAAATAATTTTGCGGATATATAAAGCCAACAGCACAAAGAACACATAGTACGGGTTCAATTTCTGCCAGCCGAAGTCATTACACACGTTCGTTACACATTCAAAGTAACGGGTCAGTTCTCTGTTATCCGCCTTATCCAACGCCTTTTCACTACCGTAAAGTAAGCATTGATAAGCCAATTTTACGGGAATCCCCACGTCGCTTGCCGGGACTTGGATTTTTTCAAAGCTCTTGATGTATTCCTCCAACAAGTTTTTCAGATACTCGTTCGCCGAAGTGTCAAGCCGGAACGTAAAGTTAAAGAATTTGCGCAGGTATTCATATCCGTCGATTCCGTAAATGGTTTTGACGGTTTCGGCAACGCAAATCTGATTCATCGTTACGATAACGGCGCAGTTCTTCACGTCAAACAAATGATGAAGCCGTTCTAAAACTTTCAGTTGTTCGTCGGGCAAGCAACGGTCAACTTCGTCCACGAGAATTATAAGTTTTGTTTGCTTTCCTTCTTCCTTTTCATATTCAGTCAACTTATTTGATACGTTAATGAAATCTTGAAGCAACTTTTTATATGACTTAAAATCATCAAATAGTTTGTTGTCAAGTATTGATATTTTCGCCACTTTAATAATAGACTTTATTGTTTCAGCAGCATATGCTACTACACCTGCCCAACTACCGATTTTATAGAGTTTATCTATTGTTTTATCGATTGCTTCATCAAAACTTTGAGAAAAAACCTTCTTAACGCG
>ENA-UEQL01002985-UEQL01002985.1-human-gut-metagenome-genome-assembly--contig:-NODE-2985-length-10775-cov-3.747523_pt1 | contig 10775 bp, 9 predicted proteins | sample MGYA00242905_ERZ507926 | MGnify/ENA primary metagenome ERZ507926 (study PRJEB26167, sample SAMN06115531) | human gut metagenome | host: Homo sapiens | place: China:Henan | collected 2015-09-09 | study...
AAGAAAAAATTTTAATTTTTAGTCGTGTTTCGTTTGGTAGATTTGCCATTTCCCTTTCATTTCTTTTTCGTTGCCCTTGATTTGTGGAATGGTTGTGAAGCGAAACTGTCGGGCGTCTGTTTTTCGGCGACGGCAGTTCGGAAAACGGCGTGGCGGAGAAGAGTGGCGGGCGGAACCGGAGGTGTTGTCGGAACCGGTCCCGGCCGCTCGGGGCGGGCTGTCGCCTGCGCCGGGAGCGGCAGTGTGGCGGGCGGATTTCGGCGCAGGCCGAAAAGACGCTCGCGGAGGTGAGTTCCGGAGGCTATGAATGCCAGGAGGCGGTGAGCTGTTCGGGGAGCGGAACCGAGGAGTCGCGCCGCCAGACCATCGCCCGGTCGGCGGCCGCGTCGCCCGTGCCGAAGTCGAAGCGGTCTGCGGAAACGAACCTCGTCGGAACGTCGCCAGCGAACCCGAAGCGTCCGTAAAATTCCCGGAGCCACTCCTTGCCGGGCGTCGGGATGAGGAGCGCCGCATCGTCGCCGCGCTCCGCGATGAGCCGCATCGCTTCGCGCATCAGCTGCGAAGCCAGTCCGCGTCCCCGGAACGCCGGGTCCGTCGCTACGCCATAAATATAGGTCGTGCGGCCCAGCTCCGTCCGGAACGGCAGGAGGTGGAGCATCGCCGCCATGCGGCCTTCGGCCTCGGCCGTCAGCATCCGGCGGCGGGAGTAATAGCGCATGATGAACGAGTCGGCGAATTGTTCGTCGTCGCCGAAGGCCTTCATCCAAAGCTCTTTGCAGGCCACTTCGTCGGGGTGCATGCAGATCGCCGCGAATTTGTGCTGGAGGAACGCCGGGTGGTAGGAGAGTTTGGCCTGCCGCAGTCCGTCCAGCCCGAGGTCCTCCTCGCGGTTGATCAGCGTGAAACGTTCGGGGAGGTGCTGTGCGAAGAGTTTGTTGATGATCGTGAAAGCGCCGTCGAACTCCGTGTCGGCTTTCTCTACATGGGTGTCGAAGGTGTGGTCGTTGACCGCCGAGCCGTAGGTGAAGGCCGCGAGGCGGTCGCCGACGTAGATGCAACCGCCGATCAGCCCCAGTTCTTCGAAATGCTCGAAGGCCCGCTGCATGGCCCGCTGCTCGGCGCACAGCTCCGAGGTGTGACCTTCGTGGGCCTTGCGCCATTCGCGCTCGAGGGCCATGCACTCCCCGAAGCGGTCGGGCGTCAGCTCTTCGTAGCAGTAGTCGGGATATTCGGCCGTGAAGCGGTTGATGTGGTTGCGCTTGGGCTGATAGCGGCGTCCGGCAAGGTTGCGAAGATCGTCGGCGTTGTAGACGTAATCCTCCAGCGCGCGGTCCGACTCGAACGCGAAATGGCAGGGAACGATCCGGCGGATCGTGTCGCGGCCTTCGTCCGTCAGGCCGATGATCCGCAGCCGCTGTCCGTGGGCGTGGGCGTCTTCGCGCAGGAGGGGGAGGATCGGGCCGAAGTCGCCTTCGCCTACGGGCTGCATGTAACCGATGCGCTCGCCGCCGTCGATCTGGAAGCGGATCACCAGGAATCCGCCGATCTCGGCCCACGCGCTGTGGAACACCGCCTGCCAGCAGTACATGTTGGCGAAGGCGAGGTCGCAGTTGCAGATGCCCGAGGGCATGGTATAACGCTCGATGACCGCCCGGTCTTCGAGGCGCACGGGTTTGAATTCAATCATTTGCCGTATAGCTCTTTTTCTCGATATGGGTGTAATACTGCTGGACCAGCGCCCGGAAATTCTGTGCCAGACTGTCGGCGGCCGGGGTGGCCGGGCATTCCTGCACATTCATGTCCGAATCGTCGAGCACGATTGCGCCTTCGCCGGTCAGCGCGCGGAACCGTCCGTCGTAGCTGACCGACCAGCGGGGCCGTTGCGGTTCGTTCAGCACGTCGCGCCCGAATGCGAAATAAGGCTCCCGGTTGCCAGTGAGTCCCAGCAGGGTGGGCATGATGTCCAGTTGCTGCGTGATCTCGCCGACCTCGCCCCGCAGGGCGCCGTCGGGGGTGTAGATGAAGCCGATGATGTGCATGTTGCCCGGGTAGGAGCGCGTCTCCTCCGCGAATTTCTCCGACGACACGTGGTCGGCCACGAAGACGAAGATCGTGCGGCGGAACCACTCCTCGCCGCCGAAACGCTGGAAGAAGAGGTGGAACGCCCGGTCGTCGTAGGCGACGCCCTTGTGAATCCGGGTGTAGCCCTCGGGCAGCGTCGCGGCGTACTTTTCGGGTACGACGAACGGGTGGTGCGACGAGAGGGTGAACAGCGCGGCGAAGAAGGGTTCGGGCATCGCCGTCAGCTCCTCGCCCGTGAATTGCAGGAACTCTTCGTCCCAGATGCCCCAGTAGCCGTCGAAATCCCTTGTTCCGTGCTTCGCCTCGTAGTCCTCGCGGCTTACGAGCCGCTCGACGCCTGCCGAACGGGCATAGGCCCCGAAGCCCATCGAGCCGCGTTCCGAGCCGCAGAAGAAGGCCGTCGCATAGCCTTTGTCCGCCAGCATGGCGGGCAGCTGGCGGCTCTCGCCCAACGATTGGGGCATCAGTACGAACGGCGTGCGGAACGAGGGGATGCTTCCCAGCACCGAGGGCATGGCCTGGATCGAACGCGAGCCGTTGGCGTACATCCGTTTGAATGTCAGGCCATTGCGCATCAGTGAATCGAGGAACGGCGTGAAGCCTTTTTCCGGGAGGTCGGCGTAGAGTTCCGGATGGAGGAACGCGGAGTGCTCGGCCGACATGCTCTCCATGATGAAAATCATCACGTTGCGGCCCGTGAGATCTACCGCCTCGCTGTCGGCGGGCTGGTGCACGGGCGTGAAGCGCTGGGGCAATTCCTCCGGGGTGAAATATTTCCTGTATTTGACGCTTCCCGCGTTGCCGATAGTGCGCAGGATGCAGAACGGGTTGCTTAAAATCAGATTGGCCTTGCCGCTGTCCGCCGTGTAGAGCATGGCGTTGGAAAGGGTGATCGGACGGGTCATGCGGGTCATGCCGCCGCGCATCCCGGCGACGCTCAGCCCCGCGGCCGCCGCGAAGATCACCGTGTTGCCGATGTAATAGGCCCATCCGCGGCTGAAAATGCTCTCTTCCCGCACCCTGCGGCGGTAGCCCCACGCCAGCAGGGCGGTCAGGGCGATCCACAGAAGCACCAGATACCAGTTCTCGGCCATGAATTTCCCGACCAGCTGCAACGAGTTGTCGTTGTCGGCGAAGAAGATTTCGTCGGCGGTGAAACGCTTCTGCGTGTAGCGGAAATAGACCGTGTCGGCGAGGTTCGTCGCCACGACCAGCACGGCGTTGACCGCGACGTAGTACCAGAACAGCACGGCCCGGTACCAGCGCCGTTCGCGCAGGGGCAGGGGCAGCAGCGACAGCAGGATGAACACCCCGTCGGCGTAGACGACCGAGGCGGTGTCGAATTTCAGCGCTCCGGCCAGCAGCGGCCACGCCTCGGCCCACGTCAGGGGGCCGAGCACGGCGGCGTTGTAGAGGTAGAACGCCGTGCGGCAGAGCATCAGCACCGCGTAGAGCAGCACGATGCGCCACACGAGCAGCGCCAACGGGGTATGGAGCAGACGTTTCATCCGGAACGGGTTATTCGCAGGCTTTGAGCGACATGTCGAGCGACTTGATCTGGTGCGTCAGCGCGCCCACCGAGATGAAATCGACGCCGCACTCGGCATAGTCGCGCATCGTTTCGAGGGTGATGCCGCCGCTCGACTCGGTTTCGCAGCGTCCGGCGACCTTCTCGACCGCCTTGCGGGTCATCTCGGGGGTGAAGTTGTCGAACATGATGCGGTCGACGCCTCCTGCGGCGAACACCTCGTCGATATCTTCCAGCGAGCGGACCTCGCATTCGATCGGGAGCTTTTTGCCCTTGGCCGCAAGGTATCGGCGCACACCTTCGATCGCGGGGCGGATGCCGCCGGCGAAGTCGATGTGGTTGTCCTTCAGCAGGATCATGTCGAAGAGGCCCATGCGGTGGTTCTCGCCGCCGCCCAGCTTCACGGCCATCTTGTCCAGCACGCGCATGCCGGGTGTGGTCTTGCGGGTGTCGAGGACCTTGGTGTGCAGTCCTTCGAGGCGTTTGACATAGACGGCGGTCTGGGTCGCCACGCCGCTCATGCGCTGCATGATGTTCAGCAGGATGCGCTCGGCCTGAAGCAGCGAGCGCAGGCGTCCCGAGACGTAAAAGGCCACGTCGCCGGGCGCGACACGGTCGCCGTCGTGCAGGATCTGTTCGAATTTCATTTCGGGATCGAGGCGTTGCAGTACGAGTTGCGCGATTTCGATCCCGGCGATCGTGCCCTCCTGCTTGCACAGCAGGCGCATGCGTCCGTGTTCGTCGGCCGGGATGCACGAGAGCGACGTGTGGTCGCCGTCGCCGATGTCCTCCCTGATGCAGAGTTCGATCAATTCATCTACGAAAGGTTTGTATTCGGGTTTCATGGTTCGTGGATATTTATTCTTTGATAATCAGTCGTCCTTCGTATATTACCTGAAAAACGCCGGCGCAGGTGAAGCTGACCCGGCAGTCAACGCCGTCGATTGCGCCTGTGAGATTGGTGATTTTATAGCGTTCGACGGGCCGGTAGCTCGATCCTCCGCCTTCATTGTTCTCTTTGAGGGCGGAGGGAATGATCTCCTCCCTGACGAAGTTGAGCGACTTGTCGCCCTTCGGGGTATAGGTGACCGTTTGGAGCCGCATTTCCACGCCCGGCATGTTGGCCGCGAAGCGCGTTTTGTGCATGTAGAGGGAGAAACTCTCCGGACCGCCTGCGAATTCGAACCAGGCTTCCGGGTCCGTAAACGTTTCGCCTTTGGCGTCGGTCACGGTCGAGGTGCCGTAAAAATGCAGGTTGGCACCTTGCAGGTATCCGTTTTCGATGCCGTCATTGGTTGTGGCGTAACGGACTTTGGGTTCGCCGTCGTCGTTGCAGGCAGCGAAAGCTGCGGCGGCGAAGAGGAGGAAGAGGATTTTTTTCATGTGTTGGTATTGTTAGATGTTTATATTCAGAGTGATGCCGAAGGTGCGGGGGCGTCCGCGCTGGACGAACTCGTTGCCGATCGACTTGAAATAGAAGACGTCGTAACGCGCTCCCCCGAGGTTGCGGCCCCAGATGTCGAGCGAATAGTGCTTGTGCTCGAACCGCACGGAGGCGTCTGCTAACGCATAAAAGGGCTGCGAAAGTGTGTTCTCCTCGTTCCACCAGATGCGCCCCGCGCAGCGGACTCCCGCTTGCAGGACCACGTCGCCGAGCCACTTGACGCCCGTGGGCAGGGTCCATGCCGCCTGGGCCGAGAGGGTGTGCTGCGGGGCGTAAGGGATGCGGTTGTCCTTGAAATCCTCGATGCCGTTGTCGTAACGCACGAAACGGGCGTCGGTGTATCCGTAGGCCGTGTTGATCTCCAGCGACCGCCACGGCGCGAATTGCAGGGCGGCTTCGGCCCCGACGCTGCGCGTGCGGCCCGCGTTGGTCATCATCCGGCCCGTGCTCTGTCCCTCCGGGAAGATCGTGAGCTGTTGGTCGCGGACATCAATGTAAAATACCGCGAAATCGCCCCGCACGGCGCCGTCCATGCACGAGAAGTGGCCGCCCAGTTCGTAGTTCCAGCTGTATTCCGGCTCGTAGGACATCAGGTCCGCTTCGTCGTACTGCGAACCGGCCATTCGCCATTTGAGCTTTTCGCTCAAGATGTCGGAGAACATCTGCGTGTTGAATCCCCCGGCCTTGTAGCCCTTGGCTACCGAAATATAGAGGTTGCGCACTTCGTCGAAAGCGTAGAGCAGCGAGACCTTCGGCAGCACTTCGCAGTAGGTGTGGGCGATGCGGTTCCCCTCGTCGATCGAGATGCGTTTCGGCGCGGGCGCGCCGCCCTCCTTGCTGACGAAATAATCCATGTCGGTCCGGCTGTGGTAGGCCAGCGACGTGTGTTCCACGTCGAAACGGATGCCGGCCGTGAGCCGCCAGCGGCCCAGCCGCAGGTTCGACTCGTGGTAAACGGCGCCTCCGTACACGGGCATACGGAAATCGGAGTAGAGCGGCAGTTCATCCGCGGAGATCGAGTATTCCTCGTTCCAGATCGCGCCCAGATGCTCGTTGGCGTTCTTGACGATCAGCTCCTCGATGCCCGTGCGTTTGAAGTGCACCGGGGCTTCCATCACGCCGTGGCGGTAGAAACCGAAGGCGCCCAGCAGCCAGCCGTAGCGCCGTCCGTCGTGCGAACGGAAAACGATGTCCTCGGTCAGGGCGTGTTCGCGCCGGGCCTGCCGGAGCGTGAACCAGGGTTCGGGCGTGAAGTCCTGGTCGAGCGTCATCTCGTCGTCGGAGTACTGGTACGAGGTGATCGACGAGACGGAATATTTCGCGGCGTCGTAGCGCACCGTGAGTCCGTCGCTGACCGTTGTGCGGCGGTAGGACGACGGGTCGTTATAGCTGATCTGGCCGTTGCGGATGACGGTCTTGCCGTCGCGCACGATGTCCTCGCCGGCGTAGGCGTAGGGATAACCTCCCTGGTCGAGCGCCGAGAACGAGAAGGTGTTGTCGATGCGCACTCCCCGGTTGTTGCGCCACTGCGTTTTCCAGCGTCCTCCGCCCAGACGCTCCCAGTCGCATTTCTCGCCCGTGCAGTCGTTGTCGAAGAAGCCGCCCGTGTGGGTGAAATAGCCCGTCACGGCCATTCCGAGGTCGGGCGATAGCTTGTAGTAGGACGATGCCCGGAAGCGGTAGGAATCCCCGCTGCCGTATTCGGCCGTCAGCCGCACGCCCTCGTAGGTGAGCGGCGAGAGCGTGTAGACGTTCACCACGCCGCCCATCGTGTTGCGGCCGTAGAGCGTCGACTGGGGGCCGCGCAGGACCTCGATGCGTTCGGCGTCGGCCAGCTCCGTGTCGAAGTTGTCCTTGTTGAGCACCGGGACGTTGTCGATATTCAGCCCGATGACCGGCTGGTCGATGCGCGCGCCGAGGCCCCGCACGTAGATCGACGAGGTCATGCGCGAACCGTAGTCCGGAGCGTGGAAGTTGGGAACCGTTTGCGAGAGGTTTTTCACCGCCCCGATGCGGCCCCGTTCGATGGCGCGGCCGCCGACGATCGACGCCGCGACGGGCTGCGAACGCAGCACGAGGCCCTGTTTGATGGCCGTCACCTGCACCTTGTCCACCACGATCACCGTGTCGGCCGTCTCCGTGTCCGGCGCCGGGCCGTCGCCGCCCGCGGTGCGGGCCGCGGCCGCGGAGGCCAGCAGCAACAGGGGTATGACGAGCGATTTGCGGTGCATGTATCGGTTGCGGTTATCGGGAGTACAAAGTAACGGTTTTATTTCGGTCGGTGCAATCCTAATTTATGAGGAGGCGCGTCACATCCCGTCGGGATCGACGTAGCCCGCCGCCAGGGCGTAGACCACCAGCCCGGCGGCGGTGCGGATGCCGAGCTTCTCCATGATGTTGCGGCGGTGGGAGATCACGGTCGTCAGGCCGATTCCCAGCCGGTCGGCGACCTGCTTGTTGATCAGTCCGCCGGCGATGAGCGTCAGCACTTCGGCCTCGCGCTCCGTGAGCGGCTGCGCAGCCTGCGGCTGGACGGGCAGGGCGTGTTCCGGTCGGCGGACGCTGTGTTGCAGTCGCATGAGCGAGCGCACGAAACGCTCCTCGTCGGTCTGCACGTCGATGCAGTGCACCCCGGCGGGCGTCTGTCCGTTGGCGAGGACGATGGTTCTGTGGCTGCGGGCGCGGAAGAAGGCGTTGTGCGCCGCGAAGAGCTGCGCCGTGACGAAATAATGGATGAACCGCTCCGGATCGGCCTCCGCAAATTCCTGAAAGTTGCCGAACAGTTCCACGTCGGCGGCCGGGGCCGCTTTTTCGAGGATGGAGCGCAGTCCCACGCCTACGAGAACGTTGGCGGTCAGGATGGCTATGACGGGGCGCTGCTGCATCATTCGTGGTGGTAGGGTTCGTTGTTGAGGATGGTGAAGGCCCGGTAGATCTGTTCGGCGAAGATGGCCCGCACGATCTGGTGGGAGAAGGTCATGCGCGAGAGCGACAGCCTGCCGTCGGCGCGTGCGTAAACTTCGTCCGAGAAGCCGTAGGGACCGCCGATGACCAGTACCAGGCGTTTCACGCCGCTGTTCAGCCGCTTTTGCAGCCACAGCGCGAACTCCACCGAACGGTATTCTTCGCCGCGCTCGTCGAGCAGCGTCACGTAGTCGCCGTCGGCAAGCTGGCGCAGGATGGCCTCGCCTTCGGCCGTGCGCTGCTGTCGGACGGTCATGCTTTTGGTGTTGCGCACGTCGGGCAGCGCGGTGACGGCGAACCGGCAATAGTGATTCACGCGCCGGGCATACAGTTCCACCAGCGCGGCGATCTCTTTCGAGTCGGTCTTTCCTATGACGATCAGCTCTATGGTCATTGCGTTCCGCCTGTGCGTCGGTCGGGCACAGTACGGCGCAAAGATAGCCTTTTTATTCGGTTCGGGCAAATCGTTTTTCCCGTCCGGAAACGGCGATGCCGCGCTTCGGGGCGCGGCATCGGGGCTTCGGGGCCGGGGGTGCTATCCGAACAGTTCGTTCAGCACACGGGCAAGACGGTATCCGGCATTGCGGATCTGGCGCTCGATCAGCGGCAAGGCCTCGTTCAGGAAATCCTGTCCCAGCCGCTGGCCGGGCTTCGCCCATTCGAACTGCGCCTCGCACACGACGGCGTTGTCGTGGAGCCAGTCGCGCGGCGTTCCGGCTGCTACGGCCTGCCTTTCGGCCTTCGGAAGGCGGTCCAGCTCATCGGCCCACTCGCTGACCGACCAGATGCGCGTGGTGGTGATGATCTCGTTGTCCCAGACGCTGTGGATGGGGAATTTGTGCGGCTTGTGGTACTTGTCCTCGAACAGCACGTCGTATTTCGTGTCGTGCGTCGTGTACTTGATGTGCGCCGGGCAGTGCATGTCGCCCACCAGATGGATGATGTACTTGAGGTTGACCTCCACGGCCGAATCGGTGAGGCTGCGGTAGTTCTTCAGGTTCTCGATGGCCTGCTCCAGTCCGTAGATGGCGTTGCCGCCCGTCGCGAGCATCGAATCCTCGTAACGCAGTTCGGCGTTCACGGGCACGGTGTGCCAGTTGTTGGTGAACTTATACTCGGGGGTATGGCGGTATTCGTCCATCCACTTGGCGAAGTAGACGATCGAGTGGCCCCCGAGGTACTTCTCGATGCGCTTTTTGGCTTTTTTCGTCAGATTGCGTTCGGCGATCTTGGCGATCGTCTCGTGGCCTTCGCGTCCCCATCCGAAGACGCTCCCCGTGTTGAGCAGGCCGGCGAAGAGCAGCAGTAACAGCAGTTTTTTCATTGGGTTGTCGTATTTACAGGTCCGAATTCCACTCGCCGTCGGTGTCGGAGTAGATCACCGGACGGGACTTTTCGACCGATTTGAGCCACTGGTAGGCCTTGTACATATTGTAACCGTTGCCCGAAGGACCGCCCAGGGAGTAGGCGATGACGCAGGTGAAATTGCGCGAACGGTAGTACATCGCCTTCACGCGTTCGAGGTAGTCGTCGACAAGCCGAGGGTCGTTCGACGGCGTGCCTCCGACGGTGCGGTCGCCGCTCCGCTCCGGGGCGTTGATGTTGGCCCGGTCGATGACGTAAAGGCCCAGAGAGTCGCACAACTCGTAGAACCATGCGGGCTGCGGATAGTCCGGGCAGATGGTGTTCTTTCCCTTGGCCTTCAGGGCTTTCAGCTCCGCGAGCGTCGTCTTGCGGTCGGCGGCGGCGTTGTATCCGGCCTTGACGGGTTTTAGCTCCTTGCCCAGCCGCATGATGCGTCCGTCGACGAGTTCGGTCTTGCCGAAGCCGATCTTCAGGGGCATATACTCCTTGTAGACTCCGTTGCGGCGCGTGAAAAGCATCACCTTGTAGAGGGGCGGCGTTTTGCTTTCGGCCTCCCATTTGTTCTTGTAGGTGTGGTAGATGAACGGCGAGAAGCGCACCGTGTCGGTCGAGCGGCCCGGGATGGTGATTTCGGTCATGTTGAATTCGAGCAGCTTGCCCTGCGGTGAGTAGATGTCGTAGCCGACGGTGACGGGTTCCTCGTAGTTGTATGCGTTCTGCGTCACGATTTTAAGGTCGAGCATTCCGAAATCGCGCCCCAGCGAGTCGGGCACCAGTCCGATTTCGAAATCGGCGATCGAGCGTTTGTTCTGGTAATAGAGGTAGCTGTTTTCGAAGGACTTGCGGACGACGGGGGCCGCGGCGTCGAGCTGCCGGGCGGGATTGTCGTTGCGCATCAGCAGTTTGAAGTCGTTGGCGCCCTCGCGGATGAAGGGGGTCAGGTCGAACTCCGCGGGCGTCAGCGGGTCGCTGACCTCGGCCACCTGGCGGTCGTTGAGCCAGAGCGAGTAGGCCGAACCGGGATTTTCCACGTGCAGGTAGACCATGCCGTCGGTCCAGGCGAACGGGATTTCGATCTCCTGTCCGAGAACGGCATAAAGAGGACCTTCGGTCGTAATCGTCACCTCGGGGCTGAAGGCTTTCCAGTAGCCTCCGGCTTCGCGGTTGCGGGCCTCGGCGTCGTGGCGCGCGTCGTAGGGGACGACCTCCGTACGGTAGACGCGGCCTCCTCCGGGCGTCATCGGGACCGGATTCCTCTCCTCCATGATCTGGGCCGTCGCAGAGAGCGCGCAGGCTGCCAGCGCAGCCGTCAATATCGTTCGTTTCATTGTTTACGGGGGTGTATAATCACGACAAAGGTACAAAAAAGTTGAATGGGTTCAAAACGGAATT
>ENA-UEQL01002987-UEQL01002987.1-human-gut-metagenome-genome-assembly--contig:-NODE-2987-length-10772-cov-19.777560_pt1 | contig 10772 bp, 8 predicted proteins | sample MGYA00242905_ERZ507926 | MGnify/ENA primary metagenome ERZ507926 (study PRJEB26167, sample SAMN06115531) | human gut metagenome | host: Homo sapiens | place: China:Henan | collected 2015-09-09...
AACCTGCTGGAGAAGGTCGATACCCTGATCATCGGCGGCGGCATGGCTTACACCTTCGTCAAGGCTCAGGGCTACGAAGTGGGCAAGAGCCTGTGCGACGACACCAAGCTGGACTACTGCAAGGAAATGATGGCTAAGGCACAGGAAAAGGGCGTTAAGCTGCTGCTGCCCGTTGACGCTGCCTGCGTTGCTGACTTCCCCGATCCCATCGACGCACCTGTCGAAGTTAAGATCGTTCCCGTTACCGCAATCCCGGCTGACATGGAAGGCTGCGATATCGGCCCCGAGAGCATGAAGCTGTTTGCTGATGCCGTCAAAGCTTCTAAGACCGTTGTCTGGAACGGCCCCATGGGCGTGTTCGAAAACCCGACCCTGGCAGCCGGTACCCTGGCTGTTGCCAAGGCTATGGCTGAAAGCGGTGCTACCACTGTGATCGGCGGCGGCGATTCTGCAGCTGCTGTGCAGCAGATGGGCCTGGGCGACAAGATGACCCACATCTCCACCGGCGGCGGTGCTTCCCTGGAATACCTGGAAGGCAAAGAGCTGCCTGGCATTGCCGTTATCCAGAACGCATAATTAAAAAACCGCAGGAGCGCGGCGGCTTAGCCGCTGCGCTCTTTTTGTTATGTAGCCCGCATGGTGGACAACAAAGAAAATCCACGCAAGCAAATAAGTAGTTAATAAGAAGGAGTTTTTATCATGGATAAACAGAACCGTAAGGCAATTATTGCCGGTAACTGGAAAATGAACAAGACCGCTACCGAGGCTGCTGAGCTGATTGACGCCCTGATCCCCGCTGTTAAGGATGCAGGCTGCGAAGTTGTGATCTGCGTGCCGTTCACCGACCTGGTGACCGCCGTTGCCAAAACCAAGGGCACCAACATCCATGTTGGCGCTGAGAACGTTCACTTTGAAAAATCCGGCGCTTTTACCGGCGAGATCAGCGCTGACATGCTGACCGACCTGGGCGTTGAGTACGTTGTGGTTGGCCACAGCGAGCGCCGCCAGTATTTTGCTGAAACCGATGAAACCGTCAACAAGCGCGCCAAGGCTGCACTGGCCGGCGGCCTGAAGCCCATCATCTGCGTGGGCGAAAGCCTGACCCAGCGCGAACAGGGCGTGACCGAAGAGCTGATCCGCATGCAGGTCAAGATCGCTCTGAACGGCGTGACCGCTGACGAGCTGAAGAACGTTGTTATCGCTTACGAGCCCATCTGGGCCATCGGCACCGGCAAGACCGCTACCGCTGACCAGGCTGAGGAAGTCTGCGCAGCCATCCGCAAGGTGGTTGGCGAGCTGTACGGCGCTGACGCCGCTAAGGCACTGACCGTTCAGTACGGCGGCAGCATGAACCCCAAAAACGCAGAGGAACTGCTCTCCAAGCCCGATGTTGACGGCGGCCTGATCGGCGGCGCATCCCTGAAAGCAGACCAGTTTGCTGTTATCGTGGAAGCTGCTACCAAAGGCTGAGAATGAATGAGCAATTAGGAATGAGAAATTAGGAATTGGCTGAACCGGAAAGGCTTGAGCCGATGGAACCACCTTTCAGTCTGCTGCGCAGACAGCTTCCCTCAGGGGAAGCCAAGTGTGGCACCAAAATGGTATCTATTATTCTGTGCGCCCCTACGGTGGGATGCGTAACGAGCCTTTGTCCACCACAAACTCCTAACTCCTCCCTCCTAACTTCTAAGGCAACACCGCACAATTCCCGCCTTGCGGCTTAAGCACCGCTCCGGCAGCTGCGGCACGGCATCTGCGTTGCCAAAATGCTCGATAATGTCGGGTTGCGGTACCCGCATCGTGCTTCGGGGGCAAAAGCCCCTCGCACTCTGCGACCGCTGCCCCTGCTTCGGTTCGCTGTTTCCGCCACTGGCGGCGCTCACCTTTGCAGCATCCAGTATTATCTGCGCTTTTGGCTTGGCATCTGCCGCACCTCGCTTGCCGTATCGGCACTTAGAATTATGCGGTATTGCCCTAACTAAAACTAAGGGAGAACCAATCAATGGCAAAGAAACCTGTAATGCTCTGCATCATGGACGGCTTCGGCTGGACCCCGGACGAAACCTATGGCAACGCCGTTGTTGCTGCCAACAAGCCGCATCTGGATGCACTGATGAAAAATTACCCTATGACCACCATCAACGCATCTGGCATGGCTGTCGGCCTGCCAGATGGCCAGATGGGCAACTCTGAAGTTGGCCATACCAACATGGGTGCTGGCCGCATCGTGTACCAGCAGCTCACCCTGATCACCAAGTCCATCAAGGACGGCGAAATGTTCAAGAACCCCGTGCTGGTCAAGAACATGAAAGCTGCCATTGATGCCGGCAAGGCTATCCACCTGATGGGCCTGGTTGGTACCGGCGGCGTTCACAGCCATGCCGATCACTGGTTCGGCGTGCTGGAAATGGCCAAGCATATGGGCGCAACCAAGGTTTATCTGCACTGCATCATGGACGGCCGTGATACCGACCCCCATTCCGGTAAGGGATTCCTGGCTGACCTGCAGGCCAAGCTGGACGAGCTGGGCATTGGCACCATCGCCAGTGTCAGCGGCCGTTACTATGCTATGGACCGTGACAACAACTGGGACCGTGAAGAAAAGGCTTATGCCGCTTTTGTTTACGGCGAGGGCAACCATGCCGCCAATGCACAGGAGGCCATCGAGGCTTCTTATGCGGACGGCAAGACTGATGAATTCGTGATCCCCGCCGTTACCTGTGAGGGTGGCCGCGTGGAGGATGGCGATACCATCATCTTCATGAACTTCCGCCCCGACCGTGCCCGCCAGATGACCCGCATTTTCTGCGATGATGCCTTTACCGGCTTTGAGCGCCGCGGCGGCCGCAAACAGGTTCACTATGTCTGCATGGCCGAGTATGATGCTACCATGCCCAACTGCGAAGTTGCCTACCCGCCGGTTGAGCTGAGCAACGTTCTGGGCGAGTATCTTTCCAAGAACGGTAAGACCCAGCTGCGCATTGCCGAGACTGAGAAGTACGCCCATGTGACCTTCTTCTTCAACGGCGGTGTGGAAGCCCCCTATGAGGGCGAGGACCGCAAGGTGATCCCCAGCCCGAAGGATGTGCCCACCTATGACCTGAAACCCCAGATGAGCGCCCCGGAGGTTGCTGACGAGTGCAAGGCCCGCATTGAGAGCGGCAAGTACGATGTGATCATCCTGAACTTTGCCAACTGCGATATGGTCGGCCATACCGGCGTGTTTGATTCCGCTGTCAAGGCTGTGGAAGCTGTTGATGCCGCTGTGAACGAGGTTGTGACCGCTGTGCTGAACGCCGGTGGCTGCGTGTTCCTGACCGCTGACCACGGCAACGCCGAAAAGATGAAGAACCCGGACGGCACCCCGTTTACCGCCCACACCACCAACCCGGTGCCGTTTGTGGCCATCGGCTGCGGCGATGTGAAGCTGCGCGAGGGCGGCTGCCTGGCAGATATTGCCCCCACCATGCTGCCTTATATCGGCCTGCCGGTACCCTCGGAGATGACCGGTAAGAGCTTGATCGTTGACTAAGCACTCAAATAAAGTAAAAGAGGCCCAGAACTGTCGAAAAGACAGTTTTTGGGCCTCTTTTTTGTGCAAAATGGAAATAATGAAGAAAAAATTTCAATGTTAACATATGATAATGAAATGCGGAAGTCATATGTGTTATAATACCGAATATGTTGGCTATGAACAAAAACGAAGAAAACAGGAGCGCATATTATTTATGGGGGGGGTAACACTGCCAGCAAGTTGCGGGCTGGCTGTGTGCCCCGGATGCGAAGAGACAAAAAAAGATATGCCTGAAGGGGAGAAACACACATGGAGAAAGCACTGAATGTTGATATCCGGCAGTTCTACCGGGAAGATCTTGGGGTCCATTCCGAAGAACTGTTGGATAAGCTGGAGGCGGTATCCCAGGCGGTAACGCTGCAAAAAGGGGAGATCCTGAATAAAAAAGGGGAACGCCAGACCATGCTGCCGTTTTTGATCGAAGGCATGATGCGCTGTGTTACCTTGGATCGTGAGGGCAAAGAGAAAACCGTGGGTTTTACCATGAGCCGCGGCGATGTGGTGCTTTCCAACATGGACCTGACCGGCTGCCATATCAGCACGGACCAGGCAATGGTTCCATCAACCCTGATTTTGCTGCCCATTGATTATGTGTTGCAGAACATGAAAGATGAGCCGGAGGTGACCCGCGTCTATCAGGAGCAGATCGTCAAGTGGGGCATGATCTATCAGTCCCGCGCCGTGAGCCTGAGCCAGGGGGACGCGACCGAGCGGTTTGAATGGTTCTGCAAGGAGTATCCCGGCATGGTAGATATGGTCAATAACCGCTATATTGCATCGTTTTTGGGCATTACCCCGGTCACTCTCAGCCGCCTGCGCCACGGCGTTGCCACAAAAGTGGGCCGCGAAAAGAGGACAGACGAAGAATAAAGAAATAATAATCCTGATATGCAGCAGCGCCCGCACCGGACTGTAAGGATCCGGTACGGGCGCTGATTTTTCTTTATGTGGTTTTGCCTGTGTATATCACTGGATCAGTACGCCGGTGGTTTCATCAAAGTGGTAGGTTTGACCATCAATGGTGCTCCAGCCCTTGTACATGGCACCGGTGTTCAGGTCGTAATACCAGCGCTTGCCATCCTGGGCGTACCAGCCTTTGATCATAGCGCCGTTGGCGTCATACCGCACCCACTTGCCGCCGTTGGAATCCTGGTATACTTCCTTGCTTACGGCTTTGGCACCCTGCTGCACGCTGTCCAGCCAGTACCAGGCACCGCTGGCGGGGTCATAGATCTCTTTGCCGCGGTAGTTGGTGTTGCTGGGCTGCCAGCCCTGGCGCACCCAATTTTCGTACCAGTAGCTCTTGCCATCAATCGTGTACCAAAAGTTGCCCGGCGTGCCGCTGGTCATTTTGCCGTAAACGGGGTCGAAGTAGTACAGCTGGTTGTTTACCGCAACGGAACCATACTGCATAATACCGGTCTTGGGGTCATAGTACACCTTGCGGCCATCCGGCAGGGTCCAGGGGCCTTTGATCATGGCACCGGTGACCGGCTCAAAATAGTACCACTTGCCGTTCTGGCAGTCCTCACCTTTTACCATGTGGCCGTTGGCATCATAGCGCACCCATTTGCCGCCGTTGGATTCCTGATAAACGTCTTTATTCACGGCCTTGGCACCGCCCTGGTTGGCATCCAGCCAGTACCAGGCGTTGCTGCCGGAATCATAAATTTCCTTGCCGCGGCCTGTGGTGCCCTGCTTTACGCCGTTCTCATACCAGTAATCGCGGCCGTTCTCGCTGCGCCAGCCGGTGTAGTAGTTGTTATTGCCGGGATACTCGCCAAACCAGTAGTTCAGGTCAACATTGGCATTCACACCGGGAACCGTACCTTTGTTGCTGTACTGCCACATGTTGCAGCTGCTGCCGTCATAGCTTACGCCGGAACGGTAGTCGGCCATCCACTTGTACCATCCGGAATTGCTGAACCGAGAGTCCGTCAGGTAATTCTGGAAGAAATAATAGTAAGAGTAAATGCCCACGCGGTAGCCGGCGTTGGAAACCATGTTGCACCAAGTCTGGGCAATATCGCCGTAAGTAGAGTTGCTGGCGATGGGCTTGCCGTCACGGGTATGTTCAATGTCCAGAAATACCGGCAGGGTGGGGTTGTGCCCGCTCAAAAGGCTCAGGGTATGGCGGGCTTCACTGGCGGCCATATCGGTATTTTCAGCGTAAGAGTAAAGGTACACGCCATAGGGGATGCCAAGCCGTTCACACTCGCTTACGTTGCGGTACCACTGGGCGTCATCCTGTTTGTTTTCGCCCACGCCGTCGTATTCGCTGCCAATGCCGCAGCGAATCATGACAAAATCAATGCCGGAATTTTTAACGGCGTCCCAGTCAACGGTGCCCTGATGGTAGCTGACATCAAAGCCGTTATAAGTAACGCTGCAGGTGGCAATGCCGTTGGAACTGTAGGTGGCAGCGTCCTGTTGGACAATATCCTCCCACTCGATGGCGGGCACGGAATCATCATAGATCGGCACGCCATCTTTGTAGCGGAAGCTGTTTTCCAGCCCGTTTGCCACATCATACGGTACGCCGGAATCTTCCTGTGCGGTTTCCGGCGTGCTGGTTTCGGCCGCCGCAGGCAGCGCCGCAAACAGCCCTGCTGCCATAACAGCTGCCGCAGCCAGGCTGGCTGTGCGCAGTTTTAGGGTCCCTTTCAAAATTTATTCCTCCTTCAAAGTGAACATCATTAACTATCATCATACCACAACCGCATAGCCTTGGGAATGGTTACATATGTAAAATTTGAAAGCAATACCGCATAATTCTGCGTGTCGATGCCCCCATCGACGCTTAAATTTGCAGGACAGGGAAGGTTCGGTGCAGCCCAAAAGAAAAACGTGCATTCTGACGTGTCTTGCGCTGCGCGCTACTTGCCAATGCAGGCAAAATCGGGTATGATAACAATAAGTAGAAATATTCTGCCGGACACCCGGCAGATTGGGTAAGAAACAGCAAAGGAGAACCTGTTATGCGTTATTGCAAAAAATGTACCATGCCGGACACCCGCCCCGGTATCACCTTTGACTCTGAGGGCGTTTGCAGCGCCTGCCGCCATTACGAAAACCGCAAAAATGTGGACTGGGACGCCCGCTTTAAGGAGTTTGAAGCCTACTGCAACAAGTACCGCGGCATGAACGGCCCCGGCGGTTATGACTGCGCTGTTGCTGTTTCCGGCGGCAAGGACAGCCACTTCCAGGTTTGGATGCTGAAAGAAGTCATGCACATGAACCCCATCCTGTTCAGCGTGGAGGATAACTTCCCCATGACGCAGGCCGGCATCCATAACCTGAAAAACATCAGCGAGGAATTCGGCTGCACCATCATCAGCTGCAAGCCCAACATCCGCGCCCAGAAAGTGCTGATGCGCAAGTTCTTTGAAAAATACGGCAAGCCCACCTGGTATGTGGACCGCCTGATCTATACCTTCCCGCTGCACATGGCAGCCAAGTTCAACACCCCCATGCTGTGCTATGGCGAGAACGTCAGCTTTGAATACGGCGGCTGCTCCGATAAGGAGACGTATTCCGCCATGGATCAGATCGAAAATGGCGTGGCGGTCGGCTTCCCGATGGAAGAGCTGGTGGGCGACGGCGTGACCGAAAACGACCTGTCCCTGACGCTGGCTCCCTCTGCCGAAGAGCGCGCGAAGCTGGACCCGTTCTATATGAGCTACTTTGTGCCCTGGAACAGCTACAAGAACTACCAAATCGCCAAGGAGCACGGCTTCCATGACCTGACCCATGAATGGGACCGCACCCACCATGCCGAAAACTTTGACCAGATCGATTCCCGCGCCTACCTGGTGCACTCCTGGCTCAAGTACCCCAAGTTCGGCCATGCCGCTGCAACCGACTATACCGCCCGCTATATCCGCTATGGCATGATGACCCGCGAGGAAGCCATTCCCATCATCAAGGCCCGCGATGGCAAGCTGGACCCGCTGTGTGTGCGTGATTTCTGCGATTTCTGCGGCTACACCGAGAGCGAGTTCTGGAAGATCATGGACAAGTTCTATAACCGTGACCTGTTTGAAAAGAACGACTGCGGCGAGTGGGTGCTGAAACACCCCATCTGGGAGGAAAACAAATAATGGTACGTCATGTTATTTTGTGGAAACTGAAAGAGATGCCCGCCGCTGAACAGGAAACCGTCAAGGCGGATATCAAAGCCGGGCTGGAAGGTCTGGCCGGGCAGATCCCCGGTTTGACGGAGATCCATGTTTACACCAAGGCCCTGCCCAGCTCCGCCAATGCGGACCTGATGCTGGATACCACCTTTGTGGATGAAGCCGCCCTGAAAGGCTATGCCGTTCACCCGGCCCATGTGGCTGTGGCTGATGGCAAAGTGCGCCCCTATACCGCCGTGCGCACCTGCCTGGATTTTGAAGTATAACAGGGCTGAAAAAAGGATCAATCAATGATGCAGAATACAGAATATACCGCCGCGCCGCTGCTGGTGCGCGGGGGCCGGGTTCATGATGCCGTTCACCCGGAACCACAGCAGATCGACCTGCTGCTGGAAAACGGCCGCATTGTTGCCATGGGGCATGAACTGAACGTGCCCGCCGATATCGCCGTGCTGGATGCTGCCGGGCTGGATATTTTCCCCGGTTTTGTGGATGCGCACACCCATATCGGCCTGGATGGTTATGGCATTGGGTACGAAGGCTACGACTACAACGAGATGAATGACATCTGGACCCCGCAGCTGCGCGCCATTGACGGCATCAACCCTCGCGATCCCTCCTTTGCCCATGCACGGGAAGCAGGCATTACCTGCGTGTGCACCGGGCCGGGCAGCGCTAATGTGCTGGGCGGTACCTTTACCGCCATCAAGACGGTGGGCGAGCGTGTGGACAACATGATCGTCAAGGAAGCCGTTGCCATGAAATGCGCCTTTGGTGAAAACCCCAAACGCTGCTATAAGGATAAGTGCGATTCTACCCGCATGTCCACCGCTGCGTTCCTGCGCGGGGCGCTGGCTTCCGCCAGGGATTACGGTGCCCGCAAGGCTGCCGCCAACGGCGATGTGACCAAAATGCTCGCTTATAACCAGAAGCTGGAAGCCTTGCTGCCGGTGCTGGACCACACCATTCCCCTGAAAGCCCATGCACACCAGGCTAACGATATCTTTACCGCCATCCGCATTGCCAAAGAGTTCGATGTGGGCCTGACGCTGGAACATGTGACCGAAGGCCACCTGATCGTGGACGAACTGGCCAAGGAAAGCAATATCCCCATGGCCGTCGGCCCCAGCCTGACCTTTGCCAGCAAGTTTGAACTGCAGAACAAATCCTGGGAAACGCCGGGCGTTCTGGCAAAAGCAGGCTGTCATGTTTCCATCATTACAGATAACTCGGTCATTCCGCAGCAGTACCTGCCGCTGTGCGCCGGTATGGCGGTCAAAGCCGGCATGGATCCGTTTGCCGCGCTGCAGGCCATCACCATCAACCCGGCCAAGCACATCGGCATTGCTGACCGTGTTGGCTCCATCGAGGTCGGCAAGGATGCAGACCTGGTGCTGACCGATGGCTGCCCGTTTGAGGTTATGACCAACGTGAAAGCTGTTCTGATCAACGGCGCAGTGGTCAGCCAGAAATAAAAAGCACTGCACCGATGTAAAAAATAGGCTGGCATCTTGCAAACAGCAGGGTGCTGTGCTATAATATCCACAGAACAGCAAAGGCGCTGTCCGATAGCATTGCTATACGGGCAGCGCCTTTTTTGGTTCAATAGGAATTACCACGGATGGAATGAGAGTGAGAAATATGGAAAAGAATCCTCGTTATGTCGAAATCGATTACGCCAAATACGCGCCCGATATCCCGGAGGATCAGCTGGAAGCTTATTACGGCCTGCCCAAACATGTACAGTTCTGTAATGAATGCGTGATGAGCAACCAGAAGCCGAACTCCTGCTATGAATTTGAACATACGATCAAGTCCATTAAAAAGACGATGGTCATTCAGGACGACGGCACCTGCGATGCCTGCCATGCCTGCCACAATAAGGCGAACGGCCATATCGACTGGGCCCTGCGCGAAAAAGAGCTGCGTGAGCTGTGCGATGAATACCGCAAAAATGACGGCAGCTATGACTGCCTGGTGCCCGGCTCCGGCGGCAAGGACAGCTTTTATGCCGCTCACATCCTGAAATACAAATACGGCATGCACCCCCTGACGGTGACTTGGGCACCGCATATCTACACCCCCTGGGGCTGGGATAACATGCAGGCCTGGATCCACGCCGGGTTTGATAACTACCTGTGTACCCCCAACGGCATGACCCACCGTCTGCTGACCCGTTTGGCGACCGAGAACCTGTTCCACCCGTTCCAGCCGTTCATTTTGGGCCAAAAGCAGCTGGCCCCCAAGATGGCCGCCAAGTTCGGCATTCCCCTGGTGTTCTATGGCGAGAACGAGGCCGAGTTCGGCAACCCCATTGCGGATAACAACTCTGCCCTGCGTGACGAGCACTTTTTTGCCGTCAATGATTACGACCATATCTACCTGGGCGGTGTCAGCCTGCGCCAGCTGGAAGAGGATTATAAGGTGGATAAAGCCGACTTGGCCATCTACCTGCCGTCCGAAACTTCCAACCTGGAGAAAAACCATGTTCAGGTGCGCTACCTTGGCTATTACGAAAAATGGCATCCGCAGGGCGCCTACTATTACAGTGTAGAACACGGCGGCTTCCGCCCCGCACCGGAGCGCACCCAGGGCACCTATTCCAAGTATAACTCCATCGATGATAAGATCGACGACTTCTTCTATTACACCACCTACATCAAGTACGGCATCGGCCGCACCACCTATGACGCTGCACAGGAGATCCGCAACGAGGAAATCACCCTGGAAGAGGGCAAGGCGCTGTGCAAAAAGTTTGACGGCGAGTATCCCGACCGCTTTGAAAAAGAGATCTTCCAGTATCTGTCCCTGGACCGCCAGCACTTCCCGTGGGCCAGCCAGCTGTTTGAACAGCCCAAAATGGACCGCGAATACTTTATGCACCTGGCCGACCGTTTCCGCAGTCCCCACCTTTGGAAATGGGAGGACAACATGTGGAAACTGCGTCACACCCCCTACGAGGGCGACAGCGAAGTGCTTTGGGGCGACCCGAAGGGCACCCACCACGAAATATAAGGCCAAGGGCAATACCGCATAATTCTAAGTGACGATACGGCGAGCGA
>ENA-UEQL01002990-UEQL01002990.1-human-gut-metagenome-genome-assembly--contig:-NODE-2990-length-10769-cov-4.258418_pt1 | contig 10769 bp, 7 predicted proteins | sample MGYA00242905_ERZ507926 | MGnify/ENA primary metagenome ERZ507926 (study PRJEB26167, sample SAMN06115531) | human gut metagenome | host: Homo sapiens | place: China:Henan | collected 2015-09-09 | study...
CCGTGTGGATATGATATCGTTGTCCGATGACACGGGTGAGATAAGAAATAAACTCTTCGTTATCTTCGACAATCAGTACGGTTCCGGCCTTTTTCCCATCTTTGTCGGTTTTTTCTGTTCCGGCAGGTTCGATCGGATCCTCAGTTTTTACTTCCCGGAGTGCTGCTGTTTTATCCGGAGAGGTTACAGAAATAGAAAGGTCGTTTTGTTCGTCCTGGGGAAGCGTGATCCGGAAACGGGTAAACCGGTTTTCTTCGCTTTCCACTTCTATCTTTCCCATCATTCGTTTCACCAACAGGCTGACGATGGCTAGCCCGATACCGAAACCTTTGTTCGGGAGTTGGGGTTTATTGGCCGATTGGTAAAAGAGGTTGAATATTTTTTCTTTCTCCGTAGGTTTGATTCCCGTACCGTTGTCTTCGACAGAGATCGTAGCCGGTGACGCGCTTCGTGGCCTCGGGAGACCAGTAGGTGCGCACGTCGGCGAAGATCTGCGCGCGGTTGGTCAGCAGCTCCATGAAGAGCATGCCGATGCCGTTGAGCACGTCATTCTCGGTCGCAAAGACCATCGGCTCCTTCGGGCCTTCAAAGTCGAAGGACGAGTTGAGCACAGCCTCGGGATAGTCGCAGTTGGGCCAGTGGTCGGTCCACTGTCTCTGACCCTGGAAGCCGGCGGCGATGGCGTTATGGCCGACCTTCTCCTCCTCAAAGCCTGCAGGCAGGTTCTGGTTGCCCTGGATCAGGTCCTTGATGATGCAGTACATCTTGATCGTGAATTCCCACTGCTTTTCCTTTTCCTCGGGGGTGAACTTGATGCGGCGCTTTTCGCCGAGGAAGTCGACGTACTCGGGGTTGTCGTCGCGGCCTTCCCTGCAGTGTTCCTTCGTCCAGGCCAGGGCCTTTTCATAGGCCTCGTGGTCGTAGATGCCCTCTTCCATGCGGCGCAGGATCTCGACCTCGTCGACGGACTCGACGCGCAGGCCCAGATATTCCTCCATGAAGTCCTGATCCATGATGGAGCCGCCGATGCCCATGGTGACGGAGCCGATCTGCAGATAGCTCTTGCCCCGCATCGTCGCGACTGCAACAGCGGCACGGCCGAAGCGCAGCAGCTTTTCCTTCACGTCGTCGGGGATTTCCGTGACCTGGTCGCGGTCCTGCACCTCATGGCCGTAGATGCCGAAGGCGGGCAGGCCCTTCTGGGCGTGGGTCGCCAGAACAGAGGCCAGATACACAGCGCCCGGACGCTCGGTGCCGTTGAAGCCCCAGACGCCCTTGATGGTCATGGGATCCATGTCCATGGTCTCGGAGCCGTAGCACCAGCAGGGGGTGACGGACAGGGTGATGGCGACGCCCTCACGCTTGAACTTCTCCGCGCAGGCGGCGGATTCCGGCACGCGGCCGATGGACGTATCGGCCATGACGACCTTCACGTGCTCACCGTTGGAGTAATAGAGATTTTCCTCGAACAGTTTTTTCGCGGCCTCGGCCATGGCCATGACCTGGTCTTCCAGGCTCTCACGCAGCTGCATGGGGCCGCGGCGGCCGTCGATGATGGGGCGGATGCCGATCACGGGGTATTCGCCAACGTAACGATTCTTTGCCATTTGATTCGCTCCTTTATATCATTTCAGGTTTTTTCGTCAAAGTCCTTCCGGACGGGTTCATGTGTTTGCAAGTCTCGCCTTGAGGCGCAGGAGGCGCGCGGGCTGGTCGCTGCCGCTCATGCGCGCGATCAGAAGCTCGGCCGCGCGGCGGCCCATCTCATCCATGGGCTGCTCGACGATGTCGAGCCGCGGCGTCACGATCGAGCAGAGGTCGACGTTATCGTAGCCGATGAAGTCCATCTGCGCGGGCAGCGCCACGCCGCGCTCATGCGCGGCCATGATCGCGCCGAGGGTCATGTCGTAGTTGGTCACGAAGACAGCCGTCGGCGGCTGCGGCATATCGAGCAGTGCCCGGAACAGCCGCGACCCGGACTCGAGGTCGTAGTTCCCGGCCAGAATCAGCGACTCGTCGACCGGCAGGCGGTAATCCTCCAGCACGCGGCGGTAACCGACGGTACGCTCGCGCGCGGTGGAGATGGTCTGCGGACCGGCGATGAGGCCGATGCGGCGGTGGCCGCGGCCGATCAGCAGCTCGATGGCCATATAGACGGCGTTGAGGTTGTCGACCACGACGGTGTCATAGTCCGCCTGATCGAGCGAACGGTCGATCAGCACGACGGGGATGGCGCCGACGCGGGCGCGGACCTCACCGGCCGTGACGTTCTCGGGGACGTAGACAATGCCGTCGACGTGGTAGCGCGCGAGAAATTCGAGCTTTTTCAGCTCCTGCTCGCGGTCAAAATCGTAGCTGCAGACGAAGCACTCGTAACCGCTGCGGCGCAGCACAGGCTCCATTGCCGCCACGACGCGCCCGAAGAACGGGCTGGAGATCGTCGGCAGGAGAACGCCGATGGTCATCGACCGGTTGGCCTTGAGGCTGCGGGCGAAGACATTGACGGAATAATCCAGCTCCTCGATGGCCGCGTCGATGGCGAGGCGGTTTTCCTCGCGGACATTGCCGCCGTTGAGGTATTTGGAAATGGTGGAAAGGGAAAGCCCGGTCCTGCGGGCGACGTCTTTGATGGTCGACATAGCTGCTCCTGTATCGCATAACGTTTCGCTTTTTCTATATTGTACCGCACGCGGGTTCCTTGCGTCAAGCGGCAGTTTGCCCAAACAGAATGCTTCTTTTTATGGAAAACGCGCAAGATATCCGCGGGTCCCGCGGCTGTCTTCCGGCGTTTTCGCCATAGCCCGCTTCGAAACGTTTTGCTTTACAGAATATTCCTGAATCGGATAGAAATCGTGCCGCCCCGGAGGGCGGCACGATCTGTTTTGGGGAATGACAGAGGTGCTTCGGTCTCGATCAATCGTAAACCAGCATGGCGATCATCTCGTCGTCGATGTTGGAAGCATCGTACCACTGTGCGCCGGTGTCGACGTCTTCAACAGCCTCGCCGTTGGCAGCCTTGACAGCCAGCTCAACAGCCTTGTAGCCGATCTGGTACGGATCCTGGGTGACGGAGCCGTAGAACCAGCCCTGACGGACCGCGTTCTTCTGGGCAGCGCCAGCGTCGAAGCCGGCGACGACCAGGCCCGCGTACTTGCCGCCCTCAGCGAGATCCTCGCCGTCGGAGACAGCAGCCAGGAAGCCGGTGACAGCGCCTTCGTTGGAGCAGAAGATCGCAACGGGGTTCATGCCGAGCAGGGAGTTGGCAGCGGTCTGCACGGAGGTAGCTTCGGTGGTGGCGGAGATGGCGACCTCAATGATGATGGCGGGAGCGTCGACCTTCTTTTCCCACTTGGCGTGGCCTTCGATGGAGACCTTGCCGGGCTGATAGGTCTCGGCGATCTTGGCCATCTCATCGACGAAGCCGGTGGTACGGCCGGTGACGGAAGCGGAGACAGCGTCCTGAGACAGGCAGCCGATGATGACGGGGTTGTCGGAGGTCGCGTTCTTCATGGCCTCGACAACAGTTTCGTTCTCATTGAACTTGTCGGCAGCGATAGCAGCCGCGTTCTCGTTGTTGGTGCAGGCGGTCGCCTTGACAGCGCCGGTGGTGTCGCCGGGAACGCCGGAGTCAAAGCCGATGACGGGGATGTTCTTTTCCGCGCACTCTTCCAGAATCTCGGTGACAGCGTCGGTGGACAGAGCAGCCAGCGCCATGGCCTTGGGGTTCTTGGCAAGCTCGGTCTTGACCATGTTGACCTGTGCGTCGATCTCAGTCTCGGAAGCGGGGCCGTCGAAGTAGATCTCTACGCCGAGATCCTTGGCAGCATCCTCGGAGCCCTTGGCGACTGCCTGCCAGAACTGATGCTGGAAGCCCTTCGCCATGACGGGGATGTACATCTTTTCGCCGGTGGTCTCCTCAGCGGGAGCCGGATCCTCGGTCTTGGTTTCTTCGGTTGTGGTCTGTTCGGTCTTGGTGTCGGTGGTTTCGGTCTTGGCCGGTTCCATCTTGGCCGCGCAGGCAGCCAGAGCGAGAACCATGACCAGTGCCAGAAGCAGAGCGATCAGTTTTTTCATGAATTGATTCCTCCTAAATTTTTTATCAAACACGCTTTGCGTGCAGGATACAAGTTACGGATGTTGGGCTTTAGCCCTTCTTGACGCGGTTGGCGGCCTTCGTTCTTGCGATATCGAGCAGGACCGCGCCGATGACGACGACGCCGGTGAGGAACGTCTGCCACGGAGCCTGCAGGCCGCAGGAGGACAGGCCGTTTTTCAGGACCGACATGATGAACACGCCGATGAGCGTGCCGACCATCGTGCCGGAGCCGCCGGACATGGACGTGCCGCCGATGATGACGCCGGTGATGCCGTTCATTTCCTGGCCGTTGCCGGTGCCCGGGGTGATGGTGGTGTAGGCCGCGGCGTAGAACAGGCCGCACATGCCCACGAAGAAGCCGGAGAGCGTATAGACCGCGGCCTTCCAGTTGTCGACGTTGATGCCGGACAGGCGGGTCGCCTCTTCATTGGAGCCGATGGCGTAGACGTAGCGGCCGAACTTCGTCTTATGCAGGATGAGCGCCGCGATGATGAAGAAGCCGATGAGCCAGAACGCGCCGACCGGGAAGCCCTTGATGCCGAACAGCTCCGCGCGGATGAAGACCTTCTTGAACCAGCCGCCGACTTCCGCCGTCGCGGTCGGCCAGGTCTGGGATTGGACCTTGGTGATGATGGAGCCGAAGCCCATGGACATCATCTGCGTGCCGAGGGTAGCGATGAAGGGAGGCAGCTTCAGCTTGGCGACCAGGATGCCGTTGACGAAGCCGAACGCGATGCCGACGAACAGTGTCAGCGCGATGGCGAGGATCAGCGGCCAGCCCTGCTTGAACGCGTAGCCGCCCAGCAGCGCTGCGCACATCATGACCGTGCCGAGAGACAGGTCGATGCCGCCGGTGATGATGATGAACGTCACGCCGAAGGCCATGAAGCCGATGTAGTAGCTGGACTCCAGAATGTTTTTGACCATGTCCAGAGACAGGAAGTTATTGCCGAAGATCGAGAACACGATATACAGGATGACCAGCGCGGCCGGCGCCAGCAGCTTCTGCATATCCAGCTTTTTCTTACCTAATTTCTCCATGATTGATTACCCCTCTTCTCTCTTGGTTGCATATGTCATGATGGATTCCTGCGTAGCCTCGGAGATGTCGAGCTCGCCGGTAACGTGACCTTCACACATGACGATCACGCGGTCAGACAGGCGGAGCAGCTCCGGCATATCGGAGGAGATCATGATGATGGCCTTGCCCTCCTCGGCCAGCTGGGTCATCAGCTTGTAGATCTCGCTCTTGGCGCCGACGTCGATGCCGCGGGTCGGCTCGTCAAAGATGAGCACGTCGCAGTCGCGCAGGAGCCACTTGGAGATAACGACCTTCTGCTGGTTGCCGCCCGAGAGACTGCCGACGCGGGCGCGTGTGTTCGGCGTCTTCGTGCGGATCTTTTCGACGTAATCCTGTGCGTGCCGGTCGGCCTTGCCGTCGTTGACGAACGGGCCGCGGAACAGCTGCTCCAGGCTGGGCAGGACCGTATTGTCGGTCACGGACAGATTGAGGCACAGGCCGTAGCGCTTGCGGTCCTCGGAGAGATAGCCGATGCCGTAGCGGACGGCGTCTTTCGGGCTGCGAATTTTGGCCTCTTTGCCGTTCACGCGGATGACGCCGGCATCCATCGGGTCCGCGCCGCAGACCAGACGCATCGTCTCCGTCCGCCCCGCGCCGACCAGACCGGCAAAGCCCAGGATCTCGCCCTTGTGCAGCTGGAACGAAACGTCCTTCACGTCCAGCGAGTGCAGATGCTCGGCCTCGAGCACGACGGGCGCGTCGGGCGGGCACATGGACTTCGTCTTCGGCTCTTCATAGATCGTGCGGCCGACCATGAGCCGGATGACCTCGGAAATTTCCGCCGTGGGCGTCTCGAGCGTGTCGACATACTGGCCGTCGCGCATGACGGTGATGCGGTCGGTGATGCGCTTGAGCTCATCCATGCGGTGCGAGATGTAGATGATGCCGACGCCGGTCTTCTTGAGCTGGCGGATGAAGACGAACAGATCGTCGATCTCCGTGTCGGTCAGGACAGCGGACGGCTCGTCGAGAATGAGCAGCTTCGTGTGCTCATGGGACAGCGCCTTTGTGATCTCGACCATCTGCTGCTTGGCGACCGAGAGCGTCTTGACGACGGCCTTCGGATCAAGGTCGAGATGCAGCTTTTCAAACAGAGCCTGCGTCATGGCGTTCTGCTTCGCCTTGTCGACGAACGGGCCCTTCATCGGCTCGCGGCCGATAAAGATGTTTTCCGCCACGGTCAGGTGCTGCATGAGGTTCAGCTCCTGGTGGACGATGCAGATGCCGAGCGCCTGCGCGTCGCGCGGGCCGTGGATCTGGACCTGCTTGCCAAAAAACTCGATCGTGCCGCCGTCGCTCGGGTAGATGCCGGTCAGCACCTTCATGAGCGTCGATTTGCCGGCGCCGTTTTCGCCGACGAGCGCCATGACCTCGCCCTCGCGGACCTCGAGCTGCGCATTGTCCAGCGCGTGGACGCCCGGGAAGTATTTCTGGATCCCGGTCATTCTGAGAATCGTATCGGCCATTTTCCTTTTCCATTCCCCTTTCTCCTGCGGCGCGTTTTCCTGTATCAGGAAAACGAAACGTTTTGCTCTTACAGCGCGCAAAACCGCTTGCTGCGCCGGACGAATCCTTCTCCCCGCAGAGAAAAGGCGAGAGGCATACGCTCCCCGCCGCCCCGGGCGGCGATCGTTCTTATAGCTTCATTGTAACAGGCTTCCAACAGAACCGGCATGAAAATTGTCCACAAAAAGGTGAAAATTGTGCGTTGAAATTATACAAATTTTTCGCAGAGAAGAAAAAAGCCTTCCCCGATGAGGGGAAGGTGCAGTCCAAAGCCTCCCCTCCCAGGGGAGGTGGCTCGGCGAAGCCAAGACGGAGAGGTTGAGCCGGATTTGTGACAACCTCTCAGTCTGCTTCGCAGACAGCTCCCCTGAAAGGGGGAGCCTTGGATCACTGTTCCATCACCGGGAACAGGAGCTTCTGGTTTTCCTGGGTGTACATATTTTCCCGGGTAATGAGTACGCAGGCGACCTCCACAAAATCCTCCGGCGTCTCCCCCTGCGCGACGTGCACGGCCTGCTGCACGGCCATGTAGCCCATGTTGAACGGCCGCTGGATGACGATGGCCTGGATGATGTTCTGCTCGAGCAGCGCGATCTGCCGCTGCGAATTGTCGCAGCCGACGACGAAGACCTTGCTGCCCATGCCGAGCTCGACGAGTGCGTTCGCCGCACCCACGTTGCAGACCTCGTTCGTGCACACGAAGCCCCGGATGTCCGGCTCTTCCTCGAGCAGCGCCGTCGTGATCTCCTGCGCGCGGAGGGTGCTGTTGTCGCAGCAGTAGCTGCCGAGGATCTCGATGTTCCCTGCCTGCGTCAGCGCGTCGACGACGCCGCGCGTGCGGTCGATGCCGGTCGTGGTCGTGAGCATGTGCTGGATGACGGCGACCTTGCCGCCCTCGGGCAGATAGGATGCCATCTGGCTGCCCATCTCCTGCCCGATCTGATAATTGTTGCTGCCGATAAAGCAGGCCCGGCCTTCGGCATTCACATCCGTGTCGACCGCCACCACGCCGATCCCGGCGGCGATGGCCTCCTCCGTCGCCTCGGCGCAGCGGTCGTAGTCCGCAGCGGAGAGGATCATGACGTCCGGCTTTTCCGCCGCGGTCTGTCGGATCAGCTCGATCTGTTCGTCGATCGCGGTCTCGGTCGGAGATGTCCGGACCGTCAGATCCACGCCGTATTCCTCCGCCGCCTTCCGGACGCCGGAGAGGAGCATGCCCCAGAACTCAGCCACGTCGGTCTCCGTCTTCAGGACCAGCGTCACGCGCAGCGGCCGCTGCGCAGCTGCGCAGCCGGCGAGGCCCAGCAGCAGGCAGAGACACAGCGCGCAGACTGCAATTGATTTAAGCTTCCGCATCCGCGTCCCCCTTTTCCCGCACGATGGGCAGCACCAGCATCACCATCGTCCGCTTTCCCGGCTCGGAATAGTATTTCATGACGGCCTCGCTGCCGAAAAACAGCTGCAGCCGCTCGTTGACGTTGCAGACGCCGATCTTGCTGCTCTCGCCGTCCGCCTCTTTTTTCTCGAGGATCGTCGCCAGCTGCTCCGGCGTCATGCCGACGCCGTCGTCCTCCACGGTGATGAGCAGCCGGTCCTCCTCCAGCAGCGACTCGATGCGCACCGTGCCGCCCTGCTGCTTGACCTTGATGCCGTGGTAGATCGCGTTTTCCACCAGCGGCTGCAGCACGAGCTTTGGCAGCAGACAGTCCTCCGTCTGCGGGTCGATGTCGATCTCGTCGTGCAGGGTGTGGTAGCGCATTTTCTGGATGGTCAGATAGCTGCGCACGTGGGCGATCTCGGTCTTGAGCGTGTTGGTGTCAGACCCGTCGCCGATCGACGAACGCAGGAGTGCGGCCAGCGCGCTCGTCATCTCCACGACCTCCTCGCTGCGCCCGGCGTGGCTCATCCAGATGATGGAATCGAGCGTGTTATAGAGGAAATGCGGCTGGATCTGCGCCTGCAGCGCCTTCCACTCGCTTTTGCGCTTCTGCTCCTCGATGCGCAGCCGCTCGTCCATCAGGTCGGCCGTCTTGGCGATCATGTGGTTGAAGCTGTCGGACAGCTGCCCGAGCTCCGTGCGCGACGAGACCTGACACCGCACGTGCAGATCTCCCTCCTCCACGCGCCGCATCGTCTGCGTCAGCCGGCGGATGGGGTCGGCGATGGACATGGACAGCTGCAGCGCGAAGACCAGCGCCAGCACCAGCGCCGCCGCCGCGATGAGCAGATAGGTCTGGTAGATCCGGTCCCGGCTGCGCAGCAGCTCCTGCGTATAGGCGACGCCCACGGCGGTCCAGCCCGTCGCCTCCGACGCGCAGGCGACGTAGAGTCTGCGGCCGCTCCCATTGCCGAGGAGCATCCGGCCGTTTTTGGCCGCGAGCACCTGCTGGGCGTTCTCCTCCTTCAGCCCCGCGTAGATGAGATCCTGCTGCGGGTGCCAGAGGATGCCGCCCGACTGGTCGATGAGGTAGATATAGCCCCGGCTGCCCAGCTGGATATCCGCACAGAGCCGGTCGATGATCTGATAGTTGAGGTCGATCAGCAGCACGCCCTGCACCTGCCCGGCCGCGTCGAGCACGGCCTTGGAAAAGGAGACGACCCAGTTGTACTGCCCCGCGATCAGATTTTCCACGCGGGACGACGAGACCTGGACCTCGTCCGGGTCCGCCAGCGCGTCCACGTACCAGTCCGCCGTGTGATAATTGGAATAGGTATTGAGCGACGCGCCCTCGCTTCCGAACAACGCCCCGCCCGACTGCGGGATGAGCGCGATGGAGGTGATCTCCGCGCGGATCTTCTGCGCGGCGGCCAGCTGTTGCTGCGCGCCGCGGCAGGCCGCGTCGGTCAGCCGGTGCTCGTTCGCCGCCTGCAGATAGGCCGCGACCGCGCCGTTGTCGACGATGAAATCCGAAATGTCCTTCATATATTCCACGTACATATCGAGCTCCGCGTTGACGCGCAGGATGAGCTGCTCGGTATAGTCCGTGGAGCTATCCAGCAGCTCGCTCGTCGAGACGCTGATGGACACATAGGTCATCACGCCCGTGATGACCAGGATCAGCAGCATGAACAGCGCCGCGATCCGTGTGCCGATCGAATGCCGGGTAAAGAGCTTCTGCTTTTCGTTCATTTTTCCGCCTCTCTGTACTGCTTTGGGGTCATGCCGGTGCGGCGGCGGAAGGTGAGCGAGAAATAATGCGGGTCGGCAAAGCCGATCCGGTCGGCGATCTCATAGGTGCAAAGGCCCGTCTCGCGCAGGTATTCCTTGGCCTTTTCCATGCGCAGGTTCGTCAGGTATTCCACGAACGACTGGCCGGTCTTCTCCTTGAAGACCGTGGAAAAATAGCTGCGGCTGACGCCCAGATGCTCCAGCAGGTCCGGCAGCTTGAGATCGCAGTCGGCATAGTGCGCGCCGATATACTCCACCGCCATCCGGCCGCAGCGGGCAGCCGGGGTGTCGTTCCGCTGCGCCTGGCACTGCAGGATGTAGCCCTCCAGCCGCTCGACGGACAGCCGGACCTCCTCCAGCGCGTATTCCGGCTGCGGCAGGAGCATGGCGGGCGCGCGCTGCAGCTGCTCGCGCGTCAGATGCGAGGCCATCAGGATCTGCAGCCGCTGCAAAACCGGCCTGCACTCGCTCACATGCACCCGGCGGCGGCGCATACAGGTAAACAGCGTCCCCGTCAGCTCCAGCGCCCGGTTGCCGCTGCCGGACTGCAGCGTGCTCGCGATGAGCGCGGCTGTCGGGCAGTCGTCGGTCTGCAAAGAGCCGGAGGCCTTGCGCAGCTCGGGGTCAAAGAGCAGCGTCTCGCCGGTGGAGAACGCGTAGCCCAGCGCGTGCTGCGCCTCCTGCGCGGAGGTGCGCAGGCCGTCTACCCCGGCGTAAGCGCCGCCGATGCCGATGGCGGTATGCACGTCCGCCTCCTGCAGCTGCATGCGCAGCTGCCTGGCCCCGGCGGCGGTCCGGGCCATGAGCTCCGCGGTCTCGTCGCCGCTCACGATCAGCATCACGTGTTGGTCGCCGAGCAGGCGGAACTGCGCGGGCGCGCAGACCTCCGCCACGCGCTGGCCCCGGGTCTCGATGCC
>ENA-UEQL01002994-UEQL01002994.1-human-gut-metagenome-genome-assembly--contig:-NODE-2994-length-10754-cov-4.868877_pt1 | contig 10754 bp, 8 predicted proteins | sample MGYA00242905_ERZ507926 | MGnify/ENA primary metagenome ERZ507926 (study PRJEB26167, sample SAMN06115531) | human gut metagenome | host: Homo sapiens | place: China:Henan | collected 2015-09-09 | study...
TTGATGTCCTGATTAAGGAGTTCTTCCGCCTCGTCAAACTGGTAATGATTCATATAATATTCAGCCGTCGGGGCTGGTATGGCCTGCCCGTTCTTCTGCGCTTGCGAAGGCAAGGAAAGCAAAAGGGAACAAAATGCCGGCAATATATATTTCTTCATGTTCAAACTGATGGTTATACCTTATTGATTCAAAGGTAGGGATTTATTCTTTATCCTGTATCCTTTTCTAATAATATTTAACGTGGTAGGAGCGGTTTGCCCTGTCTTTTGAATGGATGTGAAGGAACTTCGCTTTCTTCCGAAAGCGTTACATTTTTCCCCTGCTGAAAGCTTCGTTTCGTTTGCCGCAGAACGGAAAATCAATCTCAGCCGAATGATTTTTCATTCTGCGGCAAACGATTTTCCGTTCTCAGGAGATTGATTTTGATGTCGTATGTCGTTGATTTATAGTGAATAATAGAATGAAGTGACGATGGTAAAAAATCTGTATATAAGCTTTCGTCCTGTGCGTTTCAAGTTTGGGGCGCACGCAGGCCGTTGCGCGGCAGGCAGAGGGTGAACAGACTGCCTTTCCCCACAGTGGAATGCAGGGTGATGTAGCCGTGGTGCTGGTTGACGATTTGCTTGCACAAGGCCAGTCCGATGCCCGAACCGTTCGGCTTGGTGGTGTAGAACGGGACGAAGATGCGCTCCTGTGCTTCCACGGGGATGCCTTGTCCGTAGTCCTGCACGCTGATTTGCACTTCGTCTTCGGCCGTGTTCCGGCGCAAGTGGATTTTTATTTCGCTTTCGGGGCTTGGGGATGCGTCGCGTGCGTTGGTAATCAGGTTAATCAAGACCTGTTCGATTTGGGAGCGGTCGGCCTGGAACGTGAAACCGGGATAAGGTTGGTCGAAGGTGAGATGCATGCCCTCGAATAACTTCTTCAGGTCGTCGAAAAGCTCGTCCACACGGATGGCTGCGTATTGCGGAGGGGGCACACGGGTCAGTTTGCGGTAGTTCTCCGTGAAGTGGAGCAGGCCTTTGCTGCGGCGGTAGATGGCCTCTAAGGCTTGCTGCATCTGGCCGTACTGTTTGGCGGAAGGTTCTGCCGTGGGAGCCTGCCGGGTGAGCGTCTCGCTCAGCGACAGGATAGGAGTGAGGGAGTTCATGATTTCGTGGGTCAGTACCCGGGTGAGCGTCTTCCACGATTCCAGTTGTTGTTCTTCCAACACGTGGTGTATGTCTTTGAGCGTGAAGAGTATACGTGGGCGGTTATCCAAAGTGAAGCGTGTGGACGAGAGCAGGAGGTCTTTCGTCTGCCCGTGGCGTTCCACCGGTACTACGCGCGCCTCTGGTCCGGACCGCCGCAACCATTCCTCCGGCACGCACCGGCATGTGCCGACTTGTGCCGTAGCCGCCCGGTTCATCCATTCCACGTGCCCTTCGCCGTCGCACGAGACGATGCCGGTGTCCACGTGGTCGAGCAGGAGTTGGTAATATTTCTGGCGGGTGGCCTCGTCGAACAGTTGTTGCCGGTATGCGGCGAGCGTGTGTTCGATTTCCCGTTCCAGGCCGAGTGCACGAGCGGATTCCTCCGGAACGAAACGGGGAATCTCTTTCAACCCGCTGTGGCGGATGCCCCGTATGAAAGAGCGCAACAGCCGGATTTGGCGTGTCTGCCGGTGGTGGAGGGAAGCATACAGGCCGACGAAGGCCGCGACGCACACGGCAGCGGTGAGCCACAGTTGCTCCGCAGCGCAGAAACAGGCGGCGGAGGCCGTCAGGAACAGGCCGGCACCGCAAGCGGCTGTCTGCCAGGAAGGGGGTATTTTCATAAGCCTAATTTTTCGAGTTTGCGATAGAGCGAGTAACGCGTGATGCCTAACATCTGGGCGGCGCGGCTCATGTTGCCTTCGCACAGGCGGACGGCTTTCTCCACGGCGTTGCGTTCCAGTGCTTCCAAGTTGAGGGTCTCGCCGTCGGCCACGGGCGATGCCGGGGCGTGCAACAGGAAGTCGTCGGCATGGAGGGTATCGGCGTTGCAGAGCACGACGGCGCGTTCGATGGCATGTTGCAGTTCGCGCACGTTTCCCGGCCAGGCATACCGTTGCAGCTTGCCCCTTGCGTCGCGTGCGATTTGCCGGATGTCCTTCTTGTATTTCCGTGCGTACGTCCACAGGAAATGGTCGGCCAGCAGTTGGATGTCCTCGCCGCGTTCGCGCAGGGGCGGGATGTGGATTTCCACCGTGTTGATGCGGTAGAACAGGTCTTGCCGGAACGTACCCTCCGTCACCTGCGTGTGCAAGTCGGCGTTGGTGGCGCATATCAGGCGCACGTCTATCGGAATCTCGCGCGTGCCGCCGAGCCTCACGATGCGCCTTTTCTCCAAGGCCGTGAGCAGCTTACTTTGGGCGGTGGGGGAGAGGTTGCCCACTTCGTCGAGGAAGAGCGTACCCCCGTGGGCCAGTTCCAGCCGTCCTTTCTTTTCTTTGCGGGCATCGGTGAATGCCCCTTTCTCGTATCCGAACAGTTCGCTCTCGAACAAGGTTTCCGGCACGGCACCCACGTCGATGGTCACGAACGGTTCTGCCGCGCGCGACGAATGGGAGAGAAGATAACGGGCCACTACGTCCTTCCCCGTGCCGTTCTCACCCAACAGAAGCACGTTCACGTCGGCCTCGCGCAAGCGTCCGATGGTGGAGACGATGTTCCTCATGCCTTCCGACTCGCCGATGAGCAGGGGTTGCGGCGTTTCCCGTTCGGCACTGAGGGCTTCCACGCGTTCCTCGAGCCGTCCCACCTCCGTCTGTGAGCGGCGCAACTTCATGGCGGCGTGGAGCGTGGCCAGCAGCTTGTCGTTTTCCCAAGGCTTCGACACGAAGTCCGTAGCTCCGGCCTTGATGGCCTGCACGGCTTTGTCCGTGTCGGCGTAGGCCGTCATCATGACCACCACGGCATGGCGGTCCAGCTTCAGGATTTCCTGCAGGCAATCCATGCCTTCCTGTCCGCTCACGGTGTCACGGGTGAAGTTCATGTCCAGCAGTACGATGTCTGGCCGGAAGTCGGTAATGAAATGTACGATACGGTCGGGCGAACGCATGACCTTGACTTTCTCCGCGTAGGGTTCAAGCAGGAGATGGAGGGCGAAGAGCACGTCTTCGTTGTCGTCTATGATGAGTATTTTTCCTAATGCAGGCATAGAATATGGTATTTGATGCGAGGCAAAGTTACGCAAAAATGTGTGCGGATGTGCATTTTCGCACATAAAAAGTGCAAATCCGCACAACTCGTTTTCCGGTGTGGATGGGGTACGCGTCTGGAATACAGTTGTTTGCATTTTTGGCACGCAAATTGGATATGATTAGTTGTAAACGAATGATAAAAAGACTTATGGACATCAGAATGCGGATAGGATGCGTGGCATGCGTGGCGTGCTGGGGCATGGGGACGGCGGCACAGCCTCTTCCGCCCACGGGCGGCTGGGGACTGGACGACGTGGTGCTCCGGGCCTGTCAGTCTTCGCCCGACGCGTTGGCCGCGCGCCATACATTCCGCTCGGCCTATTGGGACTATCGCTCGTTCCGGGCTGATTACTTGCCTTCGCTCACGTTGACTTCCGGGCCGAACCTCGACCGTTCCATCAACCAAATCACGATGGAAGACGGGTCGGTGCGTTTCGTCGAGCAAAACCTGTTGAACACCGACCTGTCCCTGCGCGTGCAGCAGAATGTCAGTTGGACGGGCGGCACGTTGTCCCTGGAATCCTCCCTCTTGCGTACGGATTTGCTGAGCGACCGCACTTTTTCATGGAAGAGCGTGCCGGTCAACATCGGCTACAGCCAGTCGCTTTTCGGGTACAACAACCTGAAGTGGAGGCGGCGCATCGAACCGGTGCGCTACGAAGAGGCGCAGCGGTCTTATCTGGAGACGATGGAGTTGGTAGCCGCACGGGCCGTGGACAAGTTCTTCGCGTTGGCCATGGCACAGAGCAACTATGCCACGGCGTGCCAGAATTTCGCCCATGCCGACACGCTCTACCGTTTCGCACAGGGGCGTTACCAGATTGGTACGACCACCGAGAACGAGATGCTCCAACTCGAAATCAACCGCCTGAACGAGGAGACCAACCGGCTGAATGCCCGTATCGAGATGGACGAATGCGCCTTGGACTTGCGTTCCTATCTGGGTTTGCATGAAGGCGACACCTTGCCCGCGATACGGATGGTCACGGAAGTGCCCGACGTGATGGTGGAGGAGGGAGCAGCCTTGCAGTGGGCGCATCTCCACAGTCCCGACATCCTCTACATGAAGCGGCGCAAGTTGGAGGCGGAAAGCAACGTGGCGCAGGCCAAGGCCAACGCTGGCCTGAAAGCCGACCTATATCTCCGTTTCGGTCTGACGCAGACGGCGGAGAATTTCTCTTCCACCTATCGCCATCCGCTCGACCAACAGGCGGTGAGCATCGGTATCACCCTGCCCATCCTGGACTGGGGAAAGGGGCGCGGACAAGTGCGCGTGGCCCGTTCGCAACGGGACTTGGTGGAGACGCAAGTGGAGCAGAGCCGCACGGACTTCGACCAGAATATCCGCAAGTTGGTAGGGCAGTTCAACCTGCAAGGGCTACGTGTGCGCGTGGCGGCCCGGACGGACAGCACGGCCTTGCGCCGCAGCGAAGTGGCACGTCGCCTGTATGTGTTGGGAAAATCCAGTGTGCTCGACCTCAACGCCTCTATCGAGGAGAAAGATGCCGCGCGCCGGAATTATCTGAATGCCCTGCACACTTACTGGAGCCTCTACTACACCCTGCGCAGCCTGACGCTCTATGATTTTTTCGAAGGCCGTCCGTTGCAGGTGGATTACGGGCAACTGGTGAAAGACTGAACCCATTCGTATAACGCTTATACCTTATTATATATGGACATACAACTCAAGAAAAAACCGTGGTTCGTGCGCCACAAATATTATGTGTTGGGAGGCGTCGTGTTCCTCTCCTTGGCAGCCTATACGGTGGCCTTGTTGTTCTCGCCCGAGAAACAGCGCGTGTCGGCCGATACGTTGGGACTGGCCGAAGCCGTGCAGGCCGACTTTCTGGAATACGTGGAGCAGGAGGGGGTGGTGCAGCCCATGCTCTCCTTGCGCGTGAACAGCCGGATAAGCGGCTACGTGGAGCGCATCGTGGCCGAGGAGGGCGCACGGGTGCGGCAGGGCGACACGTTGCTGGTGCTGTCCAATCCCGAGCTGTTGGACGAGATGGAGGTGCAGGAGAATGCCCTGCACAAGCAACTCATGTCCTACCGTGAGCAGGAAATCGAGATGGAGCAGAAGACTTTGCTCCTGCGCAAGCAGGTGTTGCAGAACCGTTATGAGCTGCAACGCATTTCGGACAGCTATGCCCTGAGCCAAGAAGAGTTCCGCATGGGCATCAAGAGCAAGGCGGAACTGGAGGTGGCGCGGCAGGAGTACGAGTACAAGACCCGTGCGGCGGAACTGGAACAGGAGAGCTTGCAGCACGACTCGGCGGCTACCATCGTGCGCCGTTCGCTCATTCGCAACGACCGGGAACAGGAAATCCGGAAATTCGAGCGGGTGAAGGCCAAGCAGGAGTGGCTCGTGGTGCGCGCGCCCCTCACGGGGCAGTTGAGCAACCTCACGGTCGTGCCCGGCCAACAGGTGCAGGCCGGAGGGGAAATCGGAGAAGTCAAGGTGCTCGACCGCTATAAGGTGCGGGTCACTCCCGGGGAGTATTACATCGACCGCATCGTAAGCGGACTTCCTGCCAAGGGCACTTACAAAGGCAAGCCATACGCCATGTCGGTGCGGCGAGTCGTACCGGAAGTCAAGGACCGCATGTTTACTGTAGACTTGGCTTTTACGGGCGAGGTGCCTCCGTCCTTGCGCCTCGGGCAGGCTCTGCGCGTACAGATAGAATTGGGTAACCCGGAACGGGTGCTGACCATCCCTCGTGGCGATTTCTATTCCGTGACGGGCGGACAGTGGATTTATAAGGTGGTGCCGGGCGAGAACCGTGCCGTGCGCACGTTCATCCGTTTGGGGCGGCAGAACCCCAAGCAATATGAAGTGTTGGAAGGCCTCCGGCCCGGCGACCGTGTCATTACGTCCGGTTACAGCCGTTATGGCGACGTGGAGGAATTGGCATGGGACGAATGAAACCAAGGAAACAGTTTGAAGCTATGGGAACAATAAGTTTGTGGGTTCAGAATCTGAAGCAGGCCTTGCGCAATCTGCGCAGCCACGGTTGGCAGGCCGGAATCTCTGCCACGGGTTTGGCCGTGGGCATCGTGTGCCTGACGTTCAGCCTGAACTGGCTGTGGACGGAAACGAACTACGATTACTTTCGTCCGGATTACAAGGACTTGTATCTGGTGCAGCATGATGATACGGCCCGTTTGACGCACTTGAATACTCATACATCGCCTTACATGCCTTTGCCGGTGGTCATGCTGTTGGACAGCCTGTTGGAAGGGGAGGCGGAAGTCGGCATCTTCGGAATGACGGTGAGGCCCCAGATTTATCCCGACGGGCGGGAAGAAGCGTATTTTTATGCCAGTGGTTTGCTTTCGTTTCCCGGGATGGTGCGTGCCTTGGGGCTTACGGTGCTGTCCGGCGACCCTGAAAAAGCATTGGCTACTCCCGGGCATGTGGTGTTGACGGAGAGCCTGGCCCGGAAGATTTTCGGTAAGACGGGTGTCGTGGGACAGACTTTTGAGGCTTCCGCTTACAGAATAACCGGGGCGCAGACCGTGGGGGCGGTGGTGGCCGACAACGAAGGCGATTCGTATTGGGGCTATGAGATGTTGTTGCCGCCAAATGTGCAGGAGTGGGAATGGGGATGGGATGGCAGCCAACTTTACAGTGTCTGCATTCGTACGGACGACCCGGCGGCTGTGGAGAAGGCGTTCAGCCGGATTTACCTGCCGTTGGATAAAAGTCACTGGAAGTTCCGGCTTATTCCCTTGCGCACGGCGCATAAGACGGGTTACGGTGAATCTTTCCTGCACGCTTATTTTTACCCCTTGGCGTTCACGCTGATTTCCGTCTTGTTGCTTGCGGATCGCTGCGGATGTCTTGCTGGTCGGGATTCCGGCTACGTCTCCTAGGGAAACGATATTCGGATATGTTTTGTGTACCAGTGTCTCTTTGTCTACCATAACCCAGGCATCGGCAGCCAGTTTACCTTCCGTCCAGCCCAGTCCGGCTTCTCTTACAAAATCGGGGGCCGACATCGGCGGTGTGAAATGCAGGAAATCATAATCTTCTACAAACGGAGTGTAGACTTTCTGATCGCCCACTGTTTCGATCTTCTCGAAATGAACCTGCTTGGCAGCCGTATCCACACCTTTCACTCGTACATTCAGGTTGATAGGAATGTTACGCTCTTTGTAGATTTCCAACAAGCGGGGAGTGAAAAACGGGACATCATACAGCTCTTTGGATGCTGTGTAAAAATTCAGATCCACCGTTTCGCGTGTACCCTGTTTGCGGGTATAGTGTTCTGTCAACAAACAGATTTTCTTGGGAGCACCTCCGCATTTGTGCTTGGTATAAGTATCAGTGTAGATTCCACGTCCACCCGTCTTGGAGAATTCCTGTATGGCTTTCCAAGTCTTTTGTGCACCTTCGAAATCATAGATGCTGTGGGCGTTCCCTTGTCCAAGTGTCGCTTGCGTGATACCTTCTACCTTTTCCCAGTTGATTTGGATTCCGGGAGTCAGGACCAGGAAGTCGTAGGCGATCTTTCCGTTATTTTTAGTCGTTACCTGATTCCATACGGGATCGACGGCGGCAACAGAATCTTTAATCCATTTGATGTCATTGGGTATGCAGTCCTCCTGCTTTCTCCAGACGTCATCCGGTTGATATACACCCGATGCGATTAAGGTGAACCCCGGCTGATAAAACTGACGGTCACTGGGATCGATCAAAGTGATATCCGGCTTGTCCAGCCAACTCTTTAAACGGGCAGCCATACTGATACCGGCAGCACCTCCGCCGATAATTACAATGTCATGCTGAATCATGGTTATGCCTCCTCACCTTTTATCATTTCGGAACCTTTGCGGTTTTTGCAGATCTCTGTGATCGGGATTCCCGTCTCACGGGAGAGAATTTCCATCGCTCTCGGAGTGCAGAAGCCTGCCTGACACCGTCCCATACCCTGACGGACGCGCCGTTTGATGCCATCCATCGAGCGTGCGCCGAGTGTACGGGTGATCGCATCCACGATCTCCCCCTCGCTGATCTGCTCGCAGCGGCAGATGATGTTGCAGTAGGCGGCGTTCTCCCGCACCAGAGCCTGGCGCTCTTCAAAGGGCAGCTCCCGCAGATGGGGAATGTCCTTGCGGGTAGGAACAAAGGTCAGCTTCTCCGCGGCATCCAGCTTTTCCATATTGATACAACCAATATAAACACACGTCCGCGTAGAACCGTCTGCCTGTTCCACCTCGCCAGCGCAGAGAGGAAGGGCCGTAAAAGACACATCATCCCCAGCCAACGCATCAACTGTACCTTTGTAGGCAACCACGCAATATTGCCCACCCATTGGCTGATTAAGTCAGCAACAGATTCCCCTACAGCCTGTCCTCCGAGGTACATGTGAAGAATTGCTCCTACATTCTTTTCAAAACTAAAATCCATAGGCGCACCACCGAAACTAATTGCTGCAATATGATCTTTTCCGACAGTTTCTGCAATTTCAGCCAACAGCTCTTCCTGATTTTGAGGAATTTTAAGATTTTTCCTGTCGTATCCTTCTCCTTCGTAAGATTCTGTAAGACCGATAAAATATAGAATCACACAATCCTTTTTTCTATATTCCTGTTTCAGTTTTTCTATCGTATCCTGTAGTTGCTTTTCTCCTAATTCCTCCGTTTCATTCTGATATCCCTGTATATAAGTTACCTGATATCCTTTTTCACGTATTGCTTCAATCGCATTTGTCATCTTCGTCGGCTGGATATGACTGCTCCCACCTCCCTGAAACCGCATCTGCCTGGCAAGCTCTCCAATAATGATTACCTTCTTCTCTTTTCCAATTGGCAAAACACTATTATTTTTCAAAAGCACTGCACTTTCATTTTCTAGTTTACGTGCCACCTGATTCTGTTCTTCCATATCTACCTCATAATTTTCTTCTATATTTTTATGAAGTGACACAAAATTCTGCAGAACATTCTTAGTCCAGTTATCCAGTTCCTGATCCGTAATCCGGCCACCCTTATACGCTTCTTTTAACACATCTGTGTGGAAGCCTTTCGGATCTGGCATTTCCAGTGTCAGACCATTTTTCATACAGCTTACAATATCATTTGCTGCTCCCCAATCCGACACCACACCACCTTGATATTTCCATTCTTTTCTCAGAACATCTGTCAGTAAGTATTTATTTCTTGCTCCAAATTCGCCATTAATCCTGTTGTATGAAGCCATTACAGAAGTCGGTTTTGCTTTTTTCACAACTTCTTCAAAAGCCGACAGATATATTTCCCTAAGAGTTCTTTCATCAATCTGGCTATTGGATGTCATTCGTCTTGTTTCCTGTGAATTAACAGCATAATGCTTTAAACTCGTACCTATTCCAAGGCTCTGTACACCTTCGATATATCCCGTTGCCAGCTTTCCTGTCAAATACGGATCTTCACTGAAATATTCAAAATTTCTTCCGCATAAAGGAGAACGCTTGATATTGATTCCGCAGCCTAGCACAATGGATATCTGCTCTTTCTTTGCTTCTTTCGCAATCGCATACAAGTCAGCAGGACCAGAGCTCGCTATCGCAGACAGGCTACCTTCGCTTGGTGCGTATCGGCTTGCTTGGCATTGTTCATAGTTGTCGGTGCGGTAGTCAGAATCCTGCCTACGAAGGGCGAGATCGTATTGGCCAATAATGACGAACCTGTCAGCCTATACTCTCTGCCGGACGGCACGAAGGCTTTTCTCGAGCAGGGTAGTACCATTTCCTATTCCCAATCCTTTAATAAGAAGAGTAGAAAGGTGAAGCTCGACGGTATGGCCTATTTCGATGTGGCGCGTAATGAGCAGAAGCCTTTCGTAGTCGGGACTAACCATATAAATGTAAAGGTACTGGGAACTTCATTCAACGTAAAGACAGACGAGTCGGAAACCGAGATCGTTCTCGAGAAGGGAAAGGTCGCGTTGTGTGACGATTCGGGTAATTCGCTGGCTGAGCTCGTTCCTGGAAATAAGGCGCTTTTGGGACACGGCGACGGTATCAAGCTATCTTCCGTACAGACGTCCCTCTATACCAAGTGGAGATATAGTTATAAGATATATGATAGTTGTAGTTTCGACGATTTCGTCTCGATGATAGAGAACCGCTACGACGTAAGGTTCATTTACGACCCGTCGAAATTCCAGGACGTATATTTCAGACTGGCTATTTCCGAGACTGATACTATGGATGATATGCTCGCTATGATGGCCTATATCGCGAGAATCCAGTACGAGAAGAATGGCAGAAATATTTACGTGACTGTTAAATAAATAACAAATAAAATTCAATTCTAGTAACCGATGATTGTATGAAAAAGTCTTTTGCTTTTTTATGTTTGTTTCTGGCCGTATTTCAAATAGCGACCGCGCAAGTGAAAGCTGTCTCGGTCGATGTAACCGGGAAAAAATTAGAGAAAGTACTCGATGAGATCACCACTCAGAGCGGAGTAGTCTTTTCGTATGACAGAAAAATCGCCGATACGCCGATTTCTGCGAAGGGACGCATTGAGGGGGCTCTTCCTA
>ENA-UEQL01002995-UEQL01002995.1-human-gut-metagenome-genome-assembly--contig:-NODE-2995-length-10752-cov-7.065574_pt1 | contig 10752 bp, 11 predicted proteins | sample MGYA00242905_ERZ507926 | MGnify/ENA primary metagenome ERZ507926 (study PRJEB26167, sample SAMN06115531) | human gut metagenome | host: Homo sapiens | place: China:Henan | collected 2015-09-09...
CCGCCACGGCGGAAAAGTACGGCAGCTACTGCCACACCATCGCGTATAACATCCTACATAACAATGAGGATGCGGAGGAATGCTCCAACGACACCTATCTGGGCGCATGGAACTCGATCCCGCCACAGCGCCCGAACCGCTTATCGATCTATTTGGGAAAAATCACGCGCAACCTCGCCCTCAACCGCTATAAACGGTATACCGCGGAAAAACGCGGGCACGGGCAGGTGGAACTTGTGCTGTCCGAGTTAGAAGCCTGTATCCCCGCCAATACAAGTGTGGAGCAGGCGATTGAAGAAAAGGAGCTGGCCGCCGCCATCGACCGCTTTCTGTATTCCAGGCCGGAACAAAACCGCCGCATCTTTGTCCGCCGGTACTGGCACCTTTACGCAATACGGGATATTGCGGATGCATACGGAATGAGCGAGAGCAAGGTGACGTCGCTGCTTTTCCGCATGAGAAACGAGTTACGGATATTTCTTGAAAAGGAGGGTATTATGCTATGAAAACCGAAGTTCTTCTTCACTCCATCGGAAAAATCGATGATAGACTGATTGCGGATGCGGAATGTGAGCCGACCGTAATCAGAAACCATGGTTGGGGCAGACTGGGCCTGCTGGCTGCCTGTCTGGCGCTGGTTCTCTGTACCGGTATCGTTGCCAATGTCATCCGAAGCAATGCGTCCGTGGGCACCTTTACAATGGATGTGAACCCCGGCGTGGAATACACCGTGGCAAGAAACGGCACGGTAAAACAAGTCCGCTGTCTGAATAGCGATGCGGAAAACGCACTCCATGATATCGTACTGGAAAATCAAAGCATTGAGACCGTACTGACGCGCACGGTTGCCGCCTATGAAGCCGGCGGCTATATCCAAGACGGCAATGCCACCGTTTTGATTTCCTTTGATGCCCGCCTTGGCGCCGATGCCGAGCGGAAAAACGCCCTCTCATCGGAGATCCAAAAGGCCCTGGAGCAGACCGAAGCCATCGGTACGCTGGTGTTCCATTCCGTATCGGCCGAAAACGTCGAGGCTGCGAAAATCGCGGAGGAATACCATGTTTCCCTCGGGCGTGCCGACTGGATCCTTGCCGCATCCGATCAAACCGGCCTGCCCACCGATGAGGTTGCCCGTATGCCGTTGGATGAGCTGCTGAATTTGCAGGAGGACCCCGACGCAGCCTCCATCAGCATATCGAAGCTTATCTCCTTGGCGGATGCAAAGAAGATTGCCCTGAAGGACGCCGGGCTGAATGAGCTGGCGCAGAAGATCATCTTCACCAAGGAAGAGCTGAACCGCAACCAAGGGCGGCCCTGCTACATCCTGGAGTTCTACACCGGGACGGCACAGTATTCCTACATGATCGATGCCAAGACCGGGGAAATCATGTACGCCGGGAAGTTCATCACCCTGACCGAAGCCAAGAAGATCGCCGTGGATGATGCCGGATGCACCGACAGGGTCACCTTTATAGAAGAAACCCTTGTAAGCGGCGGCATCAAAACGCCTTACTACCGGTTCGTCTTTGCCGATGCGAAAACACAGTGGACATATCGCATTGATGCGGTGCTGGGTAATGTGTTGGAGAAGCAGCAGAAAGAGATTGTGACAACGGACTTCATCTCTCTGGAGGAGGCGAAGGAGATCGCCCTGAAGGATGCCGGACTTAATGAAGCCACACAAAAAATCGTGTTCACCAGAGAGGAGCTGAGCCGCAATCAGGGCAAGCCTTGCTACATTCTGGAGTTCTACACGGACAAGTGTGCGTATTCCTACAAGGTCGATGCAGTATCCGGAGACATCCTCGAAAAGAACATCGAGTGGCGTTCCCTTCAGGAGAGCGAGCCTGTTTCGGAAACAGTTCAGAGTTCCGATTCCAATCAGCGCAGAATAGGTTAACCACGACGAGGTGCTTTTGAGCAAGGGGCACGCCCGCAGTGGGCGAGGATATGCCCGGCGGCGATCCGGCTATTATGACCTCTGAAGGCATCCCGTTCGATGCTGCGGCCATGCTGGGAGAAGATGGCTTCCATTCGCTCATGGACTCATTGGCTGCGATACAGAAGCCGTGAAATCAACAGGTGGTCATATAGACCATACTTCGGCATACATAAATTGCCAGGAGCCGGACTGCGCGTATCACGCAGCCCGGCTCCTGACCTGTAAGGAGACAATGGTCGAAAGTAGCCTAAATTGGAAGTAAGATGAAGTCTTTTTACTTGGCGATACGCTCCAGGATTTCGATCAGCAGCTCGGTAGTGATCTTGACATCCTCGATCTTGCAGGTTTCATTGGGCGTATGCACGTCAAGAAGCGTCGGACCAACGGAGATCATGTCCAGGTGGGGATTCTTCTCCGCAAAGGCGCCGCACTCCACGCCGGCGTGTACCGGCTCCACGATCATATCCGTGCCGGTCAGATGCTTGTAGGCCTCGCAAGCGATATGGGTCAGCTTGCTGTTGGGATTGACCGCCCAGCCGGGAACATGACCCTCGCTGTCGAAGGTAAAACCGAAGCTATTGGCCAGTGCGCTGCAGATCACACCGATCTGAGTGGCCTGATAGGCAACGCTGCTGCGGGCAAACACTGTGAAGCGCACCATTAGAGCATATGTAATTCGAGGTTTTATGCCATATGTGTATATTTTACGATATACAACGGAGGATAGCAAGATTTTTAAGCTGTGCCGTTTGGGGGTAAGGCTTTTGTATAAAGCATAGATTTTTTTCCTTGCAGACCTGCCATTATCTCTGAGTACATGTCCATCACTACACAACCGCTGTAAGAACTGTGCAGATATGCCTCCTATATTTTGTGTCGTCAAAATGACAGTCATGAGCTGTGCCGACAGTATTTACCTCTTGCGTATATAGAACTTATGTTCTGTTATAGTGTTTAAGAAAACTGGGAGGAGGACGGATAGATGGGACGGCATATTCTACACGTAGATATGAACGCATTTTATGCATCCGTGGAATGTCGGCGTCGCCCTGAACTGCGGCAAAAGCCGGTGGCAGTCTGTGGTGATCCAGAAGCCCGTCACGGAATCGTCCTTACTGCCAACTATGTAGCAAAGCCACGAGGCGTCAAAACAGGCATGGCCATCTGGCAGGCGAAGCAGCTTTGTCCCGATCTGGTGGTGCTGCCTGCCGATATGAGGGAGTATATCCGATTCAGTAAGATGGCTCGCGAGATTTACGAGAAATACACCGACCAGATCGAACCGTTTGGCCTTGATGAAAGCTGGTTGGATGTGACCGGCAGCGTCGGTCTGTTCGGTTCGGCCGTGAGTATTGCCGAAGAGATCAGCGAGCGGATCAAGTTTGAGTTGGGGATCACCGCCAGCATCGGCGTTTCCGACAATAAGATCACGGCGAAGCTGGGTAGTGACTATAAAAAGCCGGACGCCATCACCCGTATCGAGCGGGATAACTATAAAGAAATTGCCTATCCGCTGCCAGCAACCGATTTATTCTATGTTGGTCCTGCCACAGAGCGCAAGCTGCGCGGTGTTGGGATTCATACCATCGGGCAGCTTGCCGAGGCGTCACCGAAGCTTCTAGAATATAAGCTGGGAAAGATGGGTCTGGTGCTGCACACTTTTGCCAACGGATTAGATATATGACCTGTGCATCGCAGTGATCATATCCGTGCCATAAAATCGGTAGGCAACAGCGCCACCACGCCGCGCGATCTGGTGAGCGACGATGATGTGCGTCTCATGCTGTATCTGTTGGCGGAAAGCGTCGCCTGCAGAATGCGGGAGCTGGCATCAAAGTGTACGGTGGTCGAAGTTGCTGTCCGGGATACGGAGCTGCATTGGTACTGTAGGCAAAAGAAACTGGCAGTTCCCACCTGCTCCAGTGCGGAGATCGCAGAAGTGGCGTTCGACCTGTTCCGCCGCAGCTATCCGTGGACGCTGCCGGTACGCAGCATTGGTGTGCGCGGCGCCGAACTGGTAGATGCGGCTATGGGGATACAAACATCGCTTTTCGATAATGATAGGCATCGGAGCGCATGGGAGCAGATCGACGTAGCCGTGGACAGGCTGCGGCAGCGATATGGCTATATGAGTGTGCGCCGCGCTATCACCATGTCTGACCCGGCATTGGGCTGTATCAATCCCAAGGATGACCATACCGTGCATCCGATAGGCTACTTCGCAGGATAGGGGGAATATCCATGGAACTTGAAAAGAAGTATGTGCCGGTGACGGTGCATTTTGACGCCAACGGGAAGATGCGTCCTATCGAGATCGAGTTTGACGAAATGCGCAGATATCATATCGACAAGATACTGGACGTGCGCCGCGCAGCCTGCCAAAGTGTAGGCGGCGTGGGAGAGATATACCTGCCGCATACGGGGCAGGGAGAGTTATCTCTGGTTTGAAAAAGGCCGCTGGTTCGTAGCAGCGAAGGATGGAAAATAAGAAGGAGGCTGCCGGCAACGCCGGCAGCCTCCCTTGCGTAGAGAAAACTACTTACCAATACTTGGGATACTTGCTGGTGCTCTGCTGTTTTTCGGCATATTGCCACCAGGGAACTTGGGTGGCGAAGTCCGTCAGCTTATCCCAGAACTGATCGGCCAGCGTCCCTTTGTCCACGTAGACCGTAACAGTATAGGTCTTGCTGCTGCCGTCCTCCATGGCGGCGGTGTAGGTCACGGCATTGGTGAAGTCCACCGTTACGCCGTTACCGGGCGTCAGAGACTTGACACCGTTTGTGGCGATAACCGGGGTCAGCTTCGTCACATCTGTGCCGCGGGGCATGGTGATGGTAATAGTATTGGTGCTGTTGTTCACCGCGCCGGCCACACCGTTGATGGAGAAGCTGGTGATGCCCTTGACAGTCGTTGTGGCCGTCTCCCACTTGCAGGTGATGGTCACATTGCCTGCAGGCATAGTAAAGCGGTTACCGGTGATCTTCACCGTTTCACCACCTGCCACAGCCAGCGAGTAGGTCAGAGAGCCTTCTGCCATCTGATAGCCGCTGTCGGGCGTTATGGTTTCACAGTACCCGTATGAGGTATATGTATCACTGCCAGCAGCAAATAGCTGACAACACAGCATGAGCGCAATGCCCTTAAACCGGCATTAAAACGGATGCGGCCGCGAATTCATTGTGCTCGGTATGTATTACCCCAAGAAGAGAAGCGTAAGGTAAAACTATAGGAAATGACCGCATATTCATCATAGTCACTAAAGACAAAAGATGCAGGGACGAGTGCTGATAGCTCTCGTCCCTGCGTCTTTTGTTTCATGGTCTGGCTCCGGTATAGTCCATGTTGAATATATGCAAGCGTTGTCTTAGACAAATTATAAGACAGACACTTCTTGCCTGCAAACAGTGTTCGCAGCGCAAAGGGCGTTGGCACTTCTTCGTTTCCGCAACCGGTGTGTGCGCTGAAATGTCCACTTGCAGCGAAGATCTCTTCTATTTGTAGATCGCATCAGACACGGTGAGGTGAAAGCCCTCTTACCTTGACGCCGTGCAATGCGGATAGTCCCGCAGCCGTCCGGTGTACAGCCGGGTGTGGGGCAGCTTCAGGAAGTGGATGGGCTGGACGACACGGGCGCGCAACTCACCCGCGCCGCGCACCTCTGCGTGCAGCAGCATAGCCTCCACAAATTCCGAGCAGTAGTAGCGGTTCGAGCGCTTCCAGAGGATGTGGAAATACGCCAGGAGCAGGCCGCCCAAATTATAGGAAAACTGCTCCCGCCGCGCCCACATGGTCTCCAGCGTCGCCTCCAGCGCCGCGTATCGCTCCTCGGTGATCTCCACAGCAAGGATGATGGCGGTGGTATCGGAGAAGCGGCGGAACGTCCCCGCGTGGGGGGATTCGATGACGAAGCCGCCCCCAAAGGGGTTATAGGGGTGCCTGCGCCCGAAGGAATACATCCTCGTCAGATCCTGGGAAAGACTGAGGGAGGCATGGTTGTACTCCGCGCCGGTGATACGCTTCAGAATACGGGACAGCATCGTACCCGTCTGTGTGATGACGATAAAAATCTGTTTGTGCGTTCCGTTCATAAGGCTCCTTCGCATGTTGGACGGCCTGTGCGCCGCCACGATGTGTGGGTCATTCGCGGTTCATTCCGACGGCTCTCCCGTCAGAAAGGTGCGTCTATCTTATCAATCACAGCTATGGATGTCAAGGCGGTTCTATGTCAAGGCCGCCTTGAAAAGTGACGGCATACCGACTTTATGACAGTTTTGTGACACTTTCCCCGCACTTTTGCGGGGGAAGACAGAGACTTCTTCTGATATGATACAGACAAGGTTGATACACGACCTGAATACTTCAAAGAAGGAGCGTAATATACCATGAAAAAGAAAACAGTTTGGACCCTTTTACTGGCACTGGCAATGACGGTTACAGCCATCGGAGCATCGACTGCGGCATTTGCCGCTGCGCCCAATCAGGCAGAGCCGCAGACCCTCATCGCTACCGAAAACGAGGATGCCATTTGGAATCAGATCGAGGCACTGGAGGAAAAAAGCGATGCCGTATTCCAGAGAAATGAAGCACTGTGGGACAAGGTAGACGAGGCCTGCAATGCCCTGCCTGATGACTACGATTTCGAGAACTTTGACGAGGCAGCGTTCATCCGCAACATGACTACGCTGACGGAGGCGGAGAAGGAAACCCTTTTGAATGACATCAAGGAGCTGAACGAGCTGGATGCCCAGATGGAGAAGCTGTATGGACAGCTGCCCGCCTGCGACAATATGCCGCTTTACGAGAAGGCACTGGAAAAGGCCGATCCCAAGGTGCTGGACGAGATCGACACGCTGGAGCAGGAGTATGACCGCCTCTGCGAGAAGAACGCCGACCTGTGGGACAAGGTGGACGAGGCTTACTTCAACCTGCCGGACGACTACGACTTCGACAACTACGATGAGGCCGCCTTCATCCGCAGCCTGAGCTTCCTGACCGACGCGGAAAAGGACGCGCTGATCGCCGACTACAACCGTCTGGTAGAGCTTGATAACCAGCTGTGCAAGCTGTACGACACCATTTGGGGCAATACCGGCTGCGAAAGCGGCATCTGCCCCTTTTGACGGCAAAGAGTTTTTCTGATATGATCAACTAAATACGACGCCGATGCTGCGCCTGTGCGCAGCATTTGGCGCTGCTTTCTAGGAGGTCACCATGGGACATTCCATCTATTTGGCGGACGATGAAAAGAGCATCCGGGAACTGCTCCATAGCTTCCTCGCAAGCGACGGATATACCGTGCGCTCCTTTGAAAACGGCGACGCGCTGCTGGAGGCATTCCGTCAGGAGCCTGCGGAACTGGTCATACTGGATATTATGATGCCCGGCACGGACGGCCTTACCGTGTGCCGGGAACTTCGCTCTGTTTCCGATATCCCCATTATCCTGCTTACGGCCAAGGACAGCGAGCTGGACTACGTCATGGGCATCAGTCAGGGCAGTGACGATTACCTCACCAAGCCCTTTCGCCCCACCATACTGCTTATGAAGGTGAGAGCCCTGCTGCGCCGGGTGGAGATGGACAGGGGGAAACCAGCGGCGGCAGTAGATGAATTGCGCTATGGGGATCTCCGCTATTCCGCTACGGAAAATGCCGTCCTTTGCGGGAATACACCTGTTGCGCTGACCCAAACCGAGCTGCGGCTGCTCAGCTATATGCTGAAGCAGCCGGAGAAAGCCTATTCCCGTGAGGAGTTACTTAACGCAGTATGGGGCTTCGACTCGGAGGTGGAGACCCGCGTGACCGATGAAACACTGCGCCGTATTCGAAAAAAGCTGCTGCAAGCGGGCAGCACTGTCAGCGTAAGCACCATATGGGGCTTTGGGTATAAGCTAAAGGAGGCGGAGCGCACATGAAGAACATCAAGCTGCGGATCGTGTATCTGATCCTCGGTGCGGCACTGCTGCTCTTTGCCCTTTTCATGCTGGCGGTGAACGTAGTGATCCCCGCCCACTTTGTAAGCGAGGCGGAAAAGGCGCTGCGCAACGAGGCGCAGTATGAGAATCGCACCATTCCTTACACCTATGAGGGCGAGGTGTATGATGACGATTGGGACGACGGGGCGGAGGAACATTTCTTCACGCCCAGCATTGTGTTTCTTGAGCTGGAGAACGGCTACCAGCCCAACACATGGAGCCAGGACACCTATCGGCTGGAGAAAAAGCTGCTGGCGTATTGCAGTGAACGGTCTGTTGCACCCAATCGATGCCACGACTTCAAGGCAGAAAATGACCTCAGCCCCCTGATCCTTTGCCTTGGCAAGATACGTGCTGAAATCGGAGGTGTTGGTGGGGAAAGCATCGGTGATGACCTCACCGTCAAAGGCATCGGTGAAGTATTTCACAAGGCCCTGATCGTAGTCATTGCCCAGCTCGCCCAGGCAGTAGGCCTTCTTGGCGGAAAACTTATCCTGTGCGAAGTTGGCCAGCACCGTCCCCTGGAACGGGTCAAGGAAGCAGATGCGGAAATAGTAGTCATTGCCCGCGGTAACATTGGGGTTCGTGCAGGTCACACCGATGGCGGCAAGGCCCGCTTCACCGAAAATGGGGCCGCCGGCAATGGCGGAGCTGGAGCCGTAGGTACCCAGCACCAGAGAAACGTCCTTGCTCACCAGCTCGGAAGCGGCGGTAGGAGCCTTGGCGGAATCGGAGCCGTTATCGGCATAGACCAGCTCCACCTTGTAGGTCTCGCCGCCGATGTCCACGGTGGGGGTCATATGGTTGGCGTACTGCATACCCATCATCTCCTGCTTGCCGCCGGCGCCGGAGTCACCGGTAGCAGGCTCAAATACGCCGATCTTTACGACTTTTTCACCGGAAGCGGCGTCAGAACTGCTCTGGCTGTCGCTGCTGGCATCGCTGGAGCTGTCAGCGCCGCAGGCCGCCAGACTCATGGACATAGCCAGCGCCAGCGTGATGGAAACAAACTTCTTCATTCAATTCATCCTCCTTGCGAGATCCGGACTGCTCAAAGCGTCCGCCTCTTGTAGATGGATGTTTTTTATGCAGATACAATACCGCCCGCAAGAGAAAATCCGCACAAAATTTTTCCTACGGTTTTTGCAGGCTTTTTACCAAATGACCATAAGGCGTAATCAAATGTATTTGACACGCGGACAAATTGGCTGATTTCAGAAAATGCAGCTTTTTTCGCTGTCCGTCAGAAACGGACAGTGCCTCTGGTAATTTTGACTAAAAAATTTGAGTTTCTTGGACGAAACGTAAAAGCAAGGGGCGGCCAGCACTTTGCGGACAGTGTTTCTGGCCATGTAAAAGGGGCGGCAGATGCCGCCCCTTGCGTTTGAGATCGTTTGCGTGTCTGAAACCCCGCGATATGGAAAGGTTAAGTGCCCTCGCATCTGCCGTCTGTGAAGCAGAGCCCTTAATCACGGCTGCGGCTGATGGACGATGCCCACAAACAGGGGCAGGCCGTCAGTCCCGGTGATGGCGAACACGAAGGGACGGTTCAGAACGAAGTCCACTTCCTCCTCCGGTGGGGCGGCTTCGCCGCACACCATCATGACGGTATAGGCCGCGGCGGTGACGCCTTCCTCGTCAACGGTCACCCGGGCGGCGTGTTTGGCCTGGGAGAGATAAGCCGCCGTATCATCGGTCATGGGGGAAAAGTCCGAGATCGCCGGATCAAAGACATCCGTGATGCCCAGAGCCTTCAGGCTGTCGGCCAGATCCAGATCCGACGCCGTGTCGAACTTCGGCAGAGCGAGGTTGACGATAAGGTATTTGCTCTCCGCGCTTTCGCCGCCGCTGAGTAGGAAGTCCATCGTCGGCTCGTCAGCCAGCAGCTCCTCCGGCGCAACGCCCTCGTCCGGCAGCAGGAACCACATGGCGCCGCTGCCCTCCAACCGCTTGGAAACCGCGGAGAAATGGTCGCTCCAGTAATAGGTGTTCGTCCCGCGCTGACGCATGAAGTCACAGGTCGTATCGCCGCTGTCGGCGTGGAAGGTATCCGGCACGGTGTTGGCTTCGGAGAACTCGCCGTCCCACTTGGCCCGGAAATAGATGGTGGACGCAAGCGCGAGGATCGTTTCCTTGTCCATCTTCAGGCCGGAGGACTGCTCCTTCAGAAGTCCGCCGGTCTGCTGGTCGATCCAGTCCTGAAGCGCCTTGTCAAAGGCGGCGGCGCCCATTTCGCCCCGGAAGGACGAGGCGTAATCATACTTTGCCAGCGCGTCCATAGTTTCCTGCTTGAAGCTGATTTTGTCGCTGAGCCACAGGGAGTTGGCCAGAATACTGGTCACTGCGCCGTCATCGCAGTAGTTGGCGTTCCAGACAGCGGCGGCCTCGGCCCGGAGGGCGTCCACATCGCCGCTTCCCAGCAGGGCGAGGATCTGCTCCCGGCTCCCGCTGTCTGTCACCTCTGCCAGCATAGCGAGGGCCATGTAGATGTTGATGGGGGAGCAGACCTTGTTCTCTCCGCTGTTGCCGGTGAGAAGCTGGGGAATGGCGGCGCGGAGGTAGCCGTCCAGCACGTCCGTATAGCCCTCCGGCTGATCCGCCTGCTTTCTGCGGTCTGCCTGCCATGCGTCATAAACCTGATTGAAGCCGTCACTGTCAAAGTCTCCATTGGGCCTGCTGAACTTGGTTTCATCCGGGTACGGCGCCATCTGGGGATACTGCGGGGCAGCCAGCTGGTATTTGCTGAGGGTTTTGGTCTCGGGCTGCCCCGTCCGGTGCCGCCTATGACGCTGGTACGCCATCAGGTAGAATTGTCAGCCAAATAAGGAGATAGGAGA
>ENA-UEQL01002997-UEQL01002997.1-human-gut-metagenome-genome-assembly--contig:-NODE-2997-length-10749-cov-7.737631_pt1 | contig 10749 bp, 5 predicted proteins | sample MGYA00242905_ERZ507926 | MGnify/ENA primary metagenome ERZ507926 (study PRJEB26167, sample SAMN06115531) | human gut metagenome | host: Homo sapiens | place: China:Henan | collected 2015-09-09 | study...
TTCTCGTAGTCCTCGTTGTGCTGGCGGAACACCTGCATCAGCGTGTGGTAGCGGTGTTCCAGTCCGAGAAAGGCGTTTTTCACCTTTTCCGCTGTGACGAAGTTGTCACGCTCCATGATTTCCTGATAGTGCCTGTTGATGCGTACCCGCATTTTGTCAAGCATACGGTTCGCTTCGAGTGCCGCCGTGCTTCTGCCCGTGACACGTCCCCCTTTGGTGTCCCACAGTTTCGGATCGACAGTCAGCTTGCAGCTGAACTGCGTCTGGCTGCCGTCCACCGTGATGCGTCCCATGACGGGAACTGTCCCGTCTTTTTTCACTACCTGACGCTTGAGATAGTAGATTACTGAAAATGTACTCTTCATCGTCCTTAATTTTTTTGGTTTCAAAATTAGTTGGTGAAGAGTCCGGTGTCGGTACGCAAAACGGGGAGGAACGGCGCAATCTTTTTCCGTAACCGGATTTTTCGCGTGAGTTGTCGGTAACTCACTATTCCTTAGCGTCTTGTTTCGTCATCCGTACCCGTTTGTCGCATTTTCTGGCATGGTTACGAACAAGTAACGTTGCGGCGTCAGGATTTGGCTTTGGCAGGGATTGTAATGGCTTCACGAATTTTTGCCACTTCAACTAAAACCCTTGTAACTCAATTCTATCACTATATCTTTCCGCATTTCACTTTTTTGTAGTAACTTTGCGCACAAATAAATGATAAATAACAAATGAAGAAACATTCTTTGAAAGATTGGATGATAGCGGTGCGTCCGTGGTCATTCCCCGCCTCTTCGATGCCGGTGGTGGTGACGTTGGCATATCTGTATTGGATGCGGCAGGACATAAACTGGGTGAACGGCATCTGGGCATTGCTGAACATCGTCGTGTTTCACGCTGCCGGGAATACCTGGAGTGATTATTTTGACTACAAACATAAGGTCGATGCAAGGGATACCTTTGGCGCCAAGACCTTGACCGACGGGATGTTTGCTCCGCGCGAGATATATGGCTTGTCGATGGCATTGCTGGCAGTTGCCCTTGTTGCGGGTGTCGGCCTGCTGTGGCGTACGGGGTTGCCGTTGCTGTACATCGGTATAGGCGGCGCGGCTTGCTCGTTGCTTTATCCGCCGCTCAAGTATCGTGCGTTGGGCGATGTCGTCATCTTTTTGGCGTATGCCTTGCTGCCGACGTTGGGTACCTGCTATGTGGCTACGGGAGTAGTTGACTGGAATGTCTTGTGGATAGCTCTGCCGGTGGGACTGATTACGGTGGCCATTCTGCATGCCAATAATACACGGGATATGCGTACCGATGCCCGTGCAGAGATTCAGACACTGGCCATGAAGCTGGGAGGAAAGGCGTCGATGTACGTTTATTGTGCCGAAGTCCTTTTTCCTTTTGGCTGGATAGCCGGCTTGATAGCTGCGGGAACTCTTCCTTTATGGACCCTGCTGGTGATGCCGGCACTGGTTCCTGCCATAGGCAATGTACGGGTGGTGTCCCGTTTTCCCGGAAAGGGAGAAAGTGCCATAGCCGGTCTGGATGAGATGACTGCAAAACTCCAGTTGTTGTTCAGTCTGCTGTTCACGTTGTCGTTCGTTGTAGCCGGTCTGCTGTCATGAAGAAGCTGATTTTTACCATTCTGCTGGCTGCCGTGCTGTGGACGGTCATGTTTTCGCCTTGGACGGCTCCTTTCGTGAATTTCTGGTGGATGATGACCGGTTCTGCGCTCACACTGTCCGTGTTTGCCACCTTGTTCAATCCCGGCTGGTGGCGGGAGGTGAAGTGGAGCTTGCCGAATGTCTTGCTGGGACTTGGCATTGCTGTTGCTTTGTGGGGCGTTTTCTGGTTGGGAGACAAGGTGTCATCTTGGATGTTCGATTTTGCCCGTCCGCAGGTGGACTCCATTTATGGGATGAAAGAGGGAGAGTCTCCTTGGCTGCTGGCAGCATTGCTGCTGTTGCTGATAGGGCCGGCGGAAGAGATTTTCTGGCGCGGCTATGTGCAACGCACGCTTTCCAAACGCTGGAATCCGAATGCGGGTTTTGTGGTGGCTACTTTGATTTATGCACTGGTGCATGCCGGTTCCTGCAACTTCATGCTGGTCATGGCGGCTTTGGTGGTGGGGGCGGCATGGGGGGCGCTTTACCGTTTCTTTCCGAACCGCTTTGCCGCTATTATCTTGTCTCATGCAGTGTGGGATGTGGCGGTATTTATATTTTTCCCGATATGATTATTGTTTACAAAAATAAGGTGGCGGTAATGGGTCGTATAAAAACAAGACAAATTGATGCGTTGAATTATAAAAAAGCAAGCATATGACTTACAATTTTGATGAAGTAATAGAGCGCCGTGGTACCGACTCCGTGAAATGGGACGGTGTGAAGAGTGTATGGGGACGCGATGACCTCCTCCCCATGTGGGTGGCGGATATGGATTTCCGCACGCCCCCGTTTGTGATGGAAGCCTTGCGGAAGCGTCTTGAACATGAAGTGCTGGGCTATACGTCTGCGTGTGAGGAATGGTATACTTCCATTTGTAGCTGGCTCAGTCGTCGCCACGGTTGGGACGTCACTCGCGAGATGCTGACTTTTGTACCCGGCATTGTCCGCGGTCAAGCCTTCGCATTGCAATGCTTCACCAATCCCGGCGACCGGGTAATGGTGATGACTCCCGTTTATCATCCCTTCTTCCTGGTGACGCAACGCATGAAGCGCGAAGTGGTTTACTCTCCGCTCGACCTGAAAGACGGACAGTATCAGATTGACTTTGAGCGTTTCCGTAAGGATATACAAGGATGCAAAGTATTGATTCTCTGCAATCCCCATAACCCGGGCGGGCGTGTATGGACGGTGGACGAATTACGCCGGATTGCTGATATTTGTACGGAAAGCCATACGTTTGTCATCTCCGATGAAATTCATGCCGACTTGACTCTGCCACCTTACAAACACCATCCTTTTGCTACTGTTTCGGGGGCTGCCGCGCAGAATTCCCTCACCTTCATGGCACCCAGCAAAACATTCAATATGCCGGGATTGGGAAGTTCGTACGCCATTATCCTCAATGAGGACATCCGCCACCGTTTTCAGGAGTTCATGGAAGCGGGCGAGTTCAGCGAAGGGCACATGTTGGCCTATATCGGTGCGGCTGCTGCCTATATGCATGGTGAGGAATGGTTGGAACAGCTGCTGGACTATATAAAGGGCAATATCGATTTCACGGAGAACTACCTGCGCGAGCATATTCCGGGCATCGGCATGATACGTCCGCAGGCTTCTTACCTGATTTATCTGGACTGCCGGGGATTGGGGCTGACTCAGGAGGAACTGGTGAGATTATTTGTAGACCAGGCACACCTGGCGCTGAATGACGGTACCATGTTCGGTGAACCGGGCAAGGGATTTATGCGGCTGAATATCGGCTGCCCGCGTTCGGTGTTGGAGCAGGCGCTGAAGCAACTGGAAACTGCGGTTGCAGACAAATGATAGAAAAAACTATATCTCCTATATTATGAATAGATTACCTTTCCTTGGACTATTGTTTGCGTTGCTGTGCCTTGTTACCTGCCGGCAGATGAATGAGGCACATCTGTTACATCTGGCAGAAAAGCAGGTGAATATGAATGTGGACAGCGTGTATGCCTTGCTGGTACAGATAGAGAGGCCATCGCAACTTTCGGATGAGGAGAGGCTGTTGTATGGATGGCTGAATGCTTATGTGCACTATAAACGGCACAACTCGATGGCGGAAGATTCCTTGATATTGCCTGCTTCCGATTATTACGTCTTCCGCAACGACACGGCGAAGAATCTGTTTTCCTATCAGTTGAAAGCCTGGTACTGGTATTGGCTGAAAGAGCACGAACGGTGTATAGCTGCCATTGACAGCGGCGTAGCTTTGGCCAAGGCGCTGCAGGACACGGGAAGAATGGCTGATATGCTGATTGATAAGGCATACTGGTATGTGTATGTCTGGAAAGATTATGAGAAAGCGATAGAAACTTTCCGTACCGCCATAGCTTTGGACGCAAGAGCCGGAAGCTTCTTCTCTATGGGAATTGCCATGGGGCTGAACAAGAATGATTCTGCATCCTATTACATGGAGCGCAGCATAGAACTGGCAGTGGAGGCAGGAGATACCAGTAAGATAGTGCATTATTTGCGTAACTATGCCCAGATGCAGGCTTACTCTTTTGATGAACCTTCCGGTGCAATAGCTACTATTCGTCGTATGGAGCAGTATGTCATCGACCCGGTGCAGTTGCGTATGGGAGATCTGGTGAAAGTGGAAGTGTTCTTGAAAGAAGGGCTGCTTGATTCGGCGGAATACTATTTGAATAAGGAGAGGAAACGTGGCGAGGGCCGGAACCGGTTTCTGACGGAAGAGAATATGGTGGCGGTATATAGGGCATTGATAGATTATACACGTCACCGTACGTTTGATGTGCTGGACGTGGCGCGCTATAATGATTCTGTAGCCAATGCTCTTACTGCGTTGCAGAGTACTGTCCGGCGTAAGGACGAGTCGAAGGAGACGCTTTCGCAAGCCAACTTGATTCTGACGGTGGAACGGAAGCAGGCACAGTTGAATTTGTTGCTGGCACTGTTGGTACTGGTGCTTGCAGGTGGCGGTGTGTCCCTTTATGTCCGTAACCGGCGTAACCGGTTGATTGAAGCGGAAGAACGGGCGGAAACACTGACCCGGCTGTTGGAAGATGCGACCAAGAACCAGTCGAAGGAGGAAGACGGACAGTTTTTCCGGAAAATACTGTTGCAGCAATTAGGCATGATACGGCTGGTGGCTAAACAACCTACCTCGCAGAATCAGGAGCTGCTTCGCCGCATTTCGGGTATTACCAGCCATGAACTGCCGGTAGAGAGTTTGCTGGTATGGGAGGACTTGTACCCTATCATAGACCGGATGTATGATAACTTCTACACAAAGATGGACAGCCGTTTTGGAGATGTGCTCATTGACAAAGAAAAGCAGCTTTGCTGCCTGCTCTGTGCGGACTTCTCGACGAAGGAGATTAGTGTGGTGACACAACAAAGCATTCCTACCATTTACCAGCGAAAGACGAATATCCGCAAGAAACTGGGGATGGGGGAGAAGGAAGGCATTGTAGAGTTTATAGGCAGCATATAGACCGGAAAAGGCATAATATAGACTTTTGTAAAATTAAAGTGTTGATATGTAGTGATTTGTAGTCTTGGGGTATAGACTTTTTATTCCCCGATATAGACCGTTTGAGGCATGTTTTACCCCTATCTTTGTTTCAGCGAAATACAAAGAGTAAAACATTGAAATCAAACGCATAATGAAAGAAAATCTACTGAACAACGTTAGAAAAAGAGTGATGGTATGGATGGCCTTGGCAAGTATGGCCACTTTCCTTTCCGCCCAGACTTACCGGCTTTCCGGTTGTGTGCAGGACGAGAACCGCCAACCGGTAGAGGTGGCGAATGTGCTGCTGAAGCAGGCAAAAGACAGTACCTATATTACCGGTATGCTGACCGACACACAAGGTTGTTTTTCCTTTGACCAGCCACTGGGAGAATACTTGTTGCATATTACCCTTATCGGCAGCGAAGACCTCTACGTTCCCGTTGTGCTGCAAAGAAACAAAAACGTTGGCGAATTGACATTGAAATCTTCTTCCGCCTTGCTGGACGAAGTGACCGTTACGGCCGCGCGTCCCGTTATCAAGCGTCTGGTGGATAGGGTAGTGTTCGATGCACATAATACCATAGCCTCTGCCGGAGGCAGTGCACTCGACCTTCTGCGTGAAGTGCCCGGTCTGCAGGTTGGACAAAACAGTATTGGTATTATAGGTAAAGGGGGTATCAAGGTTTATATCAACGACCGTGAGACGAAGCTGTCGGGAGATGAACTGATAGATTACCTCCGTTCCTATGACGCCTCCCAGATACTGAAGGTGGAGGTGATTACCACGCCTCCGTCCAAATACGATGCCGCCGGAAATGCAGGCATCATCAATATCCGCTTGAAGTCACGCCCCAAAGATTACGTGGGCGGTACGGCTTCCGCTTCCTACAGCACCGGTGAAAAGGACAATTACGGATATGGAGGGATAAACTTGAACCTCAGCAAGGGGCGCGTGTCATCCTTCCTCAACGGAGGTACTACGCAGGGCAACTATGAGACGCGTGAGAAGAATTACCGCTATTTTCCGCAGAACACCTGGAACAGCCGTGCCGACTACACCAATTACATGAATAGCTTCTACCTTCAAGGAGGTGTGGACGTATCGTTGGAACGGGACTGGACTGTAGGTATGCAGGCCATCTATAATCACAGTGCTCCCAAACCGGGCAACGCCCTTTCATGGACGGAAGTTTACGATGCCTCTACCGCCGTATTGGATTCTTTGCTGTACTCCAACAGTGACAAGGATACCGGTTCCGACCGCCTCAATCTGAATTTTCATACCGATAAGGTCTGGGATGACAAAGGCAAGAAAATGACTTGGGATGTGGATTACCTGCGTGACAACCGGGACGAAAATATGGGCTTTCTCTCGAAAACTCTCCTGCCTGACGGTACGGAGATTCCGGGCACAAACTTCGATTACAACTATCTGCAACATCGCAAGGTAGATGTAGTCTCCTCCGCTCTTGATTTCATCCTTCCTTTTGAAAAGTACAAGATAACGGCAGGTGCCAAGGTCTCCTTTACCAACACTCGCAACGGTATCAATTACGATACATCGGACCCTACGCTGGTGCAGGATGATTATTTCCGTTACAAGGAGCAAATCTATGCCTTATATGCTGATTATAGCCGTGAATTTTCCGAACGTTTTTCCATGCAGTTGGGCTTGCGTATGGAGCACACCCGCACTACCGGTATTTCCGAAGCGAAGGATACGGAGGACAAGCACGACTATACGCGCTTGTTCCCTACTGTCTATCTGCTTTATTCGCCTACAGACGGGCATGCGCTGAACTTCAGTTTCTCCAACCGCATCTCCCGTCCGTCACAGAATATGGTCAATCCTTTTCCGTTCTATCAGAACAAGTACACTTACGCTTGCGGTCGTGAAGACTTGAAACCCAGTTATACTTACAATGCCGAACTGGGATATACGTTGAAGAATAACTTCAATGTTTCTGCCTATTATTCTTATTCGGACGATGTCTTCTTCCAGGTTGTGGACTTGGATGCTGAAACGAATGTGACCTCTTTCCTTTGGGAGAATTTCATGCAGACGCATGCTTTCGGGCTTAACAATTCATACACTTTCCGTACCAAATGGCTACAAACTTACGCCCAGCATGGAGTGAGCTATCGCCGGACCACCTCCAGCGCTGCCACCACCTCTCCCGAGGAGAAAGGGTGGGCTTATAACGCCAGCCTGCGCAACACTTTCTTCTTCAATGAAAAGAAGACTCTTCTGGCCACGTTGTCCGGTTCCTATTCTTCCCGTCAGTATCAGGGCATCTATCTGATGAGCCCCACTTACAGCGTCAGTGCAGGTATGCTTTATCGGTTGTTGAACAATAAGCTCAGCCTCAGCCTGAATGTCAACAATTTGTTTGTCAGCCATTCCAAATTGGAAACCATGTCCAACGGGTTGAAGATAATTGCCGACAATCAGTTTGCCTTTGCCAGTTTCCGTATCGGTGTATCCTATACTTTCGGTGGTGATATACGTAGTAAGGGTCAGCGGAACAGTAACGAGGATATTCAGAGGAGGCTATAATAAGAAGTTTATTGCGTGTTGGCAATTGGAAGAAAATATTTATCTTTGTGATACAAGCGATTGTAACAACGATTAATATAAAACCATGATGAAACAGAAACTTCTTTACCTTTTGCCACTCTTCCTATTGTCGGGATGTGGACAGGCTACTTACAAGAATGCATCTCTGCCGGCAGAAGAGCGTGCCGGACTTTTGCTGAAGGAACTGACGATCGAAGAGAAGGTGTCCTTGATGATGGACAGCTCCAAACCAGTGGAACGCCTGGGCATCAAGCCCTATAACTGGTGGAATGAAGCGTTGCATGGAGTGGCGCGTGCCGGGCTGGCCACAGTGTTTCCCCAACCGATTGGTATGGCGGCATCCTTCTCGCCGGAGACTGTATACGAGGTATTTACTGCTGTTTCTGATGAGGCCCGTGCCAAGAATGCCTACTATGCATCCCAGGAAAGCCATGAACGCTATCAAGGATTGACAATGTGGACGCCTACGGTGAACATCTACCGCGACCCTCGCTGGGGAAGGGGTATAGAGACTTATGGGGAAGACCCTTATCTGACCAGCCGTATGGGTGTGATGGTTGTAAAAGGTTTGCAGGGTACGAACGATGGAAAATATGACAAGCTGCATGCTTGTGCCAAGCACTTTGCCGTACACTCCGGTCCGGAATGGAACCGCCATGAGTTTAATGCGGAAAATATCAAGCCCCGTGATTTGTATGAAACTTATCTTCCTCCTTTCGAGGCTTTGGTGAAAGAAGGAAAAGTGAAGGAGGTGATGTGTGCCTACAACCGTTTTGAGGGCGATCCTTGCTGCGGTAGCGACCGCCTACTGATGCAGATTTTGCGCGATGAGTGGGGATTTGACGGTATTGTCCTTTCGGACTGTGGAGCTATTGCCGATTTTTACAGAGACTATGGTCATAAGACGCATCCTGATGCAGAGTCCGCTTCGGCGGCTGCGGTGCTGAGTGGAACTGACTTGGAGTGCGGTTCGAGTTACGAGGCCCTGGTAGAAGCGGTGAAGCAGGGAAAGATTGATGAAAAAGCAGTGGATGTAGCAGTCAAGCGTCTTTTGACGGCTCGCTTTGCCTTGGGTGAAATGGACGAGCCGGAGAAGGTGTCCTGGACCGGCATTCCTTTTTCTGTGGTGGCTTCTGCCGGACACGACTCTCTGGCGCTCGACATGGCTCGCAAGTCAATGACACTGCTTATGAACAAGGATAATACCTTGCCGTTGAAGCGTGGAGGGCTGACTGTAGCCGTGATGGGTCCGAACGCCAATGATTCTGTGATGCAGTGGGGAAATTATAACGGTATGCCTCCGCACACAGTCACCATTCTGGACGGAATTAGAAAAGCCTTGGGGACTGATGACCGGCTTATTTATGAACAAGGCTGCGGATGGGTGGAGAGAGCTCAGATACAGAGCGTCTTCAACCGTTGCAAGACTGCCGACGGGAAACCCGGATTTACTGCACGCTACTGGAATAACGTGACTCGTGACGGTGAGCCAGTCACTACTGCCCAAGTGACCACTCCTTTCCATTTCTGTACATCCGGTGCCACGGTTTTTGCTCCGGGTGTGAACCTTACCGACTTCTCGGCTACCTACAACAGCGTATTCACTCCCGACCAGTCGGGAGAGGTGGTCTTTGACATCTATGCTTATGGCTCAGGGAGATTGCGGATAAATGGGGAGGAAGTGAGAGGATTCTCCAATCAGCACGGTGGGCAGAAGAGTGCTTATACTTTGCAGGTACAAGCAGGAAAAACGTATGACGTTGAATTGGATTTTGAATATTTCCGTAGCGATGCACAGTTGAACTTTGACCTTGGATTTAAGAATGAAGTGGATGTGAGGAAATCTGTGGAGCGTGTAAAGGATGCTGATGTCGTGGTCTTTGTGGGAGGAGTCTCTCCGAACCTCGAAGGCGAGGAGATGGGTGTTGAGCTTCCCGGATTCAGAGGAGGCGACCGTACTGATATTGAGTTGCCTGCTGTCCAGCGGGAACTGATTGCCGCTTTGCACCATGCCGGTAAAAAGGTGGTGTTGGTGAACTGTTCAGGTTCTCCTATCGGCTTGGAGCCGGAAACCGGGAGGTGTGGAGCTATCCTGCAGGCATGGTATCCCGGTCAGGCAGGCGGTACGGCTGTAGCTGAAGTCTTGTTCGGTGATTACAATCCGGCAGGACGCTTGCCGGTAACCTTCTACCGTAATGTGTCACAGCTTCCTGATTTTGAGGATTATAATATGACCGGTCGGACTTACCGTTACATGACCCAGGAACCGCTTTTCCCCTTCGGTCATGGATTGAGCTATACCTCTTTCTGTTATGGCGCTGTGGTGCTTGGTTCGGATAATATAAAGTCCGGTGAGAAATTGAGATTGAATGTCCCCGTAACCAATACCGGCAAATGTGACGGTGAAGAGGTTGTGCAGGTCTATTTGAAGAAAAACGATGATGTCGAAGGACCGAGCAAGGCATTGCGTGCTTTCAAACGGGTACATATCCCGGCAGGAAAGACGGTCGATGTAGAGTTTGATTTGGGCGATAAAGAGTTGGTGTGGTGGAATCCGCAAAGCAATACCATGTGCGTTTCCGAAGGCAGTTATGAACTTATGGTGGGCGGTAGCTCGCAGACTGCTGGTTTGCTGCGCCGGTCTTTTGTCATTCAGCCTTGATACATTGCTGACAAAGTCGAAAAAGAAAATTCCGCTTGAAGGTAAGTTATGACCCTCAAGCGGAATTTTTGTGTACTGGGGATACATGTTCTTAATAATCCTTAATACAATATGTTAACTTCCTTGCTTCTCTGTTCTTATCTAATTTTAATTGATATATTTGTAATATCATTATGATATCAATTAAATCTATAGAATATGGAAACAAAAGAGTGTGGTTTCAGTGGTTTCAAGATGAATGGCTTTTTGGCCTTGTTCCTTCATTTGGTAGTGCTTCCGCAGAATAAGGTTTGCGTTTTCCGTTGCTTACCCACCAGTTCGTAAACTGCGTGAATTCCGTGTCGCCTGC
>ENA-UEQL01002999-UEQL01002999.1-human-gut-metagenome-genome-assembly--contig:-NODE-2999-length-10744-cov-10.470235_pt1 | contig 10744 bp, 6 predicted proteins | sample MGYA00242905_ERZ507926 | MGnify/ENA primary metagenome ERZ507926 (study PRJEB26167, sample SAMN06115531) | human gut metagenome | host: Homo sapiens | place: China:Henan | collected 2015-09-09...
TACCGACAAAGTTCCATTTGGCTGATTACTGAATGCTCCATCAATCCACATCCTCTCCAAAAAGACATTGGCGCAGCGACGGATAAAAGTGGCACACTACCCATGCCGGAAAGGACTTTTGCTCTATGATTCATGTATTTGATGATATATGCCTGTTATTGATATGGTGGCAAAAATACCGGCATCATATTACATAGCAGTTAAGTGGCAGAAACGTTTCAATGACAAAATAAAGTACGTTTTTTTACATTAATCGATTACAATCCACCTACCCGGAACCTCTCCCCGAACTCCTCATACTTGGCAACGATACCTTAATATATACGAGCGGTCATCTTTGACTTACCGGTTTTTTTATGTAACATTTTCTTAACGCTTTCGAATTTGGAACTTAACCAGTTTCGCTTTCCCTGTAATACGGATATGCCTTACTTTGCGACCGTTTTTAAGAGTTATTGACTACTTGTCAACAAAGGATTTTTAGTTATTAAATATTGTTATATGAAATTACGTTACTTACAGATTGCATCGTCTATCTGTATTACATGCTGTCACTTAGGGATGTCTCATCCTGCTCTTGCATCACAGACTTACAGCAAGATGTTGACCAAAGAGTATGTTGTGACAAAGAAGAATGTCAACGGTACCATTGTTGACAAGGATGGAAACCCACTGATTGGAGTAACCATCTTTGAGAAAGGTACAGACAACGGATGTATCACAGATTTCAACGGCCAATACCAGCTCTCGCTATCCAATCGGGATGCTGTCATTGTCATCTCCTACGTTGGATACAAGACACAGGAACTGAAAGGAGACCAGCTGGTCGAGAAAATTGTGCTCGAAGAAGATGCAGTTGCGCTGGATGAGTTGGTCGTTGTCGGATACGCCGTCCAGAAAAAGAAAGAACTGACCGGTTCAACCTCCTCACTCAAGGCCAGCGACAAAAAGCTTTCGGTAACAACCAGCTTGGACCAGATGATGCAAGGTAACCTGAGCGGTGTAAACATTACGAACGCATCAGGTATGCCCGGTGGAGCTGTCCGTGTCAGCATCCGTGGTGTAGGGTCTATCAACGGCTCAAACGAACCATTGTTCGTCATTGACGGTATACCTGTAAGCAACTCGGACAATTCAGGCGTCAACGGACGCTTTGGTGGTAGCGTGCAGAATCCGCTGTCCATGCTCAATCCCAACGACATCGAGTCAATAGACGTACTGAAGGATGCAGCGGCAACGGCCATCTATGGTTCGAGAGCTACCAACGGTGTTGTGATGGTCACCACCAAGAGAGGAAAGAAAGGCCAACGGACAACCGTAAATCTTAGTGCTTCATACGGTTTGCAGTCACTTCCCAAGGAAATCGAAATGGCTGACTCGGATCTTTACCTTACTGTTCGTAACGAAGCCGTCAACAACTACAATACCCAAAACAACCTGAAACCGGGAGACAACCTCTACAAGACTCTGGAAGTCAACCCCCGTCCGGGACAACCCGATACAGACTGGATCGATCTCATTACTCACGACCAAGCAGCCGTACAAAACTACGAGGTTTCGGTTTCCAGCGGTAGCGAAAAGACGCGTTTCTACTCTTCTTTGGGATACTTCGACCAGGAAGGTATTATCCTTACGAACCGATTCCGGAGATATTCACTCCGCACCAATGTCGACCACGACATCTCCAACGCCTTCCAGACTGGGGTGTCCATTGCACTCAGCAAAACCATTAACAACCGCGTTCCCAATGACAACGTCGGCAACGGCATCTTTACACGCTCCATCGAGCAGCGGCCGTTTGATGTGCCGTTCAAAGAAGATGGAAGATACATGATTGGAGGCGTGGATATTCCACGACACAACGGGATCCAGGTCCTAAATGAACAAAAGTCCAAAAACGAATGGTACAGAGTGCTGGCCAACGCCTACCTGACCATCAAACTGTTGGAAGGACTGGAATACAAGCTCAGCCTGAGCGGAGACATCCGCTATTCAAACGACTATCTGAAGCTGACTAAGGACCATCCCTACGGCAGTCCGAAAGGTGAGATTACAGACTATCGTTCGATGATGCAGAATTATCTGATCGATAATACATTGACTTATACCAAACAGATCAAGGACTTCAATTTCACGGCATTGGGAGGGTACTCCATGCAAGAAATCAACACAGATGCCAGTTCTATTGTCGGCAAGGACTTCCCGTCTTCACAATTTGACTACATCAACGCGGCAGGTAGAATCAACAGCGCTTCTACCACCGGAGGAAAGAATCGACTCATCTCTACCTTCTTCCGATTGAACATGGGTTATGCGGACAGATACCTTTTCACCTTCTCTATCCGTGCAGACGGTTCATCCAAGTTCGCTGACGGTAACCAATGGGGTACCTTCCCATCGGTGTCAGGTGCTTGGCGCATCAGCAACGAATCCTTTTTTCCAAAAGACGGAATCATCTCGGACCTGAAGCTGCGTGCCAGCTGGGGTATGACCGGTAACCAGGAAGGAATTGGAAACTATGACTCCCGTTCACTGGCAAATGGCGGACACAACTACAACGGCCAGGACGGCATTGCTATCACCACCCTGGCCAATCCGGACTTGAAATGGGAAAAGTCCGACCAGACAAACATCGGTCTGGACCTGTCGCTGTTCAATGACAGAGTCACTGTCGGTATGGACTATTTCATCAAGAACACGAAAGACTTGCTTTATGACCGCCCGCTGCATACTACAACTGGATTCTCATCCATTACCCAAAACATCGGCAGCATGCGAAACACCGGTTTCGAATTCAATGTAGAGAGTCACAACATCATGAACGACCGGTTCAGCTGGGATACACAGTTCAACATCTCAACGATCAAGAACAAGCTGACCTCACTGATTGATGAAAAGCCCATTCCTGTAGGCAACCATGTCCTTCAGGTGGGACAACCCATCGGATCCTTCTACATGTATAAAATGGATGGTATCTATCAAGATAATCAAGAGGTTCCTGAAAAACTTTATGCCAAGGGGGTTCGTGCCGGTGACATCAAGTATGCAGACAAGGACAATGATGGTGATTTGACACCCGCCGACAAGGAAATCGTCGGAAAGCCCCTTCCGGATTTCTTCGGTGGTCTCACCAACCGGTTCAGATACGGCAATTTCGACCTGACCATCTTCAACACTTTCTCCGTTGGCAACGATGTCTATGCTACCGGTATGGGTGGTATTGATGCCGTTGGACACAACAACTACGGCATGCGTAAGGACATTGCTGCCAACCGATGGACCGGCCCCGGCACAAACAACTCGATACCTCGTGCCATGATCAGCACGCACAACACACAGGCATCTACCTACCTGCTTCATGATGGCTCATACTTCAAATTCAAGGATGTGACACTGGGGTATACCCTTCCGTCAAACCTGACCCAGAAGCTGAACATCAGCAATATGCGTGTGTACCTGTCCGCACAGAATCTGTGGACCATCAGCTCTTATCCTGGATATGACCCTGAAGTCAGCTACTCAGTCAACAATTCCAAGACAATGGGCGAGGATGCCATGACCGTTCCTCAGTTGCGTACGTTTGTCTGCGGCTTCAATCTTACTTTCTAAATATAATTCATTTATAATCGATATTCATCATGAAACTAAATCATCTGATATATACATTAATGCTGGGCACCGCGTTGGGTACCAGTTCCTGCTCCTGGTTGGATCTGGAACCTGCAACGGCCGTCTCACCCTCCATTCTCGGACAAGGTGAAGTGGAACAACTGCTAACCGGTACCTACCGCTCGTTACAGAACGACCCGGGTCGCGACACCTGGGTACTCTTTGACATGCGGGGCGAGAATCTGATCAATACCTACCTGAGCGGTTCCAATGACTTTGTAAACAACGAGATACCCTCCAATAACGGTACGCTGCTTACGATGTGGCGTGGTTACTACAAGGCCATTTACAATGCCAATACCACCCTTTCCATCCTTTCCAATTTGGAGCCCAGTGAAAAGAACACCCATATAGAGGCACAGGCTCGTTTCCTCCGGGCATACGCCTATTACTGTCTGGCCACACGCTGGGATGGTGTTCCCATCATCAAGGACAATACCCTGGAGAACGTAAAGCGTGACAAACAGTCCGCTGTGTTCAACTTCATCAAGGAAGAGTTAAGTTTTTGTATCGATGAAGGACATTTGAAACCTTTTGGTGAAACTTCGGGCGCACCCTTCACGGTAAGCCTCGAAGCAGCCCAAGCTCTGATGGCACGCTTGGCCCTGACAACCGGAGATATGGAAACGGCCAAAAATATGGCTGAAACGCTGATCGCAAATCCCAAATTCAAACTCAGCGAAAACTACGACAACATCTTCACGACAACCAACAACAGCGAGATAATCTTCAGTTTCCGCAACAACACTAGCGAAGGAGGCCAGAACTTGTACGCCCTGTTCACCACCTACAACTCACCGATGAAAGGAAGCTGGTTTCTCTGCCCGTCTCCCGAATCGGAGAAACTGTTCGAGGATCCGGCTGATACGCGCAACAACACCTGCATCACTACGCTGGAGAGCGTTTCCGAAACCTATATCATCATGAACAAGTTCAGAGATTTTACGCCGCTCATCGTTTCACGTATTGCAGAAATGTACCTGATTAGTGCGGAAGCACAAGGACGGAACGGACTGAATAGACTGAACGAGCTGCGCCGTTCAAGAGGATTGAATCCGTACAACAACTCGGATATTGCTTCGGAGGAAGACTACCAGAAGAAAGTAGCCCTGGAACGCAGAAAGGAACTTTACTGTGAGGGCTTCCTGTTTTTTGACCTGATTCGTACCAACAAGATTTCCGAAGAGGTAGTGTCCATGAACGGAAAGACAAACCTTTATCTTCCCTTGCCGGAATCAGAGGTGCAATACAATCCCAACCTCAACGAATATAACTGATAAACCAATCCCTGTTATTCATCGTTGCCCTGCTCGGTCGGGATACTGTTGGTTTCTGTTGGGACAGCCTGCCAACCTCTGTTTCGATTGGAATGTGAAGGGCAACGGAAATAGTCACTATCGGGCGTTGGGAATACCCCAACGCCCAACTTTTAATGGATTCTCATGAAAAAACTGAAAACCGCCTTTATTTCCCTACTGTGCTTGTCTTGCATGACAATATCCAACAAGGGATCAGCTTCAAACCCGGTACTGCGTATTTCGGACGGGTGGGTGGCAGACACCATTGCGCCGGCACTGATACATTACCGATTCGCCGGATATGACTCCATCAGCCAAGCGCACCAAAATGTAGACGTTCTCGAGGTCGACCTGACCTCCCCAAGTTATGATATACAGCTTGTTTACGAAGAGCATGGGGATTCCCTATCTTCTGTAGCGGAACGCAACAATGCGGCTGCCGCCATCAACGGAACCTACGAGGCCGAAGCATCGTTCATCAAAATCGGAGGTAGACTCCTTGCCCAAAACCGTTTGGACAGCACACACATTCGATACTGGAAACACGAAGGTGCCTTCCTGTTCGATGACGACAACAAGAACATCGACATCCGATTTGCCAGCGACTCGACTTTTCTTTCACACCCCGCAGCAAACATTTTATCCGGTGCTCCCATGTTGATAGACAACAACGATCCTGTAGGGCTGAATTTTACCGGAAACGTAGAAGGAATGGACCTGAACAAGCTTGATTACGAAGACTTCAGAAGGCACCAGGGAGTGAGACACCCGCGGACAGCGGTAGCACTTACAGAGCATAAGAAACTGCTTTTGATAACCGTTGACGGAAGAAGTACCCAGGCGGCAGGAATGTCTGCAAACGAACTGACCCGATTTCTACTTACTTACTTCTGCCCCCAATCAGCCTTGAACCTGGATGGTGGAGGGTCCACTACCATGTGGATTGCCTCTTCAGAGCAGCGAGTAGGAGGGGTCGTGAACCATCCGACTGACAACAAGAAATTCGACCATGCGGGACAACGCAGAGTAACCTCGTTCATTGTCATCAAATCATCTGAAAACCATGAATAAATATCTCAGTTTCATCTTTGCTTCAGTGCTCACACTCACGGGCGTACAGCTTTCCAAAGCCAGCAATCCATCGGATTCCCTGGCCATCGTATCGGCCAAATGGGAGAGAACATCTTCACTGCAAGGCATCCAGTTGAAACAAGCTTCGATAGAAGGCCTGTTTGGAGGCAAGCAATCCATCAGCATCCTGACCATTGGAAGAGCGGAAGGCTATACAGCCTTTATTGCTACGACGGACTCGCTGACCACCACTAGCCAATTGGCTGAACAAAGCCGTTCTTCTGCAGCCATAAACGGGTCGTACTTCAGTATCAAGGAAGGCTTCTCTACCTGTTACCTCCGTAAAAATGAAGCGGTAATAGATACGACAACTACCGAAGAAAGGCATTTGCGTGTCAATGGTGCCGTACACATGGTGGATAACAATATCCGGATCATACCATGGAACGACGAAAATGAGAAGAAAGGGTTCCCGCTGGATGGGGATATACTTGCGTCCGGACCGCTCTTGATGCAGGACGGCAAGACGTGTGACTTCACGACGATAGATCGGGAATTCTCAGAGACCAGACATCCCAGAAGTGCCATTGCACTCACAAAAGAAGGTGACATAATGCTGGTAGCGGTAGATGGAAGGGCAGAAGGGCACGCAGATGGAATGTCCATTGCAGAACTTGCCTATCTTTTGCGAATTCTGAAGGCACATTGCGCACTTAATCTGGATGGAGGCGGTTCTACCACCTTATGGGTGAATGGTCAAGTGGTCAACCACCCAAGCGACAACAAGAAATTCGACAACAAAGGAGAAAGAAAAGTCCACAACATCATAGCCGTTCGAAGATTGACAAATCCATAGAGTACAACATGCTTGCTCACAGACAAATCGGGGAGTACTGCATCAATCATGCAGGAACAGTCTGAACAGGGAGGCCCTCGAATGGCTTGAAAGGACGGGGAACGGGAAGGTGCACGGGACCACCCGTCTTTTTCCCCGGGAAGAGTTTGCCGTGGAAAAAGGCTTTCTCATGCCCTATCATGGGACGCCACAACCACCGCAGGAGGAGATGAGGGAATACCATGTACGCAAGGACAATACAGTGCAGTACAGGGGGAATTATTACAGCCTGCCATGCGGAACTTACCGGAGCGGGCAGACAACCGTCTGGCTGCAGGAAACGGAAGGGAATGTGGAGCTGTACAACAAGGATACGGGGAAACTCATCTGCCGGCATGCGCTCTGTACCAGAAAGGGAAGGACCGTTTATGACGACTCCCACAGAAAACCGAGAAACGCCGGAGTGACATTCGCCGTATCGGGTACGAACACTATTTTTGAATTCCACCTGCAAAACGGATTCGCCGTAGACAAAATACCGGCCTACATCCTTTTGGGCATCTTCTGCGGACTGGTATCGCTTTATTTCACCCGCACGATGAACTCGCTGGAAGACATCTTCCGCAAATATTCCAATCCTTACGTCAAGCTCCTCATCGGCGGAGCCACGCTGAGCATCCTCATCTATCTTTTCCCTTCGTTGTACGGAGAAGGCTACGACCTTATCAACCTGCTGCTTAACGGAAACAGCGCGAAAGACTGGGACACGGCGATGGACAGTTCGTTGTTCTACGGACACGGCAACCTGTTGTTGCTTTACCTGGCGTTGGTGCTTATCTTCAAAGTCTTCGCCTCCACGGCCACCAACGGCGGCGGCGGTTGTGGCGGTATTTTCGCCCCCAGCCTGTTTTTGGGTTGCATCTCAGGCTTTATTTTCGCCCGCCTTTGGAACTTCTACCGTTGTCTGGGCATTTACTTGCCCGAACGGAATTTTGCCATGATCGGCATGGCGGGACTGATGAGCGGCGTCATGCATGCCCCGCTGACAGGCATATTCCTTATCGCGGAACTCACCGGAGGCTATCAGCTATTCATGCCCCTGATGATCGTATCCGTCTGTGCCTACCTGACCATTATTTCTTTCGAGCCTCACAGCATCTATTCCATGCGTTTGGCCAAAAGAGGCCAGTTGCTCACACACCATAAAGACCGTGCCATACTCACGCTGATGAGTCTCGACTCGGTCATCGAGAAATACGACGAATACCTGTATCCGGACATGGATTTGAGTGAATTGGTAAAAACCATCTCGGCTTCGCGCCGCGACGTGTTCCCGGTGGTGGACCGCCAGCACCGTCTGGTGGGTATCATCTATCTGGACGATGTCCGCCCCATCATGTTCCGGCAGGAATTGTACCACCGTTTCCAAATCGGCCAACTGATGAAAGAGCCGGTGGCCCGCCTGAACATCGACGACTCCATGGACGTGGTACTGCTCACGTTCGACAAGACTCAGGCCTGGACGCTTCCGGTAGTAGACACGGAAGGCACGTTCATGGGCTTCATCCGCAAGTCGCACGTGCTGACTCTTTACCGTAAAACCCTGGCCGACTTATCCGACGACTAAAAACTAAAGACATGAAAAAGAAAGAAGATTTGAGAATTGTATATATGGGCACGCCGGAGTTCGCAGTGGAGAGCCTGAAGTGCTTGGTGGAAGGAGGTTACAACGTGGTCGGCGTCGTCACCATGCCGGACAAACCAATGGGCCGTCATCAGGACGTACTGCAAGCCAGTCCCGTGAAACAGTATGCCGTGGAACACGGCCTGCGTGTCTTGCAACCGGTCAAGCTGAAAGACGAAGCCTTTGTGGAAGAACTCCGCTCCCTACGTGCCGACCTGCAAATCGTGGTGGCTTTCCGCATGTTGCCCGAAGTGGTGTGGAACATGCCTCCCATGGGCACATTCAACCTGCACGCGTCGTTGTTGCCGCAATACCGTGGAGCCGCCCCCATCAACTGGGCCGTCATCAACGGCGAAACGGAAACGGGCATCACCACGTTCTTCCTCAAACATGAAATCGACACCGGCGAGGTCATCCAACAAGTGCGCATCCCGATTGCGGATACCGACAATGTGGGCGTGGTGCACGACAAACTGATGGAACTCGGCGGCCGGTTGGTGGTGGAAACGGTAGACCATATACTGACAGATACCATCCGCCCCATACCGCAAGAAGAGATGGCGGTGAAAGGCCCCTTGCACCCGGCTCCCAAAATCTTCAAGGAGACGTGCAGGATGGATTGGCAAGGCCGGCCGCTCAAACCGTTGTACGACTTCGTACGGGGCTTGTCGCCTTATCCGGCAGCCTGGAGCGAGATGAAGGACGAAGCCACAGGCAAGGTTTATACCCTTAAAATATACGAAACGGAGAAAGAGCCGTGTGTGTGCCACGAACCGGCGGGCAAAGTGGTCAGCGACGGAAAGACCTATCTGAAAGTGGCCGTCGACGGAGGCTACCTCCGCCTGAAGGAAATCCAACTGACGGGCAAGAAAAGGATGCGCATAGAAGACTTCCTGCGGGGCTTCCGCATGCCGGAAAATCTCCTCATGCTATAGAATCCGTAAAGAAGATTCAACGCCCGAATCGTTCGCCGCAGAACGGAAAATCAATCTCAGGAAATTGAAAAATCGTTCGCCTGAGATTGAAAAATCGTTTGGCGCAGAAAAAAATAACGCCTTGCAGAGACTGTCATACCTCCTGCAAGGCGTTATTTATTATACTGTTTCTCAATCATTTATCCATTTAAAGCCCAAATACTCCCCACGGCTTGGTTTTGTAAATCATTCGACAGGCCATCCATCGCCATACATGACCGGCTCGGGCTATCAGGCATTTGTCTTCCGGTAACTCCACACGGCTACTCCGGCAAACACCGACATGAAACACAGCATCTTGCCGAACTGCGGCCACAAGTCGGTCAGCCCGCATCCCTTCAGGAAAATCATACGCATAACCTGAATAAAATAGGTCAACGGATTGAAAGCCGCTATCCACTGCGCCCAGTCTGGCATGCTGCGCACGGGGGTGAACAGGCCGCTCATCAGGATGAATACCATCAGGAAGAAAAACATGACGAACATGGCCTGCTGCATCGTGGCGGAATAATTGGAAATAATCAGTCCGAAACCCGACATCGTAAGAATGTAGATGCACGAGAAGAAATATATCAGCCACAAACTGCCTGACGGCACAATGCCGTAGAGCACGGCGGACAACACCAAGCCGATGGACAGGACCACCAGCCCCACAATCCAGTAAGGCACCAATTTAGCCAGGATGAACACGAACTTGTTGAGCGGCGTGACGTTCAACTGTTCAATCGTGCCCACCTCTTTTTCGCTCACGATATTCAATGCAGGAAGAAAGCCGCAAAGCAACGTCAGCATCATGATGAGCAAAGCCGGTACCATGAACACTTTATAATTCAGATGCGGATTATACAAGTTAAGTACGGACAAACGGGCCATACCCGTGCCTCCCAATTCCTGATTCACGAAATCGTTTACCACCGTAGAAAGGTAAGAACTGCCCAGTCCGCCCTTGGTTCCGTTGATGGAATTGGCCGAAATCTGAAGTTCCACGGGGTGCCCCGTACCTAAAGATTTGGCAAAGTCACGCGGAATCTCCAAAATGACATCCGCCTCTCCGCGCTCCACGCTCTCCAATGCACGGCCGTAATCCGGTGCGCTCTCCACTAAATTGAAATAATCCGTGGAGGCCACTTTCTCCACCAGACGGCGCGACAAGGCAGAATGGTCCAGGTCTACCACAGCCAGGTTGTTGTACTTGATTTCAAGATTGGCAGCC
>ENA-UEQL01003000-UEQL01003000.1-human-gut-metagenome-genome-assembly--contig:-NODE-3000-length-10742-cov-6.749086_pt1 | contig 10742 bp, 15 predicted proteins | sample MGYA00242905_ERZ507926 | MGnify/ENA primary metagenome ERZ507926 (study PRJEB26167, sample SAMN06115531) | human gut metagenome | host: Homo sapiens | place: China:Henan | collected 2015-09-09...
GGTCTATTATGTAACACACATTCCCCCAGCGTACCGCTGGGCAATGCGTGATACATAAGATATGCAATATTGTATAAATTTAGCGAACGATTATCATTTACAATTGCGGTAGCAAATAGTATACTATAGGTGTATTCAATGAGCGACGGCTCTAAAACGTGTGAGGTAATTAAATGATTAAATTTACAGCAACGTACCGTAACGGTGATACTATGATTATTGAGCGCAATATTACAACGCCTTGTTCAACGCGTATAATTGACCCGGCTGCTAGATTTACACTTGCGCGCTTTGCTGCAGCATTTATCGAATTAAAGTACAATATCCCGCGCTTTATATACGGCAGTGATGTTGACGTGTCCGAAATTGAGGTTTTGTGATGTATAACAGCTGTTTATATTGTGGCAACGTTCACCGTTGCCACAATTACCAAAATTGTGCCGATTGTCGTTTGTGCCCGTTTTTTATGAAACTCGCTACGACTGACGACGTACAGCGTATCGCGCATTGTAAACGCATTACGGGCTATAAGGCGTGGAGTACGCCATATTTCAAAGCGGTTGCAAAAAAGTTCAAAAATCGCCACATACAAGATAAATATTATATATTTATAAAAGGCGGTGAAATGTATTTCCGCCCGAAAAAAATTATAGAAGAATGGCAAAAAGAATATTTCAAAGAGGTTGAACAATGAAAAAAATCAATTATAAACAAGAGTTAATGCGCTTGTTAAATCTGACGAGTGACGAGTATGATAAACAGTACGATATATATCGGTTGCGTGTTCGTAACTTTGAAAAAGAGACGGGCAAAAAAGAAAAAATCAACGTATCTGCGTCAATGTACTATACATTCAAGGCACAAAGGCAAGGTAAAGAGTTATCACTGCAAAAGCGTGCTATCCTTGCTACGCCCGCGAAAAGTCTTGCAAAAAAGAAACAAACTAAACGTCCGCATGTGCGAAAAAAAATGACAGCATCCGAACAGCGGAGTAAAGTATATTATCTCTCAAGATTAAAAGGACTTATAACCATAAACCCGAAACTTAACGCGTATATAAACAACGATGACATTTCTTGGAATACAAGGCAAGAAAAGATACTTGAGTACCTTTCAAAGCTTGACAGCACACGAAAGCAACAACTCGAACGCGCTCAAAACGCAAAATCTTTAGACGATATAGACGGGCTCTTTGAAAACTACGGCGATGCGGCTTATGAATTAGACTTTGATTTCGGAGTTTGATAAAATGTTAAAAAGCTTACAAAGAATTGAAAACTGCGTGCACAACGCATTTGAAAAAGTGAAGTATGAACACGGTATTGACGCGGATATAGTTACGTTTATCCACCGTGAGGATAACAACGTGTTAATACGCTGGTTTATACTTGGGGGCTGTACAGATTGTGCAACTTTTTTAATAAAAAATGAAAGAACATATCAAGGTGTATACACGTATGCGTATAGAATGTTTAATTATGTTCTGCGCCCTTATTTCAAAAAATGATACTATATAACGATTTTGAGCCGTTTGAAAAAGTCATTTGGGGCGCGTCCGATACTGAAACGTTTACATACATTGACGGCGAAAAAGTAAGTGAAGAACGGCTCAAAGCACTTGGTGGTGAAAACCCACAAAGTTTTTTTCGCGAACACGCAAGCGTCCGCGTGTGGGCGTGGCAGTTTAGCGACGGCGCGCATTTTTTCGTCACAAACACGTTTGACGAATATATAAACTTTTTGTGCGAGCATAAAGTAAAATCTGTGTGGTTTTACAACGCGAAATTTGATTTTGCACAAATTGACTATCAGTTGTTAACTCATAACCCCGTTTATCGTCCGCTTTTGAATGACGATAAAAAATCAACACCGTACACTTTTTCGTCACTTCACTCTGACAAGGGCGGGCGGTACTCGCTAAAAGTATGGACGCCGTATAAAGCACACGGTAAAGGCTCGCGAAAGTCTAATCGTAGCGTGCATACCTGCTCAACAACCTTTTACGATTTTTGCAATATATTCGGCGGCGGGCTTAAGCGTCTGCTCGAAGAATTTAACGTTGTTGATTTTAACGGACAAAAAATTCGTAAAACGTCAATGAACTATCAAGGTGTCGACGAATTCGCGTTAACTGAAAAAGATTTTGAATACTTAAAAAACGACACTTGCGGGCTTTATCACCTTATCCGCATAGCATCCGAAACGCTCGAACACTTAACGGGCTACACTCTGACAAAAGCAAACCCCGACGTAATGACAGCGGGCGGGCTTGCAAAAAAAGTTCTTTTACGCTATCTTTACCCCGATATACCCGAATTTAACCGCAAAAAAGCGTTTCAGCGTGAACACCCTATTACCGTTGAACAAGACAAGTTTTTTCGCGAAAAACGGCTATATAACGGGGGTGTGTGTATGCTTAACCCTGCGTTTCAAAACCGTTTAATTACCGAAACCGAAATGAATACCCGTTTCGGGCAAAATATGCGCCGTTACGACGTAAACAGCGAATACCCGTTTATTATGTCGACTATGCCCGATATATACGGAAAAGCTAACGTAATGACTTTTTCAAAATGGAAAAAATCACCGAAAGCATTTAAGGAAACGCATATAGGTATATATATATTTAACACACTAAACATGAAGTTAAAATCGGGATATGTGGCAAGTTTCCGCAACGGCTACAACGGTGAATTTGAAAAAAGCGTAAATATTGATAACAGATATTTGATTTTTGAAACCGAAGTAAACGAGTTAGACCACTGGTATGATATTGATAACACCGTCGAAAAAGTGATTGTTTATCCAACACGAAAAAACGATGGTTACGCACGTTTTGTCACCGACTTTTACACGCTAAAAAAAGAAAGTAAAAAAGCAGGTGAAAAGGCAAAAACCGCGTTTGCAAAACTGCTGTTAAATTCGAGTTATGGTAAACTAGCCGAACGCGTAACGCGTGCTATAACATACCGTGATATAAACCCCGATACGGGCGCGGTAAGGCTTGTTAATAACGGCGATGTTGAGATTGACGATACAAGTATGCTATCAATCGTACAGGGTGCATATATAACCGCAATGGCGCGCGTGTGGGTGCTATCGCATATACGCGAGATATGCGTCGAGCACGTTGCCGAGCGCTTTGTGTACTGCGACACGGATAGCATACACGCTTTCGCCACTTATGACAAGGCAGACGCGTACAACTTAGGCGGATTCAAAGACGAAAGCCCCGAACAAGGTTTCAATGCGATTAAATATATCGCGCCAAAATGTTATTTTGACGCAAAAATTGACCCTATAACAGGGTCAACGGAAGATATTGAAATACATAGCAAGGGTTTGAACGTTAAACTTATCGCGAACGAATTTACCGACGGCGTTATAAACGGTGTTCCATCGTGGAAAAAAATCAACGATATTGATAAACGTTTCGCGACGGGTCAAAAGTTTCAGCCGTTAAGTGGAATGAATATACGCGGAGGTAAAGCGTTAATTCCCGTCGAAAAATATCTTGCTAAACCCGTTAAGGGTTTCGCGGACTGCGTGGGCGGGTTAATGGAGTATTAAAAGAAAGAGGCGTTAAGCGCCTCTTTCTTTACTTAAATGCCATAAATTTAACGACAGGGTTAAACCCCTCGTATGCCTTTTTATCTACATATTTAACGCGCCCGAATTTATACGCGTACGCGAGCGGTTCAAAAAGTGGTTTATCTGTACCCCGCAAAAGCCGTTGCTTGCGGTAATTTCGGCAAATATCGGTAAAAGTGCATAAATCTTTATTTATGCCCGTTTTGACAAAATAAGTACCCTTAAGCGTGTATATGGACGTTGGCAAACCGAAATCAAATTGATAAATCATTCGTGCGTTTTTCGGAAGTGTTACGACTTCGGTTATACCGTGTTTGTATGCACCTTTTGTTAAATACTCACCGTAACGCGTACCTTTTAACGCATTATTAAATCTATCCGTTGCGGTGGTCTTTTGTCCGTCTGCGAGTGTGTTATAGCATTCGATAACGTATTCGCGACGAATACGCCGTATGCCCTCGAACGTGTCTTCAGGTATTGGGATTTTGAAATAACTGAAATACGGGTTTGTTATGCTTTCTTTGTTGCCCAAAAAGAATACCCGTATATCGTGGTTACCACGCACCGATGCGACGATGTCAAGAAAGTCTTCTACCTCGTTCCCGCGATAAAACTTATACTTTTCGGGTGTGGTCGTAAATTCGTCAAAAACGACAGTATATATATTGCTTTCGCGCGCGCCCCGCCACGCTTTAACCTCTGAAAGGTTGGTTATTTCGCAAAAGCAAGCCCACGCTTTACCACGCTTGCAAAAAGCCTTATATCCCTCGATTTTGAAATTTTTTTCCGACAAATTCCATTTTTTAAAAAAATCAGTGTTAAAAAGTTTATCGCGCGCTTTTTTCATTTCGTTTCGATAACGGCGCACAATCAACGTTTTTTCGCCATATTTAACCCCGCGCCGAAACGCGCGCGACAAAAACGAAAACGTTTTGCCACGCGAACGAAGAGTCAAGACGAAATTAAATATCGCGTTATAACTCCATATGCGTGAGTTGTCGTAAAATTTAGTTCGCGGTTTCATTGTAATCTATAAAAAGTCCGTTTTCAAAAAGTGCTTTCAAACGCTCTTTCGCGCTTTCGGGTGCACCGCCCGCGATATGATAAACACTATATTTAACGAACGCTACGCCATCGGGGGCTATTGATTTAAGCGACGTTGAACCGTTTAACGAAAAGTCAGTGAAACATTCGCAAAAATTTGTTTGAATAAAGTCTGCATAACCTTTGTTAGTCGGTTGCGTGAGATATACACCGAAACCCGCCGCCGCGTCAAAAAATGGTGTGACGCGCCCGTTTCCACTGCCCTGTGCGGTGGCGTAGTTATAGTCTTGCTCTTTTTCGGCTTTTTGCCACTCTACCAGACTGCGCCCGAACGATAAAAGCCCGCTTGTGCGTTCAGTTATCTTTTTTGCGCTTGCCTGTGAGTTCGCAAAACCAACGACGGTAGCATACTTTTCGAGTGCCCTGTATGTGCTCATATCCTGCCACTGTCGTGCACTTTCGTTGACTGCATATGCTTCTTCAAAATCCTGCGTTAAGTCAAGAGATTTGTTACCGATAGTTAAGATTATCGACACGGAGTTTACGCCGTTTATAACATTAATGTTACCGTTTATCGACGTTTCGGCAATCTGCGGGACTACGGACATACGCGTAAACGGCGTCCCGATTTCGCAAACTTTGCCCTTTTGCAGTTGCGCACCCGTCACGGTGAACGCGGTAGTATATCGGTTTATGCCCGAAAACCCGTACGCATTATATACGGTGTCGCCTGTCAACTTAAATTGATAGCGCACTGTGTCGAACGCTGACGCAACCCACTTTTTTGGTATATAGTATGAGCGCACAAACGTTACCGTCTCCCACGTCTGCAGCGTGGCGTCTTGTATCTGCCTGACGTTTACTACGGGTGCACTTTCGGGAAAAATTAAAACCCAAAACTGCGAGGAAGACACATAAACGCCGACACTGACATATTCAAGCGTGTCTATAAGCGATATAATTGACGGCAACGACACTTGCGAGGGATTAAGGATAGCGGGACGGGTCTTGTTAGTAATGTTCGATAAATTGCAGGTTACGAGTTTGCCCCGCACTTCGGCGGGGTATGTTGAATTAAAATATGTGTGGAAGTCGTCAAGCAACAACTCAAACGTGATAGTATTTTTCGCAACCTGTTTAACAGCGTTGACGAAATAAAAAAAGTTTCTTTGTTTTTCGCATTCAATAACAACGTTATGCGTTAAATTGAATAACTGCTTGAATTCTTCCTCTGTATCGGCAGCCACTGACACGGACGTTTTTTCACCGTTGAAAACCCCGTCAACCTGTATAGTCTTTATCAGATTATACGATGGCAACGCGGTCGTGTCGAAAAATTTTTGCCGTAAATTTGAAAAACCTAAATCTTTATAAAAATGAATATTATACATAATTTTCAGAATATTTGCATAAAAAGATTTTCAAACTTTTTGAAAGCCTCTTCCCACAAGTCTTTTTCACGCCTTGCAAGGTCTTCGGCTGTGTCGCTTTGTTCAACTGCGTTTTCCTCGGAGCGTACAGAGGTTTGCTCACGGAGTGCCGACGGGTCAGCCTCTACGTTTGCCGAGCCCGTTTCGGGATAAACAAAAGACGATTGCAACGAGCCCGCAACTGCGGACGCATCAACTTTTCGCAGTGCTTTGACCGCTGTTATTAAAGCGGGAATAAATCTTTGCGCGGTAGCCTCTAATTTAAGCGCAAAAAGTCCTTCCGTTTCAAAGCCGATTTCACGTTCGCAAAAATGTAAATAAAACGTTTCGGCGAATTTAACGGTTATATCGTCGATAACTACGTTGGGCACTTTATAAAAAAGCGCGGGGAACGCTTGCTCAACGCCCCCGTTGCTCTTTACATACTCAGTCAGAAGTTCGGTGTATTTCATTTTCTTTCGCCTCGTTTTCGGGTTTTTCTTCGTCTTCAGGCTTTTCGGCTTTTGTAGCGTCTTCGAGCTGTTTAATAAGTTTACCGAGTTCGTCAGAAACGCGCTTGCGCCCTTTCTGCGTCTTTAAGAGGTCAATAAACGATTGAAACGTTATGCCTTTCGCCTTTATCGCTTTATAAAGCATTACAAACGCGGTTAGGACGTCGATAACAACAGCTATCCAGCCGATAACGTTCTGATAAAGGCTTGTTAAGTTTTGTGTTGAGAGTAAAACTGTTATCATAATTCAATCGCCTCGTCGTCGGTTAATTCAATGTTTTGCGCAGGTGGTGTGGCAGCGTTAAATCCCACGGTTATAATAAAACTTTCAGGCTGAGCCTGAACCGTGACCGATTGAACGATACCTAGTACGGAAAGACTGCCACTTTCTTCAACGACCATTATAAACCCTTTTATGTCACTTTCAATGGTCTGTTCATTCGGCGTTTCGTTGTTTGATTTGATGCACGTCAAATAATAGTTTTTTGTGTGGTCTAGGTCGGTAAACGTTATCAAGTGTTTATAATACTTTACCGCGCCCGCGCCGTCTTTGCCGTTTGTGGCGGTGACGACAAATTCGTTCATTTTTCCGTCAGAAAAATGCACGCGTACGGTGGTCAGCGTTTCGTTGCCGACTACTTCATCAGAGACGGTGTCGAAACCCGTGACGCTGACGCCATCTTTGCCCGGTGCACCCGGTGCACCCGTCGCGCCCGTCGCGCCCGTTGCGCCCGTTGCACCCGTAAGCCCGCGGGGTAAAGTTATCGACGATGTGGTTATCTTTGTTCCGTCGGCAAAATTAAACGATAACGTGATAGTCGTTTCGTCAACGCTGTTGACACTGACGCTTTCAAGCACGCTTTCGTCAAGTGCTTTTTTGACCATTTTAAGCCACTGCAAAAGAGTGGGTTTGTCGTTATACTCTGATATTATGCTTTTCCAGTTAATCATTTTTGTCCTCGCTTTCGTCTTCGTTCGGCGCGTAATAGTCTTCGGTGACACCGTTGAACTTCATAGTGTACGGAAGTCCGTAACTATCGTTTTGCTTGTTCCAAAAATCAATAACGGAGTAGATTAAGTCAACGCTTTCGCCGACCGTTGCCGTAACTTCTGCCGTCTGCACGCGTTCCCGTTTATTAGTGTTAGCAGTTAATATACCGATACGCGTTAGAAACTCGTTGCGAAACTCTTTCTTTATCTGATTGAGTTTATCCGCAATATACGGGGTTTCGTTCGTCATTGATTTAAGCGTGCCACTCATTGCAGACGATATAGCTATCGTCGGCTTTCCGTCCTGCTGTTCCTGTATAGCGTGATTTATTGAAAGCGCGAAACTTTCGTCGTCAACAATCCAAAACGCGGGCGTACGTACTGCGCATACGTTCTGTCTGATACCGACGTCACACTCTGCGAGAAGTTCGGCGAAATCGCGGGCAATCTCGAAAAGTGGTGTTATAGACGGGTTTGCAAGAAAGATACGCCATACGTCAAAAGTCTGTTCGGGTGTGTTACCGTAACTATACGGATGCACGCCTAACGATTTATTGTCGCGCGTCTTAAATTCCCCGTTGCGCCATAGGTCGCCTACTTGTAATATACCTTTTGACGGTATAGTCAGCAAAAATTCGTCCGCGTCAGCGTTATAGCCGACGTAACCTTTTTCAAAAAGATTTTTTTTGACGAAATATTCGCGCCGATAATCAAGCCCGTCGATACGAACGGCGTTCATTATAAGGTCGATAAACTCGTTATAATACCCGTCTACATACTTTTTATAAAAGGCGGGGCGTTCGCACTCCCCGCCTTTGCCGTCAAATTGTTTATTATACTTGTAATTTTTCGGCATTTTGAAACCTCTTACACCTCGCTCTTCGTGGCGATTTCGGAAAGTTTAGTCTCGCAAGCAGCAGTCGCATCAATTTCGACGGCTTTGAAAAGCCCACAAAGGAACGAAAGGCATTCGGTCGTCAAAATGTGTTGCGAAAAACGCCCCGTGTTGTTACGGTCTTCCGCGTAATCGTATATACGACGATAACGGCGTACAACCTTTTTGTCGATAACCTTAATCTTATACCAGTTCGTCATGTCAAGGTCGTCAACGTTGACGGAAATGATAGTGCCGATTAGGTTCGCTTTTTCAAGGTTATACAGGTTCGCGAGTTCCGTTGTGTCCAAAAGATTAAGGACTTTGGACGGAATAAGCGTATAAACGTCGCTTGCGGGGGTTTCCATTTCAATTGTGGTGTCAGCGCAACAATCAGCGTTTGACGCGGTCAAATGCTGATATGCATCTTTACAGAGGAAAAGGACACCCGCCATAGTCTTCGGTTCATACTTCGATATAGTTTTATAATCTTTATAAAAGCCTGATGCCGTCATTATTTCGCGCAGCTGCTTATAACGATAGTTCGCGTCGCCTTGTGTAGTCGCGTCCATTATCTTTGCAGCGGTTTCGGCTGCCGACTGACCGCGTGCCATACACTCGCGGATGTCGTCGGGACGGATAGTCTGAATAAACTGCTTTATATCCCAGTCATTGGGGTTGTAAACCGATTCAATGTCGGGTTTGTGCTGTGCCCAGATATTAGTACCCGTGGGGTCGAAAGCCTGCGCCGATGCTTTGCCTATGACGCTGATTTCAACGTCTTTGCCGTCGGTTACGTCTTCGAGCGGAAAGTATTCTTCAAGCGGGTTTGACGATGCAAGCCCGTAGATGTACTGCGAGCAAAACTTTACGACCTCGTTAAGATAGTTGTTCATTTCGCTTGTATATACTGCTTTTGCTTTGTTCATTTTTTACCTCGTTATTTATTTTTTCGACGCTTGTTAATTTCGTCAACGAGCATTTCGATTTCGGTTTTTTCGGGCTTTTCTTCTTTGCCCGCTATGATAGCCGCGATACTTTCTTTATATATCTTAATCTCCGCGTTATGCTTTTCGGAAAGTGTGGTTATGCGCTTTTCGCATTCGTCGGATACTTGTGCGACTATCTCTTTTGCCTTTTCTTCGGCAAGAGTTTTTGCTTTTTCTTCGGCAAGCCGTTCGAGCTCTGCCTTTAATTCGGGCGTCAGTTCCATAAATATAACACTCCTTATAGTTGTTTGCTCCCGTGATATAGTTAATCACGGGAGCGTTATATAATCATAGCTACGGGCTACATTTCCGACCGTTATAAGCGGTTACAAGCGCGCAACGTTTTAGGCGCTTTATATGCGCGCTTTCAAAAAAGAGGTAAGCCCGCGCTTAGATTGCGATTAAAAGGGCATATCGTTGTAAGGTTCAACAGGCTTTTCCGATGCTTGCACGCTTGGCAAAAACTCAAAGGTTTCAACAAACGCCGTCCAGTATGTGACGGATACGTCTTTCACCGTTTTCGACTGCGATTTCATTTGCGCAAGAATTGCAAGTTTTGCGCCCTTTTTAACATACTTTACAAGCGTTGCCGCTTGTGAGCGGAATGCGATGCAGTTGAAAAAGTCAACGTGCTTTGTGCCGTCTTTTTCAAGCCCGCAATTTACCGCGAGTGTAAAACGTGCGCATTTCTCGCCGCTCGTCGTTTCCTGTAACTCAATATCTTTGGTTACGTTGCCGATAAGTAAAATTCTATTCATATAACACTCCTACGCTTTACGCCCGTCGGCGATTAAATAATATACTCCGTAGCCTTTCGGCACTATCCACCCGCAGAAGTGCGTAACACACTAATCGCGCCCCGTCGCGGAGCCTGACACCGCTATAATTATAGCATACTTTTTTTACTTGTCAATTGAAAAATCCCGAATATGCTTTGCAGATTTCGCGAAACTTTTCATAATCACATATACGCGTTTCGTCGCCGTCTGCAGGCTCTTCGTCAATCTTTATAAACTTTTTTGAACACCACCCGATAACGTATTTAATCGGTGTGCCCAATGCCACTTTATACGCTTTTTCGGTTTCGGAAAGTATAGCACATACTCTTGTGTCGTAGCCTTCAAACATTTCGCCGTGATTTTCAGCGTATTCACTATACACCTTAAACGCAAGCCAGTCGGGCACACAGTAAGTTTCTTTTGCAACGTTGACGTCAACGCCATAGTCTTTAATACTTATAGTTTTCATAATACTCCGTACGTTTAGAGCCGTCGCTCATTGAATACACCTATAGTATACTATTTGCTACCGCAATTGTAAATGATAATCGTTC
>ENA-UEQL01003001-UEQL01003001.1-human-gut-metagenome-genome-assembly--contig:-NODE-3001-length-10742-cov-3.062541_pt1 | contig 10742 bp, 9 predicted proteins | sample MGYA00242905_ERZ507926 | MGnify/ENA primary metagenome ERZ507926 (study PRJEB26167, sample SAMN06115531) | human gut metagenome | host: Homo sapiens | place: China:Henan | collected 2015-09-09 | study...
GGTTGAACTCGCTGCTGAACCAAGCGTTCATCCCCGGCTCCCGTTCTTCCGAAGGTTGCGAGATATAGACATGCAACAACGTATTATTGATTCCTTCCGTAAAGAAACGGTCGCCACGCTGTTTCATCATGGCCGGGTAACGGTGGTAACCGCCTCCGCCCGCCGTGAACGATTCCGCCGAAATCTTGTTCTTGCCGTAAATATGGCCGCACGACGATGCTGCGCGGTTTTCGATGTCGCCCAGGCTTCCCTCGCTCCAGAATTCGCCGCCGATTTCGTCCGACTGCCCGCCGTATTGCAGAAATTCTCCGGGGAAACCCCAGTGTCCGTAATTTTCGAGCCATGTCGTCAGTCCGTATTTGTGGCTCACGTCGCGCAGCCCGGCGACATAGTCGTAGGCGATCTTGTCGGCCACCAGCCGCCGCATGTCCCACAGGAAGCGGTCGGAGATCTCTTCGCTCTGCACCACCGTGCCTGCATAGACGGGCAGGAACGGCACGGGGTCGTAGCCGTAACGGGCCTTGAAGTCTTCGAGGAAGCCGTCCGTGAAGTTCTGACCGCCGGTTTCGTAGGAGTCCTCCACCACGACTTTCCAGCATTTGCGGTCTTCGGCCGGAATGCGGCGGTATATTTCGCCGAGGAAGGCTTCGAAATGGGCTTCGATGTGTTTTTTGCTCATTTTATCAGTCTCCAACCCCTCGGCTTCGGGCCGTGCCGGGGAGTTCACGACGCCCGTGGGGAGCATGCCCGTGCGCATGATGGTCCATTCGCCTGCGGGGGCGTTCCAGATCAGACGGTCGCCCTCGAGCCGGTCGCTGATGTCGAGAATGTCGTTCGGGTCGATCACCAACGACGGATCGTCCGCTGCGGGTTGGTCGCGCCACATGGATTCGTGCCAGTAGGGCAGCGGGGTCTGGTACATCCTGGCCAGCGTTTTTTCGGGGTAGCGTTCCACGACGGGGAGCGACGAGAGCTCGGCTTCACGCAGTCCGAAGCCGGGTGTGGCATTGGCGAACACGAGCCGGAAACGGGTCGAAGCGGTCGCCGGGACCGAAATCACTACCGGAGCATAGGGGTCGAAACCTACGTTCAGCGAGGGATTGAAGCGTGTTACCGGAAATTCGGCCAGCGTGCGGAACGTGCCGTTCTGTTCGGCTTCGATCCGTGCCGGGCAGTCCACCGGAGCTTCGGTGACGTAGAGTTTCAGACTGCGCAATGTAAACGGCCGTTCGGTCGTGAACTCCAGCGTGACTTCGCCGCTTCGTGAACCGGCGGGAAGCAGCTCCACTGCGGTGCCGGGGTCTCCGTCGATCAGTCGTTCGGGATGGGATGCCGACGGCCTGACTGTGACTTTGGCCTCGGCCGGAGTGAGCCTCTGGCCGTCGATCGCCGGAAAGGCGATCACCTTCACATCCTGAAAATCGGCACTCCATTCGTTTGCGGGACGGGGCAGGTCGATCTCCACCTGTCGTCCGCCCGTGATGTGGGTCGTGGTGCTGGCCAGGTAGCGCATCGACTGTTGCGGTTCAACCCACGGACCGCCCGACTGGCTCCAGCCCGGGCTGTTGAAAATGCCGATCTCGATGCCCAGCTCCGAGGCTTTTTTCAGCGCTGCGTGCATCACCTCCCACCACTCTTCGCTGTAAAATTTGACCGGACCTTCGCCCGACTCACTGTCCTCGAGTCCGATGTTGCCGATGAAAGCACGGTCGATGCCGATGCGCTTCATGGATTCCAGATCGCGGCGTACGCCGTCGGCGCTGATGTGGTTCGAGATCCAGTACCAGTAAACCGATGTCTGTATCGAGTCGGGTGTTTCGGTGAAGCCCGCCGCCAGCTCCTCTCCGGTGATGGTTTTTCGGTCGCCGCACGATGCGAGCGATACGAGCAGGGCGAGTGCGGGAAATAAGAATCTGTTCTTCATGGGTCGTATTTTAGCATTTTTCGTTTTCCTCATCCGGCTCCCTGTGTCGCGACCTCTGCTGCCGCCATGTCGGGAGTGGCACCCGCTGCCTTCATGCGCCGCATGAAGAGCTTTCCGCTGACGAGCGTACAGAGTGTCCGATGGTCCGTACCTGCGAAACCAAGCGAAGTCACGCCTCCGGTTCCGGGTTGCAGTATGGCTCTTACGCGGCCGTTGTGGTCGCAGACCTGTATGCCGGTCGGCGTGGCGACGTAGAGATTGCCTTGCCGGTCGCATTGCATGTTGCCGCGCGGCCGCAGATGATCGGCGTAGATGTTGTGCAGGCGATACCACTCCTGCCGGCAGTCGAGCGAACCGTCGCGGCGCACCACATAGTTGTCGATCCAGTCGGAATGGCTGCGTGAAGATAGTAACATTTCGTGATTCGGGAACAGGGCGAGCCGCTCTCCGCCCTCCGGGGCGTCACCGATGGTTCGCAGAGCTCCGTCGGCGCTGATGCGTACGATCCGGCTTCCGTGTTCCCGGTCGGTCGAGGCGATCAGTTCTCCGTCGGGACCTGCCGGAAGCAGGGCCCTGACGCCGGAAATGGGCCGTGCACAGGTGGTGCAGGCACAGGCCGCCGGCATGGAGCCGGATGCGGCCTTTGCGGTCCGTAGTGTAGATGCCTTTTATACTGGCCGCCAACGCCTTTTCACCGGGCGAGAGTTCGAGGAAGGTCTCCGTCGCTCCCTCCTCCGAGATGGAGCGGATACGGTCCCGATCATCGGTGACAAACAGACGCCCTGCCGCATCGGACAACAGCTCTCCCGCAGGGGTGAAGGGCAACGGAATCTCCCGCCACCCGGCACCGGGTTCGAGAATGGCCTCAAGCATGTCGTTCTGCGATCTCCCCGCTGCGACGCGGGCGGGCCAGTCCTTCCAGAGCCAGCGCATCGCCTCGGGGAATATTCGCGTGGCTCCGATGTCGTCGTGACCCGTATCGCCCCACGAGTGGTTGGGCGCATAGCCCGCGAAGTCGAGCGCCGAGAGCATCAGTTGGTTGGCTTCGAACCAATGGCCGAAGAGCGGGTTCCAGACATCGTGCACGTTGTCCTGGATGTAGATGCGGAGCGGTTTGGGCTCGGTTTTGCGGATCAGATAGGGATATTCGTGTCCGCCGCGCATCGAGACATAGGTCCCGACGACGCTGAACACCCGGCTGAAAAGGTCAGGACGCTGCCATGCCGCTGTGAATGCACAGATCGCGCCGCTGCTGCCGCCCGTAATCAGTCGGTCGTTGGGGTCTTTCGACAGCCGGATCGCCCGACCGTCGGCTGTCGTGTGACGTTCGACATCGGGCAGCAGCTCCCGTTCGACGAAGTCGGCGAACCGTTCGTCGATCCGGTCGAACTCGTTGCTTCGGTTGAAGCGCACGGGATGGCCCTGCTCGTCGTTCACGGCTCCCGAGGCCATGAAGACGCCGATGATGACCGGCAGTTCGCCGTCGGCGATCATCCGGTCGAAGACGGCCGGGGCGTCGTAGTGGATGCAGTCCATGTCCAGATAGAGACATGCGGGCCTGTCGCCCCGGTATGCCGCCGGAACATAGATCCAGTAGTCGCGCTCGGTTCCCGGATAGATCGCTGAGCCCGAAAGCCTGCACTGGATGATCTCTCCGGCGGGTACGGCGGATGTTTCGGATACGTTCGAAGTGGCCGGGCCCGCGGCCTGCGACGGTGAAATCGCCGCGAACGCCGAAAAGAGGGTTATGAGAGCGATTCGTCGCATGACCGGTTTATTTTCGGGTTACGATAAAAAGCGAGCGGACGATCGGAATCCGGACCGGAACCAGCGTGCGGCCCTTTTCGATGCGGAACTCGGCGGGTGCCGTCTCTCCGGTGTGGGGATTCCACACTTCGACTGCCCTGAATTCGCCGCGCAACGAGATTTCGCCCTCGAAGGGGCTTTCGCGGGTGTTGGTGACGAAGTAGAAGTCGCGGCCGTCGCGCTGCTTGTGCGTGTAGTTGATGAATCCGGCTTCGTCCGGCCGGGCGTCGGGGATGACGAGGTCGGCTTCGCATTCCGTCTGTTCAAGGGCGTCGGCCACGCTTTGGACCGTCGCCTGGGGCATGAAGATGAATTTGCCGCCCCGGTCGTTGGTCGCCGTCGCTTCTGCGATGGGCGTCGGCGTGCCGAAAACGGAGGCGATCAGCGACTGCACCTCCGCGTCGCGGCCGAATTCCGCGGCGTGCGACGGCAGCGATGCCAATGCGATCACCTTGCCTCCATTTTCGTAAAATTCGCCGATGCGCTTCAGCGCGTCAGCCGAGATGTAGCCTCCGCCCGGGATGATGAGCACGCTGTACTCCTGCATGTTTTCGGCGTTGTTGAGCCGCAGGCGGTCGCCCTCGACCGACACCTTGCCTTCGGCGAGGTTCTCGGGGTGGACGTAGGTGAAGTCGCGGTGCAGTTCGTTCGTGAGCATACCGCTCAGGGCGTAGTTCACCACGTCGTTCGGATGCCAGTTGGCGATCGGGAGGCCCGATTCGGCATCGCGGAACATGTACGATTCGGCCTGGATGGCGCTGATGGGCCACAGCACGGCGATGTCGCTGATGCGGCGGCCGCCCTGCAACAGCATGCACGAACGTCCTGTCGAAGCGCTGTAATCTTTCAGCGCGGGGCCCAGCAGCGGATTCTCGGGGGCGATCAGCGGCGGAATGCGCACCGTCTGCGGATCGGTGTCGTACCACATGCCGTGGGGAACGACGAAGTTCACGCCGCGCACCATCGCTTCGAGCGTGGACACGCCGTAGAGCGGCAGCTGCAGCCCCCAGGCAAAGCCCTTGGCGCAGGCCATGCCGATGCGCACGCCCGTAAAGCTGCCGGGGCCAGCCGCGACAGCGACCGCACCGATATCCTGCGGCGTCAGATCGCAGCTGGTGAGCATGTCCTTCGCCATCTGCATGAGCGTCCGGCTGTGCGTCTGGCCGGAGTTCTGGGTATATTCCGCAAGCAGCAGACCGTCGGACAGCAGCGCCGTACTGGCGGCCTTGGCCGAGGATTCAAAGGCAAGGATCTTCAAAGCGAGGCCCTCCTGTGATGGTGATGTGGCGGGTATCGGGCTCGTCCGCGTCCTTTTCGATGGTGACGCGGATCGCGTCCTGCAGAGCATCTTCCACGTTTTCGCTCCATTCGACGGCGCAGACGCCGCCGCGGGAGAGATAATCCTCCCAGCCGATGTCAAACAGCTCGTCGGAGGACGAGAGACGGTACATATCGAAATGGAACAGCGGGATGCGGCCGGAGAGATATTCGTTGACGATGGTATAGGTCGGGCTCGTCACGGGGTCGGTGATACCGAGGCCCTGCGCGAGGCCGCGGGTGAAAGCAGGCTTGCCCGCGCCGAGGTCCCCGAAGTAGGCGATCACATCGCCGGGTGCCAGACGACTGGCCAGCTTCTGCCCCAGCGCCTGCGTTTCATCGGCGCTGTGCGTGGTGATCTGCATCATAAAAGCCCCCTACCTGCCCCATTATATCTGTGGCATTATACCATACCGGCCCGCCAAAATCAATCCGCAATCGGCAGCCCCCCGAAGTTTTGCCGGAACAGGTTGACAAGAAAGCTTGGCTGTGTTATCATGATGACAAGAAAACTTGGCAGAGGAGGATCCTTTATGGAAAAAGAGGATATTCTGGAGATCAGCCGCAGGGAGCATCAGAACCGGGATCTGGCCGAACTGGAAGCGTCGGTACAGGCAGGCAATCTTGCGGGCCGGGTCGGCGCGGGCGTGTGCTGCCTCGTCTCGGCCCTGTTTGTCCGGGCCGTCCATACGGTGCTGCTCGGCCCCTGGGTCATTTATTTCAGTATTCTCGGTACGCACGCGCTGGTGAAGTTCTTAAAGCTGAAGCGGAAGACAGATCTCGTCCTCACGGTCTTATACCTTGTCATGTTCCTGCTCTTTCTGGCTTTTTTTATCCGGCGGCTGATGGAGGAGGCGGAATGAAAGCGGAGCTGAAGCTGCAGAACCGGCTGAAGGAAGCGCGCTGCGAAAAGGGCCTTTCCCAGTCGCAGCTGGCCGAGCTGGTCGGCGTTTCCCGGAACACGATCAGCTCGATCGAGACAGGCCAGTTCAATCCCACGGCCAAGCTGGCGCTCATCCTCTGCATCGCACTGGATCGGAAATTTGAAGATTTATTCTATTTTTAGGAGGGCATATGGAATATCTGATTTTGCTGGTCATGGGGATCCTCCTGTCCACGCTCGGCATCGTCAACATCATGGGCAATATCAGCACGATACACGCGTGGAACCGTAAAAGGGTCAAGGAAGCAGACATTCCCCGGTACGGACGGGCGATCGGCGCGGGTACGCTTGTGATCGGCGCGGCATTTATTGTATCGTATCTCATGACCTTCTGGAATGCCACAGTCATCGACTACATCATGCTTCCAGGTCTCGGGATCGGTCTGGCCCTGATCCTGTATGCGCAGCTGAAATATAACCACGGCATTTTCTGATCTGCCCGGCCCCTGCCGGTCTCAAAAAACAGGTTTACAGGGCGGTCATTTTTTGATATACTGTTGAATTGTATCAGATGTTTTTCTCATTTTTCACGTAAGGAGGCGGCAGTATGCATGGGATCTGGAAGGCGATCGGCAGCTTTGTCCGGCGGGCGGATATGGTGCTTCTGAGCCTCTGCATCGCCGCCAGCGTGTTCGGCATCGTGGTCATCTCCAGCGCGACGAACGTCAAGGGCAGCGCGCAGTTCGTGCGCACACAGACGCTGGCGCTGATCCTCGGCGTGATCTTATATGTGGTGTTCACCCTGATCGACGTGGATATCATTGCAGAGCGGCGTGAGCTGCTGCTGATCTTCTCGGCGATCTTCATCCTGCTGCTCTTCCCCTTCGGCGACACCAGAAGCGGCAACCGCTCCTGGCTGGACTTCAGCTTCCTGCCGTTTTCCATCCAGCCGGCGGAGATCTGCAAGATCCCGTTCATCATGATCCTCGCCAAGACGATGAGCATCCGGCAGAACAAGATCTCGCATATCTCGACGGTGCTGCGGCTGGCGGTGATCACGGTCTTTATGTTCGGCCTGATCGTTGTGGCGTCGGAGGATCTCGGCGTTGCGCTGCAGTATCTGTTTATTTTCGTCATCATGGCATTCGTCGGCGGCGTGAGCCTGCTGTGGTTCCTCGGTGCGGGAGCAGTTCTGCTGGTGGCCTCGCCGTTTTTGTGGCAGTTCCTCAGCTATGACCGCCGCAGCCGCATCTGGGTCCTGTTTGACCCGCGCATCGACCCGCTGGCGCAGGACCAGCGCTATCAGATGAACCGCAGTCTGCGCGCGCTGCAGAACGGCGGCGTCACCGGCCAGGGGCTCTACCACGGGACGATGGTGCAGAGCGGCTCGATCCCCGCGCAGCACACCGACCTGATCTTCTCCTCCATCGGTGAGGAGCTGGGCATGCTCGGCTGCATGGCGGTCCTCATTCTGCTGACGGCCATCATCATCCGTATCATCCACGTCGGCATCAAGTCCGGCAACTATATGAACCGGCTCATCTGCGTCGGTATCGCCGGTATGCTGACGGCGCAGGTGTTCATCAACATCGGCGTGTGCATCGGCCTCGTGCCGGTCATCGGCCTGACGCTGCCGTTCTTCTCCTACGGCGGCAGCTCGCTCGTCACGATGTTCTTTGCGATGGGCATCGTCTCGGGCATCAACATGCGGCCCGCGCCGGACAGCAATGCGCGCTATATCCGCCCGCCGCTGTCGGCGGCCTGAGCGGTCTTCCAAAGCTCCCTCCCATGCGGAGGGAGTTTTTTCTTGTTCCCTTGCATATTTTCCCGCTGTGCGCAGAAACTACCTCCGAATCATCTTAAAGGAGGTTTTCCCTTTGAAACACCGCACCCGTTGTTTTGGCGCCGCCGTTCTCGCGGCGCTGGTGCTTGCCATGCTCTGCGTGCCCGCGCTGGCCGCGGAGATCGCCGTGGATTACACTTCGGAATACCAGTTCAGCGCCGCTGATTTCTCGGACAGCAGCGAGCTGGAGGGCGTCTACATTTCCGCCGTCCCGCCCGCGTATCAGGCAGAGCTGTGCATCGGCAGCCGCGTGCTGCGGCGGGGCGATATCCTGCCCGCGGCCGCGCTGGAAAAGCTGAAGCTCCGTCCGGTCTGCCTCGGCGAGGCGGACTGCGAGCTGGTCTACTGCCCGATCAGCGCCGGGACGCTCGGCGACGCCGTGACGGTCAGCCTGCGCATCCTCTCCGGCACGAATACCGCGCCGGTCTGCGAGGATGGAACGCTGGAAACCTATAAGAACATCGCAAACTCCGGCACGCTCTGCGCGCAGGACAAGGAAGACACCAAGCTCACCTATCAGCTCGTCAAGGAGCCGAAGCGCGGGACCGTCGAGCTGCATGACGACGGCAGCTTCACCTATACGCCGGGCAAGAACAAGGTCGGCAAGGACTCGTTCGTCTTCACCGCGACGGACCCGGCCGGAAACGTCTCCAACGAGGCCTGCGTGAAGATCCGCATCCTCAAGCCCGCCGACAAGGCGACGTATCAGGACATGTCCGGCGACAAGGACGCCTTCGCCGCCATGTGGCTCAAGGATCAGGGGCTGTACACCGGCAGGATCATCGCCGGGAACCTCTGCTTTGAGCCGGACGACGCCGTCAGCCGCGGCGAGTTTCTGATCGCGTGCATGAAGCTGGCAGGACTCGAGCAGGCAGACGGCGCCATCTCGACCGGCTTTGCCGACGAGCTGGAGACGCCCGCGTGGCAGCAGCCGTATCTGGCCGCGGCCTATCAGTCCGGCATGATCTCGGGCACGCCGACGGAGGAAGGGCTCGTCTTCCGCCCGGAAGATACGCTCAGCCGTGCGGAGGCCGCCGTCATGCTCCAGAAGCTTTTGCGGCTGCCGGGCGACGCGGCGGTCTTTGCCGGTGAAGACGCCTCTGCCGTCACTGCGTGGGCGCAGAGCGCCGTCAGCGCGCTCTCGGAGGCCGGGATCCCGCTGGCCGCATCGGACTATGAGGCGCCGCTCACGCGGCGGGAGGCCGCGAACATGCTGCTGGCCGCCGAGCCGGTCATCAAAACGACCGGGCTGTATTGGACCGAATAAAAATAACGGACCTGCCGCGGCTTGCGGCAGGTCCTGTTTTTCAGGTTTCGGGGCAGCTGATGGCCATGACCTTTTCGATCATGATGTGCAGCAGACGGCTCTGGTCGGTGTCCGCCGCCTTGTAGAAGACTTCCTTGCCGACGCGGCGGGAGACGATGAGTCCGTTATCCTTGAGGCCGCGCAGATGGTGGCTGACCGCGGGGCTCGACATCTCCATGAGGGCGGAGATATTCTGCACGCACTCCTCGCAGTGACATAGCAGCCAGAAGATCCGCACGCGCGTGGGGTCGCCCACCTGCTTGAAGATATCCGCGACGATCTGAAAATTGTCCGCCTTTGCGAGCTGCGCCCGGATCTGGTCGATATTATGGTGCTCTTCCTCGCCGTGATGATGCGGCAGCAAGTCCGTATGCATACGCCCGCCTCCATTCGTTTTTTATATCATACATAATTCTTTCCAAAATGCAAAGGTTTTTTTCATTTCCCTCTTGACATTCGCGGTGGGCGGCGTTATACTTCGCTTGTAAAGATTAAACGAGTGCTTAATTGTTTAATAAGAAGAAAGGGGTACACCATGAAAAAGACCTATGCGATCGAAGTCGACTGCGCGAACTGCGCCAACCTGATGGAGGAAGCCGCAAACAAGACCGAGGGCGTTGCCTCCGCAAGCGTCAATTTTATGATGCAGAAGATGAGCGTGGAATTCGCCGAGGGCGCGGATGAGAAAAAGACGATGAAGGCCGTCCTCAAGGCCTGCAAGAAAGTCGAGCCGGACTGCGAGATCGAGCTGTAAGCAAGCAAGGCAGCAGCGCCTTCGGTGCTGCTGCCGTTGTCTCAAATAAGAAGGAAAGGGTGCGCTTCCCCATGACGAAGAAACAGAAGAAAATGCTGATCCGGATCTGCATCGCGATCGTGCTGCTGCTGATCGCGAAGTTCGTCCCGATGCCCGGCGCGGTGCGGATCGTGCTGTTCGCCGTGACGTATCTGGTCATCGGCTATGATATCCTGAAAAAGGCCGCCAAGGGTATCGGCAACGGCCGTGTGTTCGACGAAAACTTCCTGATGGCCATCGCCACGCTCGGTGCGATCGCGCTGGCAGTCTACAAAAAGGACACGGACCTCACCGAGGCCGTCGCCGTTATGCTGTTCTACCAGATCGGCGAGCTGTTCCAGAGCTACGCGGTCGGCAAGAGCCGCCGGAACATCACGGCGCTCATGGACATCCGCCCGGACTATGCCAACATCGAAACAGACGGCAAGCTCGAGCAGGTCGACCCGGATACAGTTGCGGTCGACAGCGTGATCGTCGTGCAGCCGGGCGAAAAGGTGCCGATCGACGGCGTCGTCGTCGAGGGCACGGCCAGTCTCAACACCAGCGCGCTGACCGGCGAGAGCCTGCCGCGTGAGATCATCCCCGGCGAGGAGGTCATCAGCGGCTGCATCGACATGTCCGGCGTGCTGAAGATCCGCACGACGAAAAACTTCGGCGAATCGACGGTCTCGAAGATCCTGGAGCTGGTCGAGGAGTCGTCCTCCCGCAAGTCGCGGTCGGAGGCGTTCATCTCCAAATTTGCGCGGGTCTATACCCCCGCCGTATGCTGTTCGGCGCTGGCACTGGCCGTCTTGCCGCCGGTCATCAATCTGATCGCGGGCAATCCGGCCGCGTCGGCGAACTGCATCTACCGCGCGCTGACGCTCCTGG
>ENA-UEQL01003007-UEQL01003007.1-human-gut-metagenome-genome-assembly--contig:-NODE-3007-length-10726-cov-9.002442_pt1 | contig 10726 bp, 10 predicted proteins | sample MGYA00242905_ERZ507926 | MGnify/ENA primary metagenome ERZ507926 (study PRJEB26167, sample SAMN06115531) | human gut metagenome | host: Homo sapiens | place: China:Henan | collected 2015-09-09...
AATCACGCACAAATCTGTGGCGGTCGGAAGCCTTCTCCTTGAGGTAATTCCCCCGTGCGCGGGGGAAATGTCGGCGTAGCCGACAAAAGGGGCCCGTCTTCGGGAGAAAAAGGTGCTGAGCGAAGCGAAGCGGATGAGGTGTCAGAAAACCAATAAGATTTTAGCAATATAATAGTTGCACACATTTGTAGTATTGCGGGAAACCAATAGCATAACTTTAATCCGTCACTTTTCCACCTCATCCACCGCCGTTCGGCGGTCCCCCTTCCCCTCGGAGGGGAAGGCTTGCGGGGACTTATCATCCGTCCACGCGCGGGGGAATCACCTCCAAGGGGAAGGCTTGCATTGTTTCTGCTCCAACTAAAATTTGTGTACTATCTAGCGGCGGGCGCATGGGTCCTTTGTGTAAATGGGGCTGTCACGACTTTGGTCGTGACAGGGGGATTGTCGCCGTCCACCGGACGGCGTTTGATCGCACATCTTCGTTACAATCCCTCCGTCTTTTTGCTGCGCAAAAATCCACCTCCCTTTGCACAAAGGAGGCTTTGGCACGCCACTAGTTTCAGCAAAATCTACAGGTTTCTGACACCTCATCTGGCGCGGCATAAAGCCGCGCCACCTTCCCCTCGAGGGAAAGCTTGAAAAGTTCCATCGATTCCACTAGTTAGGAAATTTATTTTCGGGAGAAACGTCGAAGAAGTTTCTGCATATCCGTCGTCAAAAAAGGACGATGGGCTTGCGAAACTTCTACATTTCTTCTTCCCCACAGAAAAAGGCGCGAAAGCGGTTGCTTTCGCGCCTTTTGGCTTTATTGTCCGTAAATAAAATCCTGCAAATTCAGCACCGTTTCCTCGGGGTTGACCAGTCCCAAGCCGGAACCGAACGCATCGCCCCACAGACTGTACCACGCGCCGTCCTCCGGCACACGATAAGAGGTGTCGATCTTGTATGTGCGATAGGTCAGCGCGTTGGCGCTGAACCCCAAAAACTCACTCTGCGACATATTGGTGCTCACCACACCCAGCGCCTCAAACAGCACGCTGTTCAGCTGACCAATGCTCATGTTTTTAGCTTTGTCCATCAGCTGCGAAATCAGCTTGCGCTGGTTGGAGGTGCGGGTGAAATCGCTGTCCGCATAGTAATACCGCAAACGGGCAAACTGCAGCGTTTGATAGCCATCCATATGATAGGTGCCGTCGGTGGTACCCATCGGCACATATCCCGCACCGCCGTAGCGGATCTTGCTGCCCGCCGCCGGCACGCGCTCGGCTTCGCCGCCGGTGAGCTTCACATCGGTGCCGCCCATCGCGTCGATCACCTTGGGGAATGCATCAAAGTTGACCGCAATGTATTTGTCCAGCTTCAGCCGCAGGTTCTGCTCGATCATTTTGGAATGCAGGCTGAACCCGCCCGAAGCATATGCCTTGTTAAATTTGGCGTAATCGTCCATGCCGTCGCCATCCCAGTCGTAGCCAGGAATGGTCACCACCATATCCCGCATCAGCGAGATCAGCTTCACAGTTTTGGTGCGGCTGTTGATGGACACGATGATGTTGGTATCCGCACGCTGGCCGGAATATTTTTTGCCATCCACACCGATTAGCAGGATATTGGTGATCTCGCTGGTGTCGCCCTGCACCGGAATGTCCGCCAGCGCCGAATTGGCATACGCCGACGGATCAAAATCCACCGCATCCGCCGGACGGCTTTCCGCCGGTTCCGAGCTATCCGAAACCTCCAGCCCGCCGCCGGCATCGTCGCCGACATAATTCACCCGACCGAACAGCATCCACAGATACACATCCGCGCCGATGAACAGCACACCGACCACCGCCAGCAAGCTCGCCATAATGCCCGCGGTCAACCGCACCGGCTTGGAATATCGCCGCGGCTTGGGGGTGCGCTTTTTGCGCTTACCCGCTGCCGCCTCCAGCTCCTCGCCGCCGATCACCCGGGTCTTCTCGATCATGTCCGGCGTTTCAACGCTCGCGGTCACCTCCGGCGCATCTTCGCGCGCTTTTATGGCTTTTTTCTCGCTTTTTGTCGAAGAAGAACGCCCATGTTTTGATTTGCTCATAAACCACTCGTCCTTTTCCCGGCCTTGCCTCAGCCGTAAAGATACTGGTGCAGTTCCTTGATCGACCGCACCGGATCGGTGAGCACCAGCACTGATGCACCGTTTTTGTTATCCGACTCCCACAAGCCGTCCTGCGGCACGCGATAGGAGCTGTCCACCTCGTAGTTCGCATAGCGGAACGCGTTGATCGAATAGCCCATAAAGGTGGTACGCGACATATTGGTGCGCACCTGCGGCAGCGCTTCGCTCAGCACATCGTTCAGCTGCAGCACATTCATACCCTTCGCCTTTTGGATCAGCGCCGAGATCAGCTTGCGCTGGTTGGAGGTGCGGCTGAAATCCGCGTCCGCATACAAATAGCGAATGCGCGAATATTGCAGCGCCTGAAATCCGTCCATGTGATAGGTGCCGTCGGTTTCGCCCATGGGGACATAGCCCGCACCACCATAGCGGATGGTGCTGCCCGCCGCCGGAACACGGTCCGCCTCGTCACCGGTCAGCTCCATATCCACACCGCCCATCGCATCGATCACCTTGGGAAACGCCTCAAAGTTGACGGCGATATACTGATCAATATGCAAATGGAAATTCTGCTGGATCATCTTAAGGTGCAGCGGCGTACCGCCATAGGCATACGCCGCGTTCAGCTTGGATTCATCGTCCCAGCCGTCGTTGTCCTCGTCCAGCCCCGGTAGTGTGACCCACAGATCGCGCATCAGCGACGCCATTTTGATGGTACCGGTCTTGGAATTCACCGACAAAATGATGTTGGTGTCCGACCGCCCCTCAAAGCTGGCGCTGTCCACGCCCATCAACAGGATGTTGGTCACATCGTCGGTGTTGCCCATAATGGGCAGATCGGCAACATTGGTGCCGTTATACGCCTGCGGGTCGTAGACATGGGACACGCCGCTGTCGTCCAGCGGCACGGTTTCTTCGTCATACTGAACCCGTCCCAGCATCGACCACAGATAGATGCCGCCCGCAGCCGCCACGACCACCGCCAGCGCCACCAGCACCGCCAACACCTTCAGCACGCGTTTTCCGGTAGACTTTTTCTTTTTTTCGTGCCCGCGGGCACCTTTTTTCTTATCGTTATGACCCTTGCCGCCGCGTGGCGGTTCCGGCTCATCCGGCGGTTCGTCCGGTGGCTCGTATGCCCCGCGGCGCGACTGCCCGTAAATCGGGCGATCCAGCCGCACCCCATATTCGTCCACCGGATAGCCCTGCGCGCTCATCCGCACACCGGAAGAACCGGCGGACGATGAGCCGCCCGACCGCTGGCGGCGCGGAACCGGAAACAGCTCCACATCCTGCCAGTCGTTTGGATTGTCATTCATATAGGTTTTCGTCCTTTGCTATGGCGCACCGACATCAGAACAAACCGGTGATCACGCCGTTTTCGTCCACATCAATATTTTCCGCTGCGGGTACCCGCGGCAGCCCCGGCATGGTCATAATATCGCCGGTTTGTGCCACCACAAAGCCGGCACCGGCGCTCAGCCGCACCGATTTCACCGTAATGCGGAAGCCCTTCGGCCACCCCAGCAGCTTGGGATTATCCGACAGCGAATACTGCGTTTTTGCCATACACACCGGCAGCTGGCCAAAGCCCAGTTCTTCCAGCCGCGCCAGCCGTTTGGCGGCAGCGGTGGTGTAATCCACCCCGTCCGCGCCGTAAATTTCCCGCGCGACCGCTTCGATTTTTTCGGTCAGCGGCTGGTCATCCTCGTACATCATACGGAAATGGTTGGGCTGTTCCACCAGCCGCAGCACTTCCTCCGCCAGCTCGATGCCGCCCGCGCCGCCTTTGCCCCAAACCTCGGACAAGGCGACATTCGCGCCCATTTCGGCGCATTTGCGGCGCACCAGCTCCAGCTCGGCTTCGGTATCCTGCGGGAAACGGTTGATCGCCACCACCGCGGGCAAGCCAAACTTGACCGTCATATTTTCAATGTGTTTAAGCAGGTTGGGCAGGCCCTTTTCCAGCGCCTCCAGATTTTCCTCGCCCAGCTCTTTCAGCGGCGCACCGCCATGATGCTTCAGCGCCCGCACCGTCGCCACGATGACCACCGCATCCGGACGAATGCCCGCCTTGCGGCATTTGATGTCGAGGAATTTTTCCGCGCCCAAATCGCCGCCGAAGCCCGCTTCGGTCACCACGATATCGCCCAGCTTCATCGCCATACGAGTAGCGGCGATGCTGTTGCAGCCGTGCGCGATGTTGGCGAACGGCCCGCCATGCACAAACGCGGGGGTATGCTCCAGCGTCTGCACCAAGTTGGGCTGGATCGCATCGCGCAGCAGCGCCGCCATGGCGCCTTGCGCTTTCAGCTGCCCCGCCGTCACCGGCTGGTCGTCGCGGGTGTACCCCACCACGATGCGCGCCAGCTTCTCTTTCAAATCGGTAATATCGTTGGACAGGCACAAAATCGCCATGATCTCGGACGCCACGGTAATATCAAAGCCGTCCTCGCGCGGAACGCCGTTCATGCGTCCGCCAAGGCCGTCGGTGATCTGCCGCAGCTGCCGATCGTTCATATCCACACACCGCCGCCAAGTGATGCGGCGGGTATCAATGCCCAGCGCGTTGCCCTGCTGGATATGGTTATCCAGCATCGCCGCCAGCAGGTTGTTGGCGGCACCGATGGCGTGCATATCGCCGGTAAAATGCAGGTTGATGTCCTCCATGGGGATCACCTGCGCATAGCCGCCGCCGGCGGCACCGCCTTTGATACCGAACACCGGTCCCAGCGACGGTTCGCGCAGCGCCAGCACCACCTTTTTGCCCATACGGTGCAGCGCGTCGCCGAGTCCCACCGTGGTGGTGGTTTTGCCCTCGCCCGCCGGGGTGGGGGTGATCGCCGTCACCAGCACCAGCTTGCCGTCCGGTTTGTCCGCCAGGCGCGGCATCACCTGACGGTTCACCTTCGCTTTATAACGACCGTACAGCTCCAAATCGTCCTCGGAAAGACCAAGCCCGGCGGCGATTTCGGTCACCGGACATGGCTGTACGCTTTGGGCGATCTCAATATCGGATGGTATTGCCATAATTAGTATAACCTCCGCAGCGTGTATTCACATTCCGTTTATTGGAACTTCTTTTTTACGCGTTCTTTTTGCTCATGGCCTGCTTCACAACCTGCGTCAGATTGTCGGCGCACAAGCCGAATTTTTTCAACAGTTCCACCGCTTTGCCGGATTTGCCGAAGGTGTCGTTGACACCCAGACGCACCACCGGCACCGGTACCGTTTCGCAAACCACTTCGGTCACCGCGCTGCCCAAGCCGCCAATGATATTGTGCTCTTCGGCGGTCACGATCAAACCGGTTTCCTGCGCCGCGCGCACGATCGCGTCGCGGTCGATGGGTTTGATGGTCGCCATATTGATGACCCGCGCCGCAATGCCGTCGCTTTTTAGTTGTTCCGCCGCAATCAGCGCTTCCTGCACCATCAGACCGGTAGCGATAATGGTCACATCGTCGCCGTCGGTCATCTGCACACTTTTGCCGATCTCGAACACATAATCCGCCGGCATCACCACCGGCACCGCCAGACGACCGAATCGCAGATACACCGGACCGTTCATCGCAGCGGCAGCTTTGACCGCCTGTTTGGCTTCGTTATCGTCCGCCGGGTTCAGAATGGTCATGCCCGGAATGGTGCGCATCAGCGCGATATCCTCGCAGCACTGGTGCGTCGCGCCGTCCTCACCCACCGAGATACCCGCGTGGGTGGCGCCGATCTTCACATTCAAATGCGGATAGCCGATGGAGTTGCGCACCTGTTCAAATGCGCGCCCGGCGGCGAACATCGCAAACGACGAGGCAAACACCGTTTTGCCCGCCGCCGCCAAGCCGGCCGCCACACCCATCATATTGCCTTCCGCGATGCCCGCATCAAAGAAGCGGTCGGGATAAGCTTTTTTGAAAGCCCCTGTTTTGGTGGCGGCTGCCAGGTCGGCATCCAGCACCACCACATTCGGATCCTGTGCGCCCAATTCCACCAACGCCGCGCCGTAGGAGTCGCGCGTGGCTACCTTTACGATATCCGCCATCATTATACCCCCTCATATTCGGCCAGCGTCTGCTTCAGCTCAGCCATCGCGATGTCATATTGTTCCTGTTTGGGAGCCGATCCATGCCAGCCCACCTGGTTTTCCATAAAGGACACGCCTTTGCCCTTGACGGTCTTCATAATAACCGCAGTGGGCTTGCCCTTCACGGTTTTGGCTTCGTCCAGCGCTTTTTCGATCTGGTCAAAATCGTGACCGTCGATCTCCACCACATGGAACCCGAACGCCTCGAATTTTTCGGGGATCGGATAAGGCGAGTTGACTTCGCCGATGGAACCGTCGATCTGCAGATCGTTGTTGTCCACGATCACGCACAGATTATCCAGCTTTTTGTGGGCGGCAAACATCGCCGCTTCCCACACCTGACCTTCTTCGATTTCGCCGTCACCCAAGATGGTGTAGACGCGCCAATCCGCGCCGTCCAGCTTGCCGGCGAGCGCCATGCCCGCCGCCGCAGACACGCCCTGTCCCAGCGAACCGCTGGACATATCCACCCCGGGGATGGTCTTCATATCCGGGTGCCCTTGCAGCAGCGCACCCACCTGACGCAGATGCTTCATTTCCTCCAGCGGGAAAAAGCCTTTCAACGCCAACGCGGCGTACAGCGCCGGAGCGGTGTGTCCTTTGGACAGCACCAACCGGTCGCGCTCCTCCCAATGGGGGCGGCTGGCATCCACTTTCATTTCTTTGAAATACAGATAAGCGAGTATGTCGGCAATCGACAGAGAGCCGCCGGGGTGTCCGCTTTGCGCCGAGAACACACCCTCAAGGGCAGCCATCCGGATCTTCGTCGCCGTGGCGGCGAGCTGGTTCTTGCAGGAAAGTTCCATTTGTCCGATCATCCTTTCGTTTGTCAGTGACCCGTCCCCGAAAAAAGCGCCCGCGGCGGGCGAAAGGGACGGCAGAGCATGGGGATTTTTCTCAGTATAACATATTTATGCCCAAAGCGCCATACATCCGGCAAAATTTTTCAAGTCTTCTCGCGAAAAGTTGCATACGCGCCGATTTGTCGGGCGTTTTTTGGACAGACAGAAAAATTTGCACCGGTTTTTTCGTCAGTTTTTCACGGAGAAAGGGCTGGACAAACCCATCTTTTCCTTGTATAATGAATAAATCGTATCCATTTTCAAGGAGGATCATGCATCATGAAAGTGAAAAAGCTTCTGTCCGCTGCGGTCGCGGTGGTCGCGGTGGGTTCGCTGGCGCTGACCGGCTGCTCCACCCCCAAAACGGCGATCTCGGTGGGTGACAAGGATTATAGCACCGGCGAATATCTGGCATATATGTACAATGCGTATTCGCGCATGGCGCAGTATTATGCGTATTCCGGTTATTCCGGTGACCAGCTGTGGTCGCAGACGCTGCCTTACGGCGAAGGCGACGATCAGGTGAATCTGGAATTTGCCGAGTATCTGAAGAAAACCGCGCAGGACGCGATCATTCGCGAAGCCGCGCTGGAAACGCTGATGAAAAAGTACGATGTGTCCATTTCGGAGGACGATCTTAAACAAATGGACAGCGACCTGTCCAGTCTGAAAACCGACCAGTTCATCGCCTACGGCTTTAACAACGAGCACTTCAAGTCGATGTACAAAGCCGTCAACTACAATGAAACCACGCTGTTTAACGCGCTGTACGATGTCGGCGGCAAAGAGGGCATGACCGAAAAGGAAATGCGCGAGTATTTCGACAAAAACTATCTCAGCTACAAGAGCATTGAGATCTCGCTGACCGATTCGGACGGCAAGGATCTGGACGATGCCGCCAAGAAAAAGGTCAAGAGCCGGCTGGAAAGCTATCTCAGCCAGTACAACAAGAGCAAGGACTTCGACGCGGTGATCGAAAAGTATAACGCGGACGAAGCCGCCTCTACCTCGTCCTCCGGCGCGACCACAACCACCACGACGGCCGCGACCACCACGACCACGGCTGCTACCACCGCGGCGACCACCCAAGCGGCGGACAGCACCACGGCGACCACCGCCTCCACCACGGCAGCGGAAACCACCACCACGACCGACCCGAATCTGAACAACATCGAAGGGGCGGATTCCTACTCGGACGAGGACTTCCTGAAAGCGCTGCAGGGTGTGAAGGAAGGCGAGGCCAAGATCGTGGAATATAAAAAGAACGGTACCACCAACACCATGGCGCTGGTGCTGCGACTGAATCCCGAAAAAGCCAACGGCAAGGATTACTTTGAAAACAGCCACAGCGGCATTCTGCACAACGCCAAGGACAAAGCGTTTGACGAGATGGTGGACAAAACCATCGACGGCTTGAAAGTGAATGTGAACGACCGCGCGATCAAAATGTGCGATCCCAAAGAGCTGTTCTCCTAATAGTCTGTACATTGCAAAGCGGGCGGGCTGCCACGGCGGCCCACCCGCTTTTTGTCATCTCTACGCAGCGTAGGTAGCTTTTTGCGCCGGGACGGCGTACAATACCGGACAGAAGGAGGCGAACCGCCATGAATACTTATGTCACCGGCGCGGCAATCAAATCGCTGCGCGAGCGCCAGAAACTCACCCAAGCCATGCTGGCGGAAAAGCTGTGTGTCAGCGACAAAACCATCTCCAAATGGGAAACCGGAGTTTCCCAAAGTTAAAGATACCACATCAATCCCACGCGGACTTTTGCTCAACCGATACAGCCGGAGGGCTGGATAACAAGAAAAGGCGGTATGCGCCCCGTGGAGGGGTAGCGTACCGCCTTTTCTTGTGGGGGTTTCCAAAGGGGGCAACGCCCCCATTTGGCACACGACTTTGCGAAGCAAAGTGTAGTGTGTTATACGCTCTGTCGGCGTTGCCGTGAAAATGCCGTTGCCGCCGGGGAGGGCAAGGGCATTTGAAGCGGCAGGAAAACAGGGCTGTGCTTGCGTGGCGTGGAGCCGCAAGCGCAGGTCTGGACTCATCAGCAGACAGGGCGTATATGAAAGCCCCAGTTCCTCGTCCTACGCTCCAACTTGTGGACAAAGTGTCCCGAAGTTGTGGCCACACTCCCGGAAAAGTAGCAGGACAACGGGCAACCGTCAAGGCTGAAATGAACGGGTTTACACCCGGCCTTGACCTCCGCCCGCTGTCCCGCTGGATGGGTGGACAAGGCGGCCAATCCCTCAAAGTGCTTGGCCGCTCTCTTTCTGATTTTGAGGTATTCAGTTTTTCAAAATTGAATAATCAAAATAAATTTTTTCGATTGAAAAAATTTTATTTGTTATCATCTTCAATGCCATATTTTTTCTTTTGCCGAATCACATAATTACTGATTTTTTCATCATATAGTGGATACTGGTAATCCAACTGGCATGCCACTTCTGACGAAACCTCCCCATTTTCCCGGATAGTGACCAATTTATAAGTCTCCCCGTAATGGGGTAACTGTTTATTCCAGGCCAACTCTTTCCTCAACATATAATTACATACCGTAAAGCAGGATAATCCTCCGGCTAACCCGAGTACACAAATCACCGATTGTAACTTGTACTTCAATAAATTCCGGTATGCCATTTTCAGTCCATGACAACTCATCTCTTTATTCAATTTTCTGTAATTTCTACTTTCCTTCTTTCAGGGCCCTTGCAGGATCGCTACCGACAGCCCTGTCCATTTGCAGAGCCACCGCCAGACGATCTACAAATCCTGTCTCAACATGCCTGCCTGCTCTTTTATCATTTGAGAATCAATTCTTCGGCATCTCCAAAAGTATCGTAACCCGAGGTGATCACCCGATCCCCTGCTTTCAATCCTTCGATAATCTCATATTGACGCGGATTCTGCCGGCCTACCGTAATGGGTACTTTCACCGCTCTGTTACCGGATTCGTCCAATTTGTAGATCCATTGTCCTCCCGTATACTGGAAGAAATTGCCTTTCGGAATAACGACGGCATCTTCGGGCTGTCCCAGTTCGACCTGTACCCGGTAGCTTTTCCCGATGCGTACATTATCGGGCATCTTTTCACAAAATACCAAATCGACATCAAAGGTACGATCCTTCACCTCAGGAACCACCCGGGTAATTTTCAGCGGATATTTTTCATCCTGATAATTGACGGTGGCGGGTAGTCCGGTAGTAATCCGGTCGATGTAATATTCGCTTAGAGAAGTGTGGATTTTAAACTGGTCGAGCACTTTGATCTCGGCAATGCTTTCATTCGGGCCTACCTGTTGTCCCGGGGTCACTTTGACAAAGCTCAGTTGTCCCTTCACGGGAGCTCTGACCACCAATTTATCCAGACGTTCACAGGCCCGGGCAAATTTTTTCTTTTCGCGTTCGAGATCGCCTTGCATCAATTCTTTCCGGATCACCGTCACGGTAGAATCGTGCTGTAATCCCTCGAGTTGTAAAGCCATACTTTTCTTTTTATATTCGTACTCATCCCGGGCAACTTCGAGCTGCGCCTTGCTTTTCACTCCCATCTTATATTCTTCCTGATCCAAAACATAGCTTTTTTCGAGGCGCTCCAATTCATAAGCGGCCTGTAATACCGGTTGTTTAAAAACGGTCTGCTCGACACGACTGGCACCTTCGGCACAAGAAACGCCAACGCCCGGCGGCCTGTTCTGGCATCAGGCC
>ENA-UEQL01003017-UEQL01003017.1-human-gut-metagenome-genome-assembly--contig:-NODE-3017-length-10703-cov-10.204404_pt1 | contig 10703 bp, 8 predicted proteins | sample MGYA00242905_ERZ507926 | MGnify/ENA primary metagenome ERZ507926 (study PRJEB26167, sample SAMN06115531) | human gut metagenome | host: Homo sapiens | place: China:Henan | collected 2015-09-09...
CCAAAACCACATAGCGCCGATACTCGCCACCAGCGGATTTGCTTCTTTTATTCGACAGGGTCAGTGAAATCATATTGTTTCCGACATAAATAGTATGTATTCCTTCCTCATCAGATTCTTCATCCTTCTCGCCATATTTTTCAGATAATCGTTCTTTGAATACCTGGTAGATTCTATTTGCTTCGTTTTTATCGTCTAGTGAATAATCTTCCAAGCTCATTTCAGCTCGTATTTCATAGAGTACACCTTCGTCGTTCATTATAAATGTACCAAAATCCCAAGTTTGTCCTGCAAACATGAAGTCCCTAAAAATCACCGTTTTACCGTAAAGAGCGTTTTTTTCAGAAACGAATGTTCCTTTATATCCGACAGCTGATTTTATTGAAGTGGTAGTCTGTTGCGAGCCAATTTTCATTCCGAAAAATGTGTCTTGAAGAGTAGGAAGCTCTGCTTTGAGAGCATTTGCGACAATTAAAGACAATGGCATATATGTTATTCCAACCATCTCTTCACCTTCAGTTTTTTGATATGAAATCGTAACAGCGTTCCCGTCTTCATCCACACTAACCTTTGTGACAAGATCGTCTAGGATCGAATTATCTATCAACTCATATTTTTGTGATAGTTCTTCGCATAGATTATCATATAAGGTCTCTAGCGTCTGGTTGGCGGGAATATCACTTTTCCCAAAGGTAAACAGAACGCCTCCTAATGTGCCGGAATTCAAAGTAAGGAGAGTCATCGAAGGGTAACGCCTATCTTCGTATGTGACGTTTTGAAAAGTATATCCAAGGCATTTAATAGAGCCTAATTCTAACGTGTCGTTCGTTTCAAAAAAAGTCCCGTTTTCACCTACGTGGGATTTGATTTGCTCAAATGTATACTGGTTGCCAAATTTTAATCCGAAAAATTCATTTGGTATTGTCTGTTGGGCGTTTGCGATGACCGAAAGCGTAAACATCGCGATAATAAGAATATACTTTTTCATAAAATAGTGTTTTGTGTTATTAGCGTTACCACAAATATAGGTTTTTTATGGATACGTTGTCATATTGTGGTGTTCAAAGTCGTTCTTCTGGTTGTGGGCACCTCGGCACTGATCCTACGTCCGCAATATAAAGGAGTCATGGGGAAAACCCGGTGTTGAACTCACAATTCTCCTTAGATAGTTTACTTTATGTCTGCTTTCTGGCGACTTTGCATCGGGATTAGTGATAGGGATGTCATTTCCTGATTTAGTTGACTCGGATTAGGCTGGAAATATGTTTTTATTCGGCAGATTGACGTTTTGCCGGATGAAACTGCTAATCGCAGAAGTTCAAGCGCAAGCGAGCCGCCCCTTCGAGCTCGGCGCAGCGCTTGTTAGTAATGTGCACTCCCTGTTCAAAGGCGCTTTCCCACTTCTTGCAACAAAGATATTTTGTCTTGCTCGCCATGGTTGTCGCTCGCTAGCAAAAGACACCCCTCGGACGGGCTCCGCAAATTCACTTTGGCAGGGCGGATAGCGTAGAGCGCACTCTATGAAGGATTGCTTGCCAAAGTGAGACTTTTTTAGCTCCACCTTGGCAGGGAAGTATCAATATATGCGTTCTGTGGCACATTGGCTGCCAAAGTGAATTTGATGAGGAGTTATCACAGCCTGCCTGTGTATTATGCAAAGCAAAATATATAAAGGCGAAAAGCCTCCCGTTACCTCTGTTGTAGTAGGGATTCGGCGTTAGCGAGCCGCTCCATCCACGGACTGCTATAGTGGGAGGGGTCCATTGAACACGAGCTCCCGCAAAATGAGGACGAAGTGGACCGGCCGCTCAGGCTCAATAAAAGTTGTACAAAATTGGCAGGAAATGTTTGTTTCTTGCCAAAAATGTATTATTTTTGAGGCGTAAACCAGCGGATGATGACGACTACAGATTATATTGTCCAGTATGCTGCGCAGCAGCGAGGACCTTTCAAAAGGAAGGACCTGGCTGTGTGGCTAGAAAGTATAGGCAATCCGGTTGGTGCCGGGCTTCAGATGCGACTGGAGCGTCTGATCTCATCCGGCCAGCTTGTTAAATTGGGGTGGGGAGAATACCAGTTGAGTGACAATGCAAAACCTCGCCTTCAACTGACTCTGAAACCAGAAACTAAGGAGATGGCCCAGTATCTAAAGGAGCGCTATCCCTTGGCTGATTTCTGCATTTGGGATGCAGCCAGCATCATCCCTTTTATGCTCCATGTACCAAATATCAAAATGATTATTGTTGATGTGGAACGCTATCTGGAGCAATCCTTCACGGGTGCCATCCGAGAGAAGTATCCGAATATAATTGTGCTCCCGGGCCCCAACAGGGAAGAATTCATCAAGTTCGGGAGCACCAAAGACGCTATTATCCTTCATGTGCTCACAACGGAAGCCCCCCTCGACACGTTTGAAGGGGTTCCGATTCCCACTGCAGAGAAAGTACTGGTTGATATCGTAATTAACCCCGAATTTGAGTTCCTGCAGGGAAGTGAACTTACACGCATCTACCAGGAAGCATTTTCTGATTTTAACATTTCCCGCAGTAAACTAATTCGCTATGCCCGTCGTCGCTACTGTGAAAAAAAGATACAACATATACTTAACCATATAAACCCTCAGACCCATGATTGATCCTCAAAGTCGAAGTTTGGAGTGGATTGAACAGGCCAGCAATTTAATTCCCAATATTGCGGACAACGCACTTGTAGAGAAAGCTATTCGTGCCTTATCTTTGCTGGAATCCCTCGTGCGTTCCGGTTGTCCCTTCATTTTCAAAGGAGGCACCGCCTTGATGCTACATCTGGGCACATCCAGACGACTCTCCATAGATGTGGATATTGTTTGTCCTCCAGGAACGGATATTAGGGCGTATCTGGGTCAATACGGAAACGAGTACGGTTTCACCGAAATAAAGGAGATAGAGCGTAACTCCCGCACAGGTGTTCCCAAATCCCACGCGGAATACCGCTATGTTGTTACATGCCCTTCTGGCAGGCCCGTGGATAAGATCCTGCTTGATGTACTGTATGAGGATATCCACTACAGTGAAGTGGTTTCGATTCCAATTGAAAGCCCACTTTTAAAGCAGATTGGAGCACCGACAATAGTCCAGTGCCCCAGTCTTAAAGATATGCTGGGCGATAAACTCACTGCGTTTGCTCCCCACACTACAGGAATACCATTCTACAAGAATGAGGATGAGTGCTTTATGGAAATTATGAAGCAGCTTTACGATGTCAGTTCCATCATGGACAGAATTAATGACTTGACAGAAGTCCGTAAAACCTATAGTGAGATTGTGCCCATTGAATTGGGCTATCGCCGTATGGATGACCTAACTGAGTCTGACGTTTTAACTGACACATATAACTGCGCTATGAATATCTGCTATCGCGGTGCCATCAATAAGACAGAATTCGGATACTATGCCGATGGCGCTAGACGAGTCAACAGTTTTATCATACCGGAGAATTATAATGTCGATACTGCTATCCGGGATGCGGCTAAGGTAGCCTATCTGGTGCGTATGATCCAGACCGGGTGCAACCAGGTTAAGCACTATGCACCGAAAATGGATGAAGAGCTTGCTACCGCTCTCATCCAGAATCAACACCTTAATAAGTTAAATCGCATTAAGAAAATCAGCCTGGAAGCATTCTTCTACCTTTTGGAGATTGAGAAAATAGCTGAATAGGTTCACAGAGAACCGATTACCATCACCGAATCGGCAATACACCCTGAGGCAATGACGCGAGCGAAAAGCCGCCCCCCGTTACCTCTGTTGTAGTAGGGATTCGGCGTTAGCGAGCGCTTCCGGCGTAACGCGTTCGCCACTGAGAAGTCGGGCGATTTCTTGAACACGGTCCGCATCGCTTAGAAGTGAGAGAGTGGAAGTAACCCTTCCGCCCTTCTCGCTTTTGCGAACCACATAATGGGCGTCACCCTTAGCTGCCACCTGAGGCAAATGCGTAATGGCGAACACCTGCATATTGCGTCCCATCTTGCAGATCATCTGACCCATTTTGTGCGCCACACTTCCCGACACCCCGGTATCGATCTCATCGAAAATCATAGTAGGCATATTCGCGAAACGCGCCATCATCTCCTTGATGCAAAGCATTATACGCGAAAGTTCACCACCAGATGCGCACTTCGACAGCTCGCTAGGATGATTACCATTCGAATCGAACAGGAACAGACACGAATCCATCCCCCTTTCGCCGCACGCGCACTCAGAAAGCTCGACCCGGAACACCGCCTTCTCTAATTCCAGTGCGCGAATGCTCCTTTCCAATTCCTCTGAAAGATGCGGGGCCGCCTTCGCCCTCATATCGTGAAGCCTCTGAGCAGTAGACAGATACTCCTTCCGACACTTCTCCACCTTCTTCGTCAGCTCCTCCTCCTTGAACTCCAGCTCCGACGAATCCGAAAGCATCCTCGAGAAATTATCCCTTATCTGAATGAGCGCCTCGACTGAATCCGCCCCGTGCTTGCGCATAAGCCCCAGCAGCAGGGAAATCCTGTCCTCCACAGCCTCCAGCCTTTCGCCCGACACACCCATCGCCGAATTCTTCTTATCTATCTCATAGAAAATATCTTCCAGCTCGATACGCGCACTCTCCATTCTCTCGGCCAATTCCCCCGCGCCATCCCAAAACTGCTCCACCTTTTCCAGAGCCTTGTGCGCATCTTTAAGCTCCTGACAAGCCTGAGCCGCATCGCCCGCCTTCGTGAGCAACTCCTTAATCTGCTCGGCACTAGCCAATTCCCTCTGCTCCCTTTCCAGATCCTCTAGCTCGCCATCGCGAAGTTTCGCATTATCCAGCTGCTCCCACTGTGCGTGGTTGTACTCGGCATTTGCTCGATTCCTGGCCAATTCCTCCTTCGTCTCTGCCAACTCCTTCTCCGCCTCCCGCAGTGCATCCCACTCGCTTCCGCACTTTTCGCACAAATCGTGCGCGCCCGCAAAATAATCAAGCAGCGAAAGCTGGAAGGCACTCTTCGCCAGAAGCATATTCTGATGCTGGGAGTGGATGTCTATCAGGAAAGAGGCCAATTCCGCCAGCACGCCTACTGCCACCGGGGAATCGTTAATGAACGAACGGGACCTGCCGCTGCGATGGACCACACGCCTGATGAGAAGCGTGCCGTCGTCGTATTCGGCATCTGCTTCTTCCAAGAGCCTTTCGATGACTCCGGAAGTATCTTTCACATCGAATTCGGCCTCGACCACCAGACTGTCAGCTCCTTCGGAGATGAGGGAGGCGTCAGCCTTGGCCCCGGTCAGCAGGGACATCGCACCCAAAAGGATGGACTTTCCGGCACCGGTTTGGCCCGTAATTATGATAAGACCCTCCGGGAAAGTGATGTCCAGAGAGTCTATCAACACATAATTCTCGATGTGTAAGCTTTTTAACATTAATTACTTATTGTTTTCGTCAGAGTGAGCCTTACGGAACACGAGCTCACCATTCTGGTACTCCGAGATAGCGATGAGGTCCGGTTTCGGAAGACGCTCGTAGTACATAGAGATTTCGATTTGTTCCTTATTCTCGAATACTTCCTCCATAGTGTCGCGCTCGCTCTTGAACTCCTCGAGCTTGTGAGCGATTTCCTTTTTCTCGGCGAGAGATATCTGATTAGCTCTCTTCGAGAGAATTACCACGGTTTCGTAAAGATTGCCGGTTTCTTTTACCAGGTCGCGCGTGTCGCGTGTGATGGTGTTTGTAGGTACTTTCTTAATATCCATAATTTTATTACTTTCTAAAAGTTGTACGAGGTGAAGGTTCCTGAAAGTTTCAAAACTTTTTACTTCTTTCTTACCTTTTCGTAAAGGGAGTCCAATTCCTTCTTGTGCTTCGACTCGGGGAACTCCTCGGCGAAGTTAAGATAATCGTCCGCGAACACGAGATATCTCTCCTTTTGCTTAGCAGGAACGCTGAGGTAGGCATATTTGTAAGACGACATCGCAGTGTAATAGAGGATTTCCTCGCGGTAGCGGTTATCCGAATCCTCCTTAAGGACATTCTTCAAAGCCACGTGCGCCGCCTTGTAGTCCTCCATCGTGTAATACAATTTGGCATTCTCGAAGGCCTTGCGGTCAAGCCTGTCCTCCAAATCGTCGAGCATCCTGTTACAAATCGCCACGTTAGGGGAGTGGATGTGCGATATCTTATACTCGCTTATGGCCTTGATAGCCTTATAGGTGGGCGCTTGGTCCAACTCATATCGAAGCGTGCTCCTGTAAAGGCAGTCGATTCTAAGGAATTCCGCCGACTCCGCAAACGGGCTGGCCGGATAATTCTCGATGAAGTGCTCCAGATTGGATTCTGCCGTATAGTAATCCTTTTGATTATAATTACTTAATGCCCAGTAAAAATTCACCGTATCATCTCTTTCAGTACCCTGCGTGAGCATGGAAAGCGACTCGAAAAGCTGGGCGGACTTGCCGTATTTACCCTTATTGAAATAATCGAACGCGGCAGCATATTTGGCATCGCTGTCACCGCTGGTGAGCAATTCCTCGTACTGTGACTTGCATCCGGCAATCACTAATGAAGAAAAGATGAAAACTCCTAAAATCTTCTTATAATTCATCGTCTTATCAAAACTTATTCTTTATGTATTTCTCTGCTTCGAGCGTCGCGCGACATCCATCTGCCGCCGCAGTGATTGCCTGCCTGAAATCCGTATTGCGTACGTCTCCGGCCACGAAAACCCCCTCTACCTCAGTCTTTACGCCCTCGCTCTTGATGTAACCGTCCTGCGTCAATGCCAATCCGCCTCCCAGCCATTCGGTGTTCGGGTGCCTTCCTATCGCCAGGAAAAAGCCGTCGATCTTGATTTCAAAAATCTCGCCATTTTCTCGGGCCAATCGCGCCCCGGTAACTCCCAGCGCATCGCCCAGGATTTCGCGGGTGCTGCATCCGAACAGCACTTCGATATTGGCCGTGGACATGACGCGGCTCTTCATCGCCTCGGACGCACGAAGGTAGTCCTTACGCACTATCATATAGACTTTTCGGGCCAATCCGCTCAGATACAGGGCTTCTTCGCAGGCAGAATCTCCGCCTCCCACCACGGCTACCGTCCTGTCGCGGTAGAAAAAGCCGTCGCAGGTAGCGCAAGCGCTGACTCCCATGCCGCGGAACTTGCTTTCGCTCTCAAGTCCGAGATACTTGGCACTGGCCCCCGTGGCTATGATAAGGGTCTCGAAGAAAAGTTGCGAGCCGTCGCTCAGGGTGATGGACCTGTTCTCGAAGTCGCAGCTCTGCGCGCTGCCGCTTATGAAAGTGGTCCCCAGGTTTTTAGCCTGTGCACGCATGTCCATCATGAGTTGCTGTGCATCTATTCCTTCGGCAAATCCCGGATAATTCTCTATTTTAGTGGTGGTTATGAGTTGCCCACCAGGCTCCGGGCCTTCGACTAACGTCGGATCTAACGCGGCTCTGCACGCGTAGATCGCTGCTGTATAACCAGCAGGCCCTCCGCCTATCACCAGACATTTGATTCTTTCCATTTCTACTTTACCAATTCACTGAAAAGTGTCGCCTGCGTACAGTCGTACACGCGCACCGTAACGTAATCACCTTCCTTATGTTCGCTGTCCGTCCACACGCACACCTTGTTCGTGCCCGTGCGTCCGCACAACTGCTCGTCACTCTTCTTCGACTTGCCCTCGACGAGCACCTCGAAAGTCTTGCCTATGTCCCTCTTGTTGCTCTCGAGAGAAAGCGTGTTCTGCAAGGCTATGATTTCATTAAGCCTGCGAGTCTTCTCCTCCAGACTCACGTCGTCCGCATATTTCTTAGCGGCAAGTGTCCCCGGCCTCTCCGAATAATAGAACATATAAGCCGCATCGAAGCCCACCTCCCTGAAAAGCGACAGTGTTTCCTGGTGATCCTCCTCGGTCTCCGAACAGAAACCTGCTATCACGTCGGTAGTTATGGCACAATCCGGCATCACCTCCCTTATCTTCGCCACTCTGTCCAGATACCATTCCCTGGTGTAGCGACGACGCATCTTCTCCAATATGCGGTTCGAGCCCGACTGCACAGGTAAGTGGATATGATGGCAGATGTTAGGGTAACGGGCCATGACCTCTATAACTTCGTCCGAGATGTCCTGAGGGTTAGAAGTGGAGAATCTTATTCTAAGTGAAGGACTTACCTGTGCTACCATCTCGAGCAGGCGCGCGAAGGTCACGTCCTCGTATTTATAAGAATCCACATTCTGGCCCAGGAGAGTCACCTCCTTATAGCCCTTGTTCCGGCATTCGCAAGCCTCCCTTACTATGCTGTGGGCATCGCGGCTTCGCTCCACTCCGCGAGTGTAAGGCACTACGCAGTAAGAACATACGTTGTTACATCCACGCATTATGGAGATAAAGGCGCTCACGCCGTTCTTATCTATCCTGACAGGAGCTATGTCCGCGTAAGTCTCTTCGCGAGAGAGAATTACGTCTATCTGAGGATGCCCTTCCCCTGCGGCCTCCAGCAGCTCCGGAAGATGCCTGTAAGTGTCCGGTCCGGCCACCAAGTCCACCTTTCCGCTACTGAGCAGCTGCTCCTTCATCCTCTCCGCCATACATCCGAGAATGCCTATTATTACATCCCTGTGGCGTCTCTGAAGCACGAACTGTTCTATGCGCCCCAATATCCTCTGCTCCGCGTTATCCCTTATGGAACAGGTGTTTGCCATTATCACATCGGCTTCGTCCATCTCCTGTGTGCGACCATATCCGTGCTTTTCCAGAATAGAGAAAACCACCTCGGTATCCGCCACGTTCATCTGGCACCCGTAAGTCTCTATATATACTTTTTTCATTCTAAATCCAATTTCCCTCAAAGATAGATAAAAATCAGCGATTTTTAGGCCAGTTAAATAAAAGTTGGAATAGAAACGCTACGTTCCTCTTCCCTGCAAGTCGCGTGGTGATTCCAGACGAAGCCGGCAATCCGGAAGAATCTTGCAGATATGCAAAAAATAGTTATTTTTGCATATAATTGATTGACAGGAATATTCTGCGAGGAAATCAATGGCAATCATATAGAATCGGCCAAGGCAATAGCACTGAAGAAAACAAGCAGCTACACCCCGGAATCCGGACAGCTCAAAGGAAAGAGCAAGTTCTGGGGCTTTCCGGATATGCCAGCCAACATGAAACCGATTATGACCAATAAGGAAAAATACCTTCGCGAAATGGCCCGGAACCGGGAGATCCTGGCGGGCGAACCACAGCAAAAAGAGCGCCTTGAAGCCGTCATGGGACTCTGCTTCGGGTGCGTCCTCGTCGCGGAAGAGAATCTGAACCTCGACATGGGGCACGAAAATGCAGATCTCATGGAGGAGTTTCTCGTGCTCGCCCATGAAGCGGTAGGCTACGATCACCTATTGAACGACCTGTACTCAGCCTGTGGACGCATGGCGGAGACAGTCTGCTGCCATCCGCGACTCATGGCACGCTTCAAAAGATTCTATAGGCAGGTCGTCTACCGTATAGAATCAGCATTCTGCAACGGACACGAACTGGAGTTGTCCGGCGACCTGTCTCAGGAGATAAGCATGTTAGAGTCGAATATCTGGTTCGCGGATAACGGAAAATGGGATGAGATAATGGCCATTGACCTCCTGAAAAGCGATCCGGTCGAATGGAGCGAGGAGTTCGAAAACGTGATCGATGAAGTAGAGAAAGAACTCTACGAATACTTTAAAGACGAGAGCCGCTGCATGGGTTTCTGCTTCGAATTCTGGAGCAGGAAGAAAGCCCTTTTGGCGAGACGGGGACTTGAATGGAGAACTCCAAGCGAGATGAACCCGAGAGTGATATTTGATTGAAATCTATGAACATGAAAAGAGTAATGGTATCTTTGCTGGCGCTTTCCCTAATGCTATTCGCGGGAAGCACATTCGCCGGCGCCCAGAATCAAGTCTATTTGACTTCGATGAAGCCGACTGGGCAACTTGCCTATAAACCCGCCAAAGAATTCCCGGGAGGGAAAATTACGTTGGGCGGCGTAAACTACACTAACGGATTCGGGCTCTGGATATTACAAGGTCCGACTAAGCATGGCTTCGTGGAATATAGCCTCAAGGGGAAGTATTCCAAGCTCTCGTTTATCATTGGCACCTCACCTTTTTATCAGTCGGAGAGGTCGAAGGGCGTGTTCGCGGTATACGGAGATGGCAACACTCTGCTGGATAAGGTAATAACCACTAACAGCACTCCTGAGCGTATCACGCTTGACGTGAGCGGAGTCGATATTCTCAGATTTGAGATAGTTACCGGCTGGGTGAGCGTTGGTATCACCGAAGCCACTCTGTGGACAGCCGCACAGACTCTCCGGGAAACCGGGAGAATCACGAACGCCCAGAAGAAGACGACTACGCTGGTGAAGGAACTGAGACCATATTTTGTCTCCAACTCCCACTATGAGGTCGGCCCTGAGCGCAAAGTCGAGACAGTGAACATCTCGGGGGTCGATTACGATAACGGTATGCTGATGAATGCGAACATGCAGATCATCGGAGCTGGCACCGCTTGGACGGAGTTTAATCTCGGAGGTATGTACAAGCAGCTGAAATTCACATTTGGACCGGTGAAGACCTCCGGTGGTACCCTGGGCAGAGCATGGCTTACTGTGCGCAGTAACGGCAAGGTCATAGCTGAATATGAGATAGATGAGGACCAGTTGGCAAA
>ENA-UEQL01003019-UEQL01003019.1-human-gut-metagenome-genome-assembly--contig:-NODE-3019-length-10694-cov-5.083074_pt1 | contig 10694 bp, 6 predicted proteins | sample MGYA00242905_ERZ507926 | MGnify/ENA primary metagenome ERZ507926 (study PRJEB26167, sample SAMN06115531) | human gut metagenome | host: Homo sapiens | place: China:Henan | collected 2015-09-09 | study...
CCCAAGGTCTTCCCCCTCAGTATCACTCCCGCCCGTTGCGGCATAGGATGATGGTGTCGGGAGACGACAGAGGAGGAGAGAGATGGAGCGGATTGCGGTGATGGGCGGGGACGGGAGGCAGAGGTATGCGGCGGCGTACCTGAGGCGGCTGGGGTATTGCGTGCGCACGTGGGGGCTGTTTCCGGAGGATCCGGAGGACTGGCATACGGTGCTTCCGGCGGACGCGGTACTGCTGCCGCTTCCGGCGGCGGGGGACAGCCTGTCCGTTGCGGTGCCGCTGAGTCCGGGCGCGGGGCGACTGCGATTTTCCGCGCTGACGGACGCGGTGGGGGCGGAGACGGTTTTGTTCGGCGGACGGATGCCGGAGAAGTGGATTGCGGAGGCAAACGCGAAAGGACTGACCGCCGTGGACTATGCGTGGGATGAAGCGTTTCAGATGAAAAACGCGCTTCCGACCGTGGAGGGTGCCATCCTGCTGGCATTGGAGGCACTGCCGCACACGCTGTCGGGTGCGGCGGTTGCGGTGACGGGGTACGGGCGCATTGCGGCACTGCTTGCCGACCGACTGCGGACGCTGGGCGCGGAAACAACGGTCTATGCGCGGCGGGCGCGTGATCTTGCCGCCGCCGGAATGCGCGGGCACCGCACCGAACGCATCACGCCGGAATGCCCGATCCGGCTCCCGGAGGACTGCCGGGTCGTATTCAACACCGTCCCGGCGCCGATTTTCAGCCGTGCCGCACTGGCGCACTTCCCGGCGGAGTGCCTGTATATCGAGCTGGCGTCCGTCCCCGGCGGCATCGATCCCATCGCAGTACGGGAGGGCAACATCCGCATTCTTCACGGCGGAGGACTGCCCGGCAGATGCTTCCCGGAGAGCGCGGGCGTGATTGTTGCCGAAACGGTGCTGTCGCTGTTCCCGAAAAGCAACCGAAAGGAAGAGCCGTTATGTTAGGATATGCATTCTGCGGTTCCTTCTGCACCCACGCCAAGGCGCTCCGGGAGCTGGAGGGACTGCTTGCGGCGGGATATGAGATCCAGCCGATCATGAGCGAGACCGTTTATTCGACCGATACCCGGTTCGGGCGGGCGGCTGATCTGCGGGAGCGGGTCGAGACGCTGACCGGAAAACCGATTCTGCACAGCATTGTGGACACCGAGCCGCTGGGACCGAGGCTCCGGCTGGACGCGCTGATTGTCAGTCCCTGTACGGGAAATACGCTTGCAAAGATTGCAAACGGCATCACCGACACGGCGGTCTGTATGGCGGCAAAGGCGCATCTGCGGAGCGACCGTCCGCTGATCCTGGCGCTTGCATCGAACGATGCACTGTCCGCGAACCTGCGCAACATCGGCATTCTGCTGTCGCGCAAGCACATTTACTTTGTCCCGATGGTGCAGGACGACCCGGAGGGAAAGCCGCACTCGCTGGTGGCGGATTTCTCCTGCCTGCCGCGGACGCTGGAGTCCGCACTGGCGGGGCGTCAGGAGCGCCGTCTGTTTCTGTAGTCCGGGAGAGCAGTCCCCGGAACCAGGTCAGATCCTCACGGTCGATTCCGCGCAGAAGCAGGAGCAGGAGCAGATAGAGCAGTGCCGCCGTGAGGATCTGCAAAGTCAGCGCCGGTGCGGACGGCACGGAGACGCTCCCGGCAAACAGGAAATGCGCGCCCCACGTTGCCGCAACCACCGAAAGCAGCGGCTTCCACACCCATTTGCACAGCTGTACCTTCGCACCGCCGACCGTCAGCAGGCGGGTGATGCTGAGGACCGTGTTGAAGCATTCGGAAAACCAGATGGCGAACAGATAGCCGGGAATGCCCCAGCGGGGGACGAGAAACCGCACGAGAAGCACCGAAATCAGCGCGTCGGCAACATTGATGCGCATGGAGGTCAGCTGTTCACCCATGCCCTTGAGCATCGAATCCACCGCACCGTCCACGTACATGACGGGAATCAGCGGGGCGAGGAGCCGCAGATAGCGGCCGGTTCCGGTGCCGGGATAAAGAAGCTCCCCCAGCGGAGCCGAAAAGAAAACGAGGATTCCCGCAACGCCGATGGAAAAGAACAGGGAGAGCGACAGCACGCGCGAGATCATGTACCGGATATGGCGGGGGCTGTTTTCCACCATGCCGTCCGCCAGGGCGGGGATGACGAGCCCGCCGAAGGAGTAGATGAGCGCCGGGGGGTAGAGGATGACAGGGAGTGCCATACTGTGGATGATCCCGTATGCCGAGAGTGCCTCCGTGTGCGTCATGCCGCCTGACTGAAGCCCGGCGGGAACCAGTGCGTGCGAGAGCGTAATCAGCCCCGAACGGACATACGTGGTCAGCGCAACGGGAACGGTGATTTTCAAAAGGTCACGCTGTTCGGCGGGGGCGGATTCCGGGAGCAGTCCGCGTGTTGCCCGTCTGCGGTCGCAGAGAAAAATGACAAGTCCCACCAGAAAGGAGACGACCTCCGCCGCCGCACCGCCCAGCACCAGCAGACTGCAGATGCGCTCGGCGCTGTCCGGATTCGTAAGGGTCAGCAGAAGAACGGTCAGCGCGAATTTGAGAACCTGCTCCAGAATCTGCACCGCCGCGTTCCTGCGGGAGTGCCGGACTGCCACAAAGTAGCCGCAGGCAACCGAGGAAAAGGAGATGAGCGGCAGGGTCAGCGCAAACAGGCGGAGCGGTACGACCGTGCGGATGTCATGCAGAAACCGCGTCCCGATCAGAGAGGCGCCGGAGAGGAGCAGCAGGGCGGCAAGACTTCCGCAAAGCAGCGCATAGAAGACCGCGCGCCGCAAAATGGCACCCACGCGCTCCGGATTGCCCCGGCTGACCGTTTCGGTGACCACGCGGGTCACGCCGAGCTGGATGCCGGAGGTGGCGAGGGTCAGCGCAAAGCCGTAGACACCGGCAATCAGGGAAAACAGTCCCATTGCCTCGGCACCGGCGCGGCGGGACACCGCAACACCGAACGCAACACCGGCAGTTTTCATCAGAAATGCGGCGGCGGTCAGGAGAAGTGCATCCCGGAAAATCTGTCTTGCTTGCTTCATATCGATCCCTCCCATGGCTCTCTTGTTCAGTTTATGAACGGAACGGACGGAATATCCCGGAAAAACGGCTGTCATTATAACCATTCGGGATGGTAGTAAATAGGATATTTTTGGCAAAATGTAACGGAAATAAACTTTCTGTTCAATATCACTTGACAAATCGCGCAGATTGTTTTATCATATATACCGCGAACGCAAATCAAAAGGAGAACTACAGACATGATGCACGTCGCGTTCAACCTCCTTCACCCTCGCCGACAATTGAGTCGGCTCGCAAGGGAGTGTACGCTCCGGCATTTCCGCGCACGGGATGCCAGCGAACCATTTTTCAGCCAACGCAAACACATCTTCAGAGTCCAGATTGCCCACTACCGACAATATGGCATTTCCCGGATTGTAATAGCGTCGATAGAAAGCCTTTATCGCCTCGACCGGCACATTTTCAATGTCAGACAATGCTTTTCCTATCACCGGCCATTTATATGGATGCACCTTATAGACCATTTCGCGGAGAATGTGTCCGACGTCGCCATACGGAGCATTCAAACAGCGCTGCTTGAATTCCTCCTGCACGACGCTGCGCTGCACTTCCACCGACTTGTCAGACAGCAACAGATTCTGCATCCGGTCGGCTTCCACCCAAAACGCCGTTTCCACGTTTTCAAAAGGAAGGATGTCATAATAGTTGGTGATGTCGCTGTTTGTCCATGCATTGTTGTCACCGCCGGCCTCCACCATCACAGAATCGAATTTAGGGACAGCCGCAGTGCCTCCAAACATCAGATGCTCGCACAAATGCGCAAGCCCAGTATATTCTGGCGACTCGTTTTTAGCCCCGACACGATACAGCAAATTGACCGCAACCATTCCTGTCGCACAGTTTCTGCTGTGCACAACCTGCAGCCCATTGCCCAACCGATAGCGCGACGTCTTTGTCATTCAATCACCGAAGCTTTCAGGATTCTGACATCTTCCTTGGGCCTGTCGTTGCGCGCTGTCTCGACGCATTGAATCTTGTCGACCACATCCATTCCAGAAACAACCTCGCCAAAGACACTGTATCCGCCATCCAAGAACGGAGTGCCGCCGACAGTTGTATATACCGACTTCTGTTCCGGAGTAAACTTGAACAGTTTTCCTTTCAACGAGGCCTCCGTTTCTTGAATCAGACTGTCTTGAAGCTCCTGCAGCCCCGCTGCGTTACGAGCTCTGCGCAAATCCATTATTTCCGCGCGATGCTCCTTTGCCAACGCTTGAAACACCGATTGCTTTTGCTGGTTCTGCAACGACTTTTCCATCGCCACCAGCTCCGATTCATTATACACCTTTCCCGTGACAATGTAGAACTGCGAGCCCGACGATTTCTTTTCCGGATTGACAGCATCGCCCGTGCGGGCAGCCGCAACAGCGCCACGCTTGTGGAACAATTCAGGGAGCACAAACTCACCGGGAATCTCTTCGCCATAATCATTCGCGCCAAGAACCGCATCCGGTGTCGCCGTCTTCGACGTCGGATCGCCGGTCTGAACCATAAAATCCTTTATCACCCTATGGAACAGCACACCATCGTATGCGCCGGCCTCTACATTTTTCACAAAATTATCACGATGTCCGGGAGTCAATTCCGATAAAAGAATCACGACATCGCCCTCGGACGTTTTCAACAGCACTTTCATTGCCTTATTTTCTTTTTTTGAAGATTCGACAGCACCTCCCGACAACGGCATCCATAAAAGAGCCATCGCCAACACCGCCATTAAAACACCTGATTTCAAATCAGAAACCCTTAGGGTACACTCTTTTATATATACGTCGGAAATTATTGTCGGAAGCACTCAACTCTTCCGCTTTCTCAACATAATCCTCACCCCAAATGCTTGCCAACAAACTCGGCATATACTTTCTGTCACGATCCTTTTCTATAGAAGCGTCAAGCAATTTGGATATGCTGTCAGAATATTTCTCCTTGTCAATCGCAGCCAGATAACGAGCCGTGCTTACAATAAACTGACCGTTGCGGTCAACTTTTATTATATTATCGACCAATTCCGGCATATCACCATCACAACTACCGATGTTGTTGGCTATATATTCATATGTAGCCAGCCCATCCTCGTCTTTTTTCAACTTTTTCAAAACGTCTTCGTTCATCAGTTTTTCTTTATTATTTTTACAAAGGCACCTCAAACCGCACCAACGGCACTGCAAAATCCAGCATCATTGACGGTCTGTGGGATTCCCACACAAAGGTAATGCGTTTTTATGAAATAATAGCCCTTCCAATCCATTTTTTACAACACATCACCGCCGACAACATCGTTGTTTTACTCTAATTTCTTCTGTTTTAGAAATAAAATCGCTATCTTTGCGCCAAAATAGATGTCACGTTTTTTATATGTCTAATAAGAATGTAAGCCCGACCATCTTGTTTGAGACAAGTTGGGAGGTTTGTAATAAAGTTGGAGGAATATATACAGTATTATCATCAAAAGCAAAAGTTTTGAATGAGCGGTTAGGCGACAAAATGATTTTTGTCGGTCCTGACGTTTGGACTTCTCAAAACCCCTCTCCTTTTTTTAAAGAATCAAAAGCACTACTTAAGAATTGGCGGCAGTCCGCCAATCTTCCTTATGGCATATCTGTCAGAGTGGGAAGATGGATGGTTCCGGGAAATCCGGTTGCAATCCTTGTCAATTTCGACGGCGTCTACCCCAAATTGGATGATTTCTACGCATTGATGTGGGAGAAATTCAAAGTCGACTCGCTGCACTCCTACGGCGACTACGGCGAAGGCTGCGCGTTTGCCATCGCCTCTGCCATAGTAATTGACAGCTTGTCAAAATTCTTGGCGAAAAAAAACGACCGTGTTGTCGCTCAGTTCAACGAGTGGACCACCGGCATGGGACTGCTCTATCTGAAAGCCAACTCGCCACAGATTGCGACCGTCTTCACAACGCATGCCACAAGCATCGGAAGAAGCATCTGCGGCAACGGAAAGCCCCTTTACGACTACTTCAACGGCTACAACGGCGACCAGATGGCATCCGAGCTCAATATGCAGTCGAAACATTCACTGGAAAAAACAGCCGCTCACAATGCCGACTGTTTCACCACCGTAAGCGACATAACCGCCCGGGAATGCGAGCAGCTGCTTGAAATCAAGCCGCTTGTCACACCGAATGGATTCGAGCTCTCAATTGTGCCGGAACGTCAGAAATACACCGCGCAGAGAAAGAAAGCCCGCGCCAAATTGCTGCAAGTGGCAGAAGCCTTGACCGGAAAGCATTATGACGACGACACATTCCTATATGCCACCGCCGGACGCAATGAATTCCGCAACAAAGGTCTCGACATGTTTATCGATGCGACAAACGCTCTCCGCAACGGCCACGACATGAATCGGCAGACAATCGCCTTCATACTGGTCCCCGCATGGGAAAACGGCGCGCGCGAAGATTTAAAAAGCCGTTTGGAAAAAGGCGAGACTCAAGGCGCTTTGGAAGACTGCATCATAACACACCGCCTTCATGACTATTCCTCAGATGCAATATACAACAAATTGGAATATCTGGGAATGCACAATTCGGCGGACAGCAAAGTAGACACAATCTACGTGCCCTGCTACCTCAATGGTTCTGACGGGATTTTCAATATGCAATATTACGATTTGCTAATTGGCTTTGATGCCGCCGTTTTTGCATCCTACTACGAGCCCTGGGGATACACTCCCCACGAAAGCATGGCGTTCGGAATACCCACAATCACTACCGACCTTGCAGGCTTCGGACAATGGATTCTGTCCACATTCGGAGGAGGCTTCAGCAAGTGCGGCGTCGAGGTTACCCACCGGTCAGACTCGAACTACGAAATGGCAGTCAACGACATTGCCGAGAAACTCAAATACCTGCTGACCGCCGATGTCTCTTTGACAAAGAAAATCAGAAAAGCAGCCATCAGCTCCTCAAAGGGTACAGCCTGGGCTGACTTTATAAGATATTATGACACAGCCTATACAATGGCTTTAGAAAACAATAAACACAATTTGGCATAGTGCCTCTAATTTTAATATTTTAACTATGAAATTGAAAGTAAGCAACACAAATGCCCCTGTATGGCGCGACATCACAATCCATGCAGAATTACCAGCCAAGCTCAAGAGCCTTGACGAATTGGCACACAACGTATGGTGGTCGTGGAACAGCGAGGCGCGAAATCTCTTTCAAGACATTGACCCTAACCTATGGTTGCAGACGGATGAGAACCCCGTCTTGTTATTGCAAAAACTAAGTCTGGAGCGTTGTCAGGAATTGGCTAAAGACGAAGCTTTCCTCGCACGTCTCAATGAAGTGCACAAGGCATTCAAAGACTACATGAAGAAGCCATACCGCAAGGATGTGCCTTCAATCTCCTATTTCAGTATGGAGTATGGTCTTTGCAGCGCTTTGAAAATCTACTCTGGAGGTCTTGGTGTCCTCGCCGGCGACTACATCAAAGAAGCTTCCGACTCTTGTGTAAACTTGACTGCTGTCGGATTCATGTATCGCTATGGATACTTCGACCAGTCTCTTTCAATGGACGGACAGCAGATTGCTGAATATCCAGCGCAGAACTTCAACCAAATTCCTGTGGAGCAAGTGCTCAACAGCGACGGAACTCCGATGGTTCTTGCCGTTCCTTACCCAGGCCGCGACATCTACTGCAACATTTGGAGAGTGAATGTGGGTAGAGTGAAACTCTACTTGTTGGACACAGACAACAACCAGAACTCAGAGTTCGACCGTCCAATCACACACAAACTTTATGGTGGCGATTGGGAAAACCGCATCAAACAGGAATACCTGCTCGGTATCGGCGGCGTCATGATGCTCCGTGCTTTGGGCATCAACACAGAGTTGTATCACTGCAACGAGGGACACGCAGCCCTGCTCAACCTCCAGCGTCTTGTTGAATACGTACAGAACGACCATTTGAGCTTCGATGTAGCACTTGAATTGGTTAAAGCCACAGGTCTCTACACCGTACACACTCCAGTGCCTGCCGGACACGACTATTTCGAAGAGAGCCTCTTCGGAAAATACCTCGGTGAATATCCTGCGAAACTTGGCATTTCGTGGTCAGACCTTATGAATATGGGCCGTGAGAACCCTGACACAAACGAACGGTTCTCAATGAGTGTATTCGCACTCAACACTTGCCAGGAATCCAACGGTGTAAGCTGGCTGCACGGCGAAGTGTCAAAACGCATGTTCCAAGGTGTATGGAAAGGATACGCTCCTGAAGAGTCACACGTTTCATATGTGACAAACGGTGTGCACATGCCAACATGGGCTGCTTCTGAATGGAAAGATTTCTACAAGAAGACTTTTGGCGAGCACTATTGGGAAACTCAGTCGGACGAAATGACTTGGGCTCCTATCCTGAAAGCCAAAGAAGAAGATATCTGGAACATCCGCATTGCGTTGAAAAACAAGTTTATCGACTACGTTAAGCGCGAGTTCAAAGAGACATGGCTTAAGAACCAGGGAGACCCTTCACGCATCGTCTCCATCATGGACAAAATCAATCCAAACGCATTGATTATCGGTTTCGCACGCCGCTTTGCGACTTACAAACGTGCGCACCTGTTGTTTACCGACCTTGACCGTTTGGCTAAAATCGTTAACAACGAGAAGTTCCCTGTGCAATTCGTATTCGCCGGCAAGGCTCACCCAGCCGACGGTGCAGGACAAGGACTCATCAAACGAATCGTAGAGATTTCAAGAATGCCGCAATTCCTTGGCAAGATTATTTTCTTGGAGAACTACAACATGACATTGGCAAAACGTCTGATTTCAGGTGTCGACATCTGGCTGAACACTCCGACTCGTCCATTGGAAGCCTCTGGTACTTCTGGCGAGAAAGCGGAGATGAACGGCGTGCTCAACTTCTCCGTACTTGATGGATGGTGGTATGAAGGCTACCGCAAAGATGCCGGTTGGGCGTTGACTGACAAGCGCACATTCACCGACCAAGGTCAGCAGGACAAGCTCGATGCCGCAACCATCTACTCTATGCTTGAGAACGAGATTATTCCTCTTTATTTTGCAAAGAACTCAAAGGGATATTCTCCAGAATGGATTCAATACATCAAGAACTCCATTGCCCACATCGCTCCTAACTTCACCATGAAGCGTATGATTGACGACTACATCGAACGCTTCTATCTGAAAGAAGGAAAATACGGCAAGGATCTCAAGAAAAACAATTTTGCAAAAGCCAAAGCATTGGTTGAATGGAAAGACAATGTGGTTTCCCGTTGGGACGGCATCAAGGTGCTTGAAGCCACTCCGCTCGATCCTTCAGCAAACTCTTTCGGCGACAAGATCAAAGTTGACGCAAAGATTGACACCAACGGTCTTGCAGACAGCATTGGTGTTGAAATGGTGGTTTATTCCGTTGAAGAAGGTCAGCAGAAATTCCTCAACCGCTACGATTTCAAAGAGGTTAAGCGCGAAGGCGATATTGTTTCTTACGAACTTAAGCACGAAATTGCAGTTCCAGGCGTGTTCCACTATGGATTCCGCATCTATCCTAAGAATGCAGAGCTCGCACACCGTCAGAGCTTCGCTTACTTGAAATGGTTCTAAGCCACACGAACTGTTTGGCAATAAAAAATCGGTTGGAGACGCGTCTCCAACCGATTTTTTATTCTCTTATATTCTACTAGAACTTGAATCCTACAGAAACAGCCACTTCATTGCTGGCATCCTTCAGTGTTGACGACGGAGCCTCAGCATTGAAAAATCCATAATAATCACTTTGACGGCTCGTTCTCACATATGCCAAATCTGCATAGAATGCTTTATACCGGTATCCAGCACCTGCCGTATAGCGTTGAGTTTTATTGTCCAGGGTATACGACATCGAAGTTCCCGCAGTAGGATCCTGTGCAAGATTCTCTTCAACCGGTGATGTCTTATACGAATATCCGGCACGCACGCTGAAACTTGGCGTCACCTTAAACTCTCCACCGATGCGGATTTCATTGCTTGCCTTAAAGGTTGTCCTTACATTGTCGGCCACGACGCGATCCTCCCGCCCATTATAAAACGTGCGCATACCACCATACATAACCCTTTCATAGTCAAGACTGATGATGCCACGTCCGCCAATCACTCCGGCAACGCTTCCCATCACCTTCCATGGAGTCCTTGCGTCAAATTCCGTCTTGCCGTCATATCCGGCATTCGTTTCTGCCGTACCTTTTATGTTTGATACTCCGCTACCGGCAACATTCGCATCAAATGCATACGACGTGCTTGCATAATAATAAGAATTGACATTGAAGAATGTAGGCGTATGGAAAGCCACACCCAGTCTGAGCTCATTTATAGGCTTGACAATCAAGCCCATTTTAAAGTTCACGCCTGCGCCCGTCATATTCAGATAGTTTTCCATGCCCCATGCGGCATTTCCTTCCGCAAGGTAAGTATTGTCGCCATAAATATAAGGCACACGAGCTTTTTCCAAGCTCTCTCCATAATATGAATACATGCTGTATTCCAAATCCGAGATACCCACAGAAGCACCCCAATACACCATAAAGTAATCCTGCCTCGGTGGATGAAAGAATACGGACCTGATGTTCCGAAGAAGTGATGGCAAACCCATC
>ENA-UEQL01003024-UEQL01003024.1-human-gut-metagenome-genome-assembly--contig:-NODE-3024-length-10683-cov-4.623232_pt1 | contig 10683 bp, 6 predicted proteins | sample MGYA00242905_ERZ507926 | MGnify/ENA primary metagenome ERZ507926 (study PRJEB26167, sample SAMN06115531) | human gut metagenome | host: Homo sapiens | place: China:Henan | collected 2015-09-09 | study...
GATTTGTAGGGGAACGACAGCGACCCGAAAATCCAGTGAGTCAGTGACAGCAGAGGATGAAGGAGCGCCAGCGACGCACAAAATGTAGTGAGTCGTTTCCCCTTTGGGGACACAACCCTCAGCCCGCGCGGAAGCGCAGGGCTGTCGCCCCTCCGCCGAAGGCGGCCCCCCTCCTGCTTTCGGGAATACGGTCCAGCACGCTAACGGATAGCGGTAAGCGGCAGCCGACAGCGGATTGCGGATTGCGGAAAGCCGCCTGCCGGCGCCCTATTTCACCAGGCCCCTGAACGCCGGCGCCATGACATGGCCTTCTCCGTCCCAGGGAGCGAAGGTTTCGTGGAGGGGTACCCAGGGTGCCAGCTGGGCGGGGGTTCCCTTTTCCATGAGCCCGTCTTTTGCAAGCTGTGCTTCATAAGGAAAGTCCGCCGCCCTTCTTCTCTCTTTTACGACCGCTTTGGCGTCTACTGCGTATTCGCCGGTTTTATCATTTTTCAAAGTGATATGAAGAATTTCACCGGGCTCGGCGTAGTCCAGGGCATATTGGGCCAGGTAGTTCACCGCCGTCACGTCCACGCCATTGATGGACAGAATCCAGTCTCCCGCCTGCACAGCGGAAAGTTCGGGATGATTGTCCCGGTCCACCGATTTCACCTTGGGATGGGATTTGTTGAAGCCGCCCTCCAGTTCTATGCCGTAGTCCGGATGATTTTCCAGGTCATAGTAGGCCTCTTCCACCGCCTGATAGCCCTGGTTCACGAATTCGTCCTTCACGTCGGTCTGGATGGTGCTGCTGTAGTAATAACCGCCGAATCCCGTTTTGCTGCGGTAGGTGTGATAGTTCCAGAAATCCATGTCCACCCAGGTGCCGCCGTTTTCCGGATGGAAGGACACGTAGCCGTTGTATTCGCTGCCGTAGTAATCGTAGATGAATTCCGCCGCATAGGGGTCCTCTCCCCGGTAGTAGCGGTAGTAGCCATCATAGGAAATGGGACTGCCTTTCTCGTCCCTGTCGTTCAGATGGTACAGGAAGGCCTGCTGCACCTTTTCCGGCGTTTCACCGGGGAAATAGACGCTGTAGGCGGGGCCGTAGTTTGGCGCCATGCCCGGCTCTTTTGCCATGAGGCTCACCTTGCCTGCCACGTTTTTGAAATCGTGGCCGAAGTTCTTGCCATCTTCCTTTCTGGCGGTGAGTTTCCAGCCCTTCGGCAGGGCCGCCATACTGTCCACCAGGTCCTTCGGCAGCACATACCACAGGTCCAAACCGGCGTATCTGGCAGGAAAGGTGCTGTCCGGATTCACCGGAAGAGGCGAAAGGTTCCATGTCCGTTTCTTCTGGGCGAGTGTGATTTCACTGAAGAAATTCTTCCCCTTCTCCCGGGACAGGTCCTGGATATGAAGGTACCAGGTCTCTTCTCCCTGTACATGCTGCACCTCTGCCGTCATGCCACGGCCCCAGACCTCCCGGCCGAAGTCCACCAGCCTGCCGTCTTTCAGCGCCGTGCCCCTGACGGACCCTTCGGAATTGGAAGCGCCCAGCCGGTTTCCAAAATAGGCGGCCCCCGCCATCAAAGGCGCTGCCAGCAGCGCCGCCAGCGCAAGGCCGGCTATTGCTCTTTTCATCATAGGATTCCCTCCTTTGCTATACTGCCAGTATATCATATGGGGCCGCTTCGCGGCCCGGGTTCAGAAGGTTCGACCCGCCAAAGGCGGGCTGGTTCAAAGGGTTCAGAGGGGAAGGTTGACGCCCGCTCCGCGGGCGATGAGATTTATTGCCGCCTGTCGGGGGCAGCGCTGCCGGAAGCAGCGAAAACCATACAACCGCGCCTGCGGCGCGCTGGAAATGCACCCCTTTGGGTGCTATCGCACCACTTCCCCCGGAGGGGGAAGTTTTAGCGGCGCTATGCCTTGAGATGCTTATGAGTTCAAAAGCTGAGTGGAGAGCAAATCTCCCCCTCCGGGGGAGACGCCGCCGCAGGCGGCAGAAGGGGTGCATTTCTAGCACCCGCCAAGGCGGTTGGCTTGTTTTCCTCCGAGCGAAGCCCGGTTGTATGGTTTTCTCTCCGCTGCTGCCATAAACTCAAATTGCCGCCACTGCCCAGCATCCATAGTGCCCCCAGCGAAGCGGGGTGGCAAGCGAACACGATTCGTAGGGGAGCGCTAGCGACCTGAGAATCGTGGGAGACGCTTTCCCGTGGAGAAGGGTGGTGGCGCCAGCCACCAAAGGGGGGCGCTGCCGCAGGCAGCATACAATACTCCCTCTGAACCAGCCCGCTCTGTGGGCAGAACCCATCGGTCAGTGCGTCAGCACATGAACGATAGAACCCGGGCGCCGAAGGCGCCTGAACCCTATTGCGTCCAGGAATATGTTCAAGCGCCACTACCCGGATTCGCCCCCTGAGTGAAGCGAACACAACCCTCAGCCTGCGCGGAAGCGCAGGGTTGTCACCCCTGCCCCCCAAAGGCGGGCGCCCCCTTTTCCCTACGGGGAATACCGCCCGTCTGACAATCTGCTGTCTTCCCGCCGACTGGTATTCTTAGCGACCCAGTGATCTAGTAAGAGTCATTAGTGATACTTACCGTAGTACACCCCTTCGCCACTACGTGGCCCTCTTCCCCTCAAGGGGACGCAAGGGCTGTCGCTCAGGATGACGAGGGGAAGGCGGGAGGGAGCCTGCGGATAACGGTAAGCCGACAGCTGATAGCTGACAGCCGGCAGCCCCCTCATTGACATCCATACGATATCGTAGTAATATGTGGTCAATCACTTCGATATCGTAGTATTTTAAAAAGGAGAAACCTATGAAGAAGAAAAGTCTGCTGGCCCTTGCTCTGGCAGGGTGCCTCTGGATGGGAGGAAGTGCTATGGCCATGGATGTGAATGTGGATTCTTCCACGAAGGATATGCCGGGGAAGGCAGCAAGCACTCTGCTTTCGGTACCGGTGAAGACGCCGCTCATTAACCAGATTTCCAATGTGGTGTACGAGCAGGTGCCCATGCGGGGCTATCCCAATGTGGCCATGAAGATGGATATCCTCCAGCCAAAATCGGAGAAGAAGCTGCCGGCCATCGTTTACGTCACCGGCGGCGGTTTCATCAACGCCAACAAAGATAATGGCATCCAGCTGCGCATGCATCTGGCAGAGGCGGGCTATGTGGTGGCTTCCATCCAGTACCGGGTGGCGCCTACGGCTAAATTTCCCCAGCCTCTGGAAGATGTGAAATCGTCCATCCGGTATCTCAAGGCCCATGCGGAGCAGTTTAACATCGACCCTGACCGCATCGGCATTGTCGGCGGCAGCGCCGGCGGCTACCTCACCGCCATGGCGGGAACCACCAGCGGCACCGCCATTTTCGACAAGGGGGAGAACCTCAATGTGGACAGCAGTGTGAAGGCGGCGGTGGACCTCTATGGCCTTTCCGACCTCACCCGCATCGGTGATGATTATGATGATGCGGTGAAAGAAAAGCATAAATCCGCCGGCGCTACAGAGGCCCTCTGGGTGAACGGCTCTCCGGTGTTTGGCGGGAAGGACGGCGGCATCCTGGCGGACAGGGAGGCGGCAGATAAAGCCAACCCCATTACCTATATTTCCAAAACCAGCGCCCCCATGCTCCTCATGCACGGCACCGCCGACACCGTGGTCTCCCCCAGCCAGACGGACCTCCTTTTCCAGGCTCTGCAGAAGAACCACATCCCCTCCAAGCGGTACCTGGTGGAAGGCGCCGCCCATGGCGGTATCTACTGGAACCAGAAGGAAGTGCTGGATATTATTACGGAATTCTTTGATTCCTATTTGAAATAGGGGCCACTGCGTGGCCCGGGTTGATGCGCCTGTAGGCGCAAGGGTTGGGCCGCCTATCGGCGGCAGGTTGTGTAGAAGGGTTGTATAGAAAGGTTAACGGCCCTTCGGGCCGAAGGTTCTTAGGGTTCTAAAGTTTGACAGCGGCCTTTGGCCGCTGAGGGTTGTGGTGGCGGCTGGCGCCGCAATTTCTAGTCAGCGTTACGGGATTAGCCTTCCCACCCGTATTGGCATTCTAAGCGCCAGCGCAGGGCTGTCGCCCCTCCGAGCCAAGGGCGCGGGCACCTTCAGGAATACATTCCAGCAGCTTACTGTCCCCTCAAATCTCAAACCTCAAGTTCCAAAAAGGAGACCATCATGGAAAAGGCCATATCCGTCAACAAAGAAAGAACTACAGCCATGGACTGCTGCGAGACGGCCCTTCTGGCGGTGCTGATTGCAGTAAGCGGCACCTTCCGCATTCCCGGCATTGTGCCGGGCACGGAGTTCCAGCTGTCTGCGCCCATTGCCGTAGCTGTCTGCGGCGTTTTCGGATTCAAAAAGTACATGATCGCCGGCATTCTGGCGTCCCTCATGGGCCTTTCCCTTGGCACCTGCAATCTGCTGAATGTGGCCATCCAGATGTCCTTCCGCCTGGGAGTCGGCGCTTTCTGGCTCCTTTCGGGGTCAAACCGATTTTTCTATATTTTCTCCGGCCCTGTCGGTACCGCTCTGGCCCGGCTGGCCATGTACTTCCTCCTGGGCAAAGGACTCACTTTGATGCTGATCGCTGCGGCTCCGGGCATGGCCTTTACCGCCGCCACGGCCTGGGCCTTCGGGAAAATCTTCACCCGCTGCCGCAAAGCAGTACGGACGAGCATGTAAGTAATCACCATAGTGACATCCCCTTTCCTTCATGGTACAATGGTTTTATCCATTGAAAATTATCTATGAAACACAGAAAAGGAGATATATATGGCAGACCAGAAAATACTCTACCTCACAAAGAGCGTACACGACCTGGTGAAGGAATATCCGGAGCTCGTTCCCATTATGAAGGAGCTTGGTTTTACCCGCATTACAGAAAAAACGGCCCTCAACACGGTGGGCCGTTTCATGACCATCCCCAAGGGCGCCATGATGATGCACATTGACATGGGGAAAATTATTTCCACCCTCACCGCCCACGGCTTTACCCTGGGCGGCTCCTTTGCCGGAACGCCGGATACACCGCCGGCCCCTTCCGAAGAGCCCGCCGCCAGCGAAAGAACCGCCAAAATCACCGACTACATCAGCCGCCTTTCCAAGGGCGAAGACCTGGAAAGCGTGCGGGCGGATTTCGTGAAGAATTTCAAGGACGTGGATCCCGGGGAAATCGCACTGGCTGAACAGTCCCTCCTGAAGGGCGGCGTGCCCCTCCGCGACGTGCAGCGGCTCTGCGACGTGCACTCTGCCCTCTTCCACGGCACCACCAGGGCGGAAAAAATTGCCGCCGCCGAAGCGAAGGTGCAGGAATCCCTGGGCCGCCATTCGCCGGCTGCCATGCTGCAGCGGAAGGACGGCGCCGACGGCCTTTACGAAGCGCTTAAAGACATTCCGGGCCATCCGCTGTCCCTCCTTTCCCTGGAAAATGAAGCCATCGGAAAGCAGCTGAAAACGGTGCGGGAAGCGCTGGAAAAGGGAGACAACCCACTGGAAGGACTGGCCGCGCTCCGCCGGATTTCCCTTCATTATAATAAGAAGAATGTGCTCTATCCCATTCTGAAGCTGAACTACGGTTTCTCTGGCCCCTCCGACGTCATGTGGAGCGTGGACGATGAAATCCGGGACAGCCTGCGGAATCTGGAAAAGCAGGGCCAGAAAAGCGCCGCCATCCGCGAAACGCCGCAGTGGAAGGACCGCCTTTCCTCCGCCCTCACCAGAGCCGAGGAAATGATTTATAAGGAAAATAACATTCTCTTCCCCCTCTGCGCCAAAAATTTCACGGAAGAAGAATGGAAGAACATTGCCCGGGACTTTGACCGCTATGAGCCCTGCCTCATAGACCCCCAGCCCAAATGGCAGGACGCCTTCCTGGAAGGCCGTAAGGAAATTTCCATGGAAGAGGGGGTCATCCACCTTCCCACAGGGGAGCTTAAAGTGAAGGAACTGGAAGCCCTCCTGAATACCCTGCCTCTGGAAATCACCTTCGTAGACGCGGGGGACATCAACCGCTACTGGAACGACGACGGCGCCCCCAAACTCTTCAACCGCCCCGCCACCGCCCTGGGAAGGGAAGTCTACACCTGCCACCCGCCCAAGGTGGTGCCCATGGTGCGCCAGCTCATCGACTCCTTCCGCAGCGGAAAACAGGACCTCTTCGACGTGTGGATGGAGAAGGAAGGGGAACCGGTACTGGTCCGCTACATGGCCGTCCGAGATAAAAAAGGCACCTTCCTGGGAACTTTGGAAATCGTACAGAAAATGGGATTTGCCAAAAAGCATTTTTCCATGTAAAGTGATAGGGTTCAAAGGATGGTGGTGGCGGCTCCGCAGCAGGTTTTATATGCTGCCTTTCGTCGGCAAAAAAACAGGCAGCCCCACCTTGCCCGGGAAAATTAATCTTTAAATAATCAGATATAGAAAAACAGACACAGTAAAACCCGCCGTCCCGGTGATGATTCCGGACGGCGGGTTTCTGTGTAAACAGGGGCCATGAATAAATTTTATGCAATAGGTGAAATATCAGGGCAGACAGCGGACAGTTGCCAAACTATCACACTAGTACACCAGCCCACTAGCCCACTAGCCCACTAGCTCACCAGCCCACTAGCTCACTCATTACTTATACAGCGCCTCATACACTGCCTTCAGTTTCCTGTCCCTTTCCTTTGTCGCTTCCGCCGCCCTATTGCCGTCGTACTTGTAGAAACCTTCTCCCGTTTTCACGCCAAGGTGCCCTTCCTTCACCTTTTCCGCCAGAAGGGATGGCACTTCATGGCTGTCTTCCAAATCCGGCATGAGGTATTCGCTGATGTGGGCAAATACGTCGAGGCCGCCGAAGTCCGCCGTTTCCAGGGGGCCCAGGCAGGCCCAGCGGAAGCCCAGGCCGTATTTCATGACCGAATCAATACCTTCTTTGCTGATGATTCCCTTTTCCACCATGGAAAGGGCCTCCCGGATCACCGCCAGCTGGATGCGGTTGGCCGCAAAGCCGGGGGCATCCTTTTCCACAATGGCCGGTTTCTTTCCGATGGCAAGGGCAAGGTGGTAAATGGTTTTTGCCACCTCATCCTTTGTACGGTCATTCTTAATGATTTCAATGAGGGGGATCAGGGTGGGCGGATTGAACCAGTGCATGCCCAGGAACCGCTCCGGCTTTGTCACCGACTTTGCCAGTGCATTGATGGAAAGACCGGAGGTATTGGTGGCGATGATGGTCCCTTCGTCTACCATGGGAGAATAGGTTTTATAGAATTCCGACTTCACCGCCAGATTTTCCACAATGTTTTCCACAATGAGGTCCCGCCCTTTAAAAGCAGCGGGGTCCGTGGTGTAGGAAATATGGTCCACCATGTCCGGCGCAATCTTCGTCTTCGCCCGTTCCAAAGTGGCACCCCGGTGGTTCCAGAGAATCACATCATAGCCCTTCCGTGCAAAAATCTCCGCCATGGAATACCCCATGGTCCCGGCACCGGCAATGGTAATTTTTCTGATTTCCATTTCTCTCATCCTCCTTTTGACAGCATGAGCCAATCGGCTCTCTTTATATATTGTATCACTGATTTAGGGCCGCGGAGCGGCCCGGGTTCAGAAGGTTCAAAAGGTTCAAAGGGTTCAAAGGGTTCAAAGGGTGACGGTGGCGGCTGTCGCCAGTATAAAGGGGTCAACGCGCTGAGAGCGTAATGATAAAGTATGTAAATCATTTATCATTGGCACTTATATCAAAAACCAATACTGTTGTTTTTTACCTTTTCTATGGTATAATGGGCATAGAAAGAGACAGCTGGCATCCTTGGTCTGGAAAACGGCTCTCTCAGAATTTAATTAATTTGAAAGGAGCCTTCCAAGCCATTGGATGGCTTTTTTCAATTGCTACTTTTTAACAAGCGCAATAATGGCGACCACCAGAGCAGCAAAATTAATGATGACCATAAAGGCCTGATACAATTCTTGGCTCATAGTGAATCACCTCCTCTTACAGGAAGTAAGAGAAAGCCATGCCAGCTGTCTTAAGTAAATATTAAGGAAGCACTGATTAATTCGCAGAATCGAATTTCATATGTACTTTTATCCAATGCTGCGTCATCAGTCTCCTTAAATAGCTGGCTATTCGCGTCGACTGATTCCTTGCATTGAATAAAAATACAAGAATAAAATCCGATAACGATTTAATCAGCGCTTCCTTAACATGTTCTTTAAAGTTTTGGCAAATATCTCCCAAAACAGTGAGGTGCCCCCCTCGGGACGCCCCTTTTCTTATGAGGAATACAGTCCAGCACCCGGCGGACAGCGGGAAGCAGACAGCCCAACTTTCGCCCCCTGAGCGCCAGTGAACACAACCCTTCTACACAACCCGCCGCGTCAGCGGCGCCCCTTTTTTCTCTTTCAGGAATACAGCCCAGCACCCGGAGGGCAGCGGTAAGCGGACAACCTCCAACTTCCGCCCCCTGAGCGCCAGCGAACACAACCCTTCTACACAACCCGCCGCGTCAGCGGCGCCCCTTTTTTCTCTTTCGGGAATACAGTCCAGCCCCAACGGACAGCGGACAAACTGTCACACTGTCCCACTGTCCCACTAATACACTAGCTCACCAGCCCACCAGCCTACTAGTACACTAGCTCACCAGCTCACTTCTTCCTCGCCAGAGAGGGATTCCTTGTTTCTGCAATCCAGGCGGTGAAGTCTTCCGGCGTTACGTGGAGTTCTCTTTCCGCCCAGGGTTTCCATTTTTCCGATTTCTTCCGGCTGTGGACGATGTCTTCCGTCTTCCTGCCGGTGTGCTGTTCCAACAGATACGCCAGGCGGATCCAGTGATTGGGGTAGCCTTCTTCCAGAAGGGAAAGGGCCCTCTTTGCGTCAATGCCGTAGAACCGTTCCATCCGTTCTGCCCGGTGAAGGAGGTAGGCCTTTTCATACACCGCCGCCGTGAGGCCCAGTTTCCTTTCAATTACGCCCCAGGGGTCGTCCTTCCGCATGGCCAGGATGTCCTCCATGGACGCATCGGACAGGCAGGAAAGAAGGGCCGCCCGGTCCACGTCGCCGAAGCGGAAGCCCCCGTCCAGTGCGGCCTGCACCCGGTCTTCGGGAATTTCATATTTGAAATGGATACTCCGAACCTGGTCTTCCGGAGATAAGGATGCTTTTTTCATGGTATCGTCCTTTCTATAATAGAAATATATATCATTAATTTTTCATACTCTATTAATATACTATATTTTCACCTTTCTTTTTATACCTGAAAGGCATGGGTTTGTTGGAGTGCTGCACATTGGTGCTTCTTATCGGCAGGAAACTGTTCGCATAAAGTTTCCTATTGAGCTGACACACATCGGTGTTTCCTACCGACAGGAAACTTGATAAACACAAAAAATCCCCTCCAGTGCGGAGAGGATTTTTGTTATATTTCACAGATTACAGGCCGAATCTGGCGAAGATTTCGTCTACGTGCTTCAGCATGGGTTTGTAGTCGAAGCAGGCTTTGATTTCTTCGGGGGTGAGGTACTTTCTTACGTCTTCGTCTTTGCAGAGGTTTTCGTAGAAATCTTCTCCCTGGAGCCAGCGTTTCATGGCGTTTCTCTGTACCCAGCGGTAAGCGGTGTCTCTGTAGGCGCCTTTGGCAACGAGGGCCAGGAGAACTCTGGGGCTGTAGATGAGGCCGCCGGTGAGGTTGAGGTCCGCCATCATCTTTTCCGGATACACCAGGAGTTTGTCGATGAGGCTGGTGGTCTGGTCAAGGATGTAGTCCAGGGCAATGGTGGCGTCGGGGAGGATGACTCTTTCCACGGAGGAATGGGAAATATCTCTTTCGTGCCAGAGAGGAATGTCTTCGAAGGCCGGGAGGCTGTAGCCCTGGATGAGGCGGGCCATGCCGCAGATTCTTTCGGATTTCACGGGGTTTCTCTTATGGGGCATGGCGGAGGAGCCTTTCTGTTTCGGGCTGAAGTATTCTTCCGCTTCTCTCACTTCTGTTCTCTGGAGGTGGCGGACTTCCAGGGCCATCTGGGAGAGGACGCCGGCGATAACGCCCAGGGTAGCCACGTACTCAGCGTGGTGGTCGCGCTGTACTACCTGGGTAGCCACGATTTCCGGTTTCAGTCCCAGTTTTTTGCATACGTATTCTTCTACGAAGGGGTCGATGTCCGCATAGGTGCCTACGGCGCCGGAGAGTTTGCCCACTGCCATTTCTTCAGCGGCCCGTTTCATGCGGTCAATGTTTCTAAGGGTTTCAGAATACCAGAGGAGAAGTTTCAGGCCGAAGGTGGTGGGTTCTGCATGGACGCCGTGGGTTCTGCCGATGGTGGGGGTGTGCTTGAATTCTACAGCCCTTCTTTTCAGCACTTCCGCCAGTTTTTCCAGGTCGTCGATTAAGACTTCAGAGGCCTGTTTGAGCTGTACGTTGAGGCCGGTGTCCTTCACGTCGGTGGAGGTGAGGCCCATGTGGATGTACTTGGCTTCGTCGCCAACGTGTTCTCCCACGTTGGTGAGGAAAGCGATAATGTCATGGTTGATTTCGCGGTCGATTTCATGGATGCGGTCCACGTCAAAGTCTGCCTTGGCTTTGATGACTTCCACTGCTTCCTTCGGAATGCGGCCCAGTTCGGCATTTGCTTCGCAGGCTGCGATTTCCACATTCCACCTTCCGAATCCTCGGAAAGGTCTGGCGTTCAAGCCCAGGTCAAAATATTCACGAATATGCCAGA
>ENA-UEQL01003025-UEQL01003025.1-human-gut-metagenome-genome-assembly--contig:-NODE-3025-length-10680-cov-4.309912_pt1 | contig 10680 bp, 9 predicted proteins | sample MGYA00242905_ERZ507926 | MGnify/ENA primary metagenome ERZ507926 (study PRJEB26167, sample SAMN06115531) | human gut metagenome | host: Homo sapiens | place: China:Henan | collected 2015-09-09 | study...
GACATTTCCCCCTGATAGGGGGAATCGGCCCCTGGGAGGGGAGCCTTTTTCAGCGGCAGATCATTTGGAAGAGGGCGTCGCTGGTGGCGTCGGCTTCGGGGTGGAACTGGACGCCGAGCATCTGGTCGCCGTATTCGAGCGCCTCGATCGTCCCGTCTGCCGTGCGGCCGGTGACGCGCAGGGCTGCGGCCGGGTGGGTGATGCGGTAATTGTGCATGGACGCGCCGAGGATCTCCGGCCCGCCGAGCAGGTGTTCGATGCGGCTGCCGGACTCGACGCGGATGGGATGCTTGAAGCTGTCGACTGAATCGCGCGTGATATGACCGTTCCAGTGTCCGTCCACGGGTTCGGTGAACATATAGCGCTCCTTTTTCATCTGGTCAAACAGCGCCAGCAGCGTCCCGCTCCAGCCGCGGCGCTGCGCCTCCTCGGCGACGAGGAAATACGTGTTCATCATCTGCATCCCGAGGCAGATGCCGAGCACAGGCTTGCCGGACCGCGCCGCATAGTCCATGACCTCAAAATGATACGGATAAAACCGCGCGCCGCCGCAGAACACGAACGCATCGCACAGCTCCAGCGCACGTTCGATCACATAGCCGTCGCTGCTCAGAATGCCGATGGGCGTGCCGCCGCAGGCGCTGATGCGCTTGGGATAGCCGTTGACGAACAGATACTGATCCGCATACAGATCCTCCGAGCCGAACAGCTTCGCGCCCGGTACAACTCCAATGATTCGCATGGGGGTACTCCTTTGTGGGTGGAAATATAACAACATGATCGCATAGAAAAGATCCCGTACGCTTTCGCGTTCCGGAAGGCTGCATGCCACGAACGAGCCGGAGCAGAAACAAACCAAGATCCAACATCGCGATCCAGCGTCAGCGATCGCGATGTTGAGAGGAGGAGCGACGAAGCGGGTGAGAGATGACTTTTTGATGCGCAGCATAAAAAAGTCGTCGCGAACTAACGCAGTCCGCGACGACGATGGTGCGAGAGATGAGACTTGAACTCACACGACGGTTGCCACACGCCCCTCAAACGTGCCTGTCTACCTATTCCAGCACTCTCGCATGCAATTTTCATTTGCTCGATTATTATACTCAGCTGCTCGCCGTTTGTCAAGTGTTTTATTTCTTTTTGCCCGGATGTTCCATCACTTTTTTACTTGCGCTTCGCTTCGACATCTGATATAATATCATTTGTATGTACGTGAGGAAGGCGGGCGATGGGGTTGCCGAAGTTCTTTGTTGCGCCCGGGTCGGTCCGGGGCAGCTTTCTGACGCTTGAGGGCGAAAACGCCGCACATGCCAGGGTCCTGCGCCTGCGTCAGGGCGACCGTGTGCTCGTCTGCGACGGCTGCGGCACCGACTACAGCTGCACCATCTCCGACATCTCGCCGCAGCAGGTCTGCCTGGTGGTAGACAGTGCTTCGGCCGCCGCGTCGGAGCCGCGCGTACAGTGCAGCGTCTACATGGCCTACGCCAAAGCCGACAAGCTCGAGCACGTCATCCAGAAGGCGACGGAGCTCGGCGCGTATGAGATCGCCGCGTTCCCCTCTTCGCGCTGCGTGATGCGGCTCGACGCCGCCGGGGCGCAGAAGAAGCTCGACCGCTGGCAGAAGATCGCCGCGTCCGCCGCGGCGCAGTCCGGCCGCGGACGGATCCCGCAGGTGCTGGCGCTGCCGTCGTTCGCTGATGCGGTCAAGCGTGCCGCCGGGTGTGAGTTGGCGCTGCTGCCGTATGAGAACGAGCACGCGCTCTCGCTGCGCCGCGCCGTGGGCGAGGCCGCGTTTGAGACCGTTTCCATTATGACCGGCCCGGAGGGCGGCTTCTCAGAAGACGAGGTGTGCCTGGCCCAGGAGGCCGGGATGCAGATCTGTACGCTCGGTCCGCGCATTCTGCGCTGCGAGACCGCCCCGCTGTGCGCGCTGAGCGCCGTGCTGTATGCCGCGGGCGCGCTGGACTGAACGGAATTTCAATCAAAGGACAGAAGATTATGACGAAGAACAAAACTACTGCAAAAAAGACGGAGGATCAGTCCGTTGTCTATAAAGTCCCCGCTGCATTCGCGCTGATGATCGTGGTGGTCTATGCGTTCTGGAAGCTCGGCGGGTATTACAGTACCGTGGAAGGCTTTACGGCGCTTTATCCGATGTTCTGCGTTCAGCGATATGTGTTTCTGGCGCTGACCGCCGCAGAACTTGTGCTGTGCGTTCTGCTGAAAAGCAGGCTTGCGCGGACGATCTGCCGCTACTGGCTGGCTGCGTTTGCACTGCTGTTCGTTTCGAGCCTGATTTTGTCCATCTTCTGGACGGGCAACATGATCGCGATCTATCTGCTGCATGCGCTGGTCTACTGCCTGTACATGGTCTGGCAGCTCTACCGCTCGGAGTTCTTCACGTTCTCGCTCGTGACGGCCACGGCCGGCGTCGTCTTCTTCCTGACGGCCCGCACGTCCTACATGGCCAACCGCATCGGCGGCAGCATCCTGCTCGCGCTCATCCTGATCGGCACGGCGCTCGTCGTGTTCCTGTGCGCGAAGAACCGCGGCCGGCTGACGATCGGCGGCAAGACGCTGCAGCTGTTCCCCGACGGGTTCAATTCGCTGCTGTTCTATTTCATCTGCGTCCTGTGGGCCATCGTGCTGATCGCGTGCCTGCTGTTCGGCTCGGGCTTCGCGTATTACGCCATGTTCGCCGCCATCGCGGTGGAGCTGATCGGCGCCGTCTACTACACGTTCCAGCTCAAGTAATTTCTGCATACTGCCGCCCTCCGCTCCGTATTCTTGGAGCGGAGGGTGATTTTTTGTTCACTGGCCGTCAGATCCTGAAAAATACCTTACTGCTGACCGCTGCGGCGCTGCTGCTGCGGCTGCTTTCGATGCTGTTCCAGGCGTATCTGGCCGGAAGGATCGGCGCGGAGGGCCTGGGCGGCGTGCAGCTCGTGCTGTCGGTGTCGGCGTTCGCGGCGACGCTGGGGCTCGCCGGGGCGCGGGTCGCAGCGAGCTGCCTGTGCGCCGAGGCCTACGGCAGGCGCGACAGCGCCGGGCTGCAGGGTGCGGCGGCGCACTGCCTCGGCTATGTGCTGCTGACGAGCATGCTGGCGGCCGCAGGGCTGTTTTTTGCCGCGCCGTGGATCGCGCGGTATGCGCTGCGCCTGCCGGAGGCGGAGGGCAGCCTGCGGCTGCTGGCAGGGCTCGTGCCGGTCGGGTGCGTCAATCTGGTGCTGGGCGGATATCTGACCGCGGCCGGGCAGGTGCTGCGGCTGACGGCGGTGGACGCGTGCGAGCGCGTATGCTGTCTGGGGCTGAGTCTTTTGCTGCTCCGGTCTGCGCCGGAGGGGCTGGGCGGGGCGTGCTTTGCGCTTCTGGGCGGGGATCTGCTCGCATCCTGCGGGGCAGCCGCCGTGCTGTACGGGTTTTACCGGCAGGGCTGGCGCGGCGTTTCGCCGTCTGAAGCGCCGCCGGGGCTTGGGCGGCGCGTTCGAAAGCTTGCCGCGCCGCTGGCGCTGAGCGACTATCTGCGCGCCGCGCTGCGGACGCTCGAGCAGCTGCTCATCCCCTGGGGGCTCGCGCAGGCGGGCGCGTCGCAGCAGCGCGCGATGGCGGCCTACGGGACCGTCACGGGGATGGTGTTCCCGGTTTTAATGCTCCCGGCGGCGTTTTTATATGCGCTCATCGACCTGCTGATCCCGGAGCTTGCCGCCTGCCGCGCGCAGAGGCGCGCGGCGCGGCTGCAGTCGGTCACGCGGCAGTGTCTGCGGGCAGGGTTGCTGTTCGGGAGCTTTACGGCGGGACTGCTGTTCGTGCTGGCCGGGCCGCTGGCGCAGCTCTTATACCGCAGCGCGGAGGCCGGGCGGCTGCTGCGGCTGTTTGCGCCGGTAGCGCTGGTCTTGTATCTCGACGCGCTGGTGGACGGGATGCTGAAGGGCCTTTCGGAGCAGGTCGCCAACGTGCGCTACAACACCATCACGTCCGCGCTGGATGTGGCGCTGCTGTTCGTACTGCTGCCGCAGTATGGGCTGGGCGGATATGTCTTCACGTTCATCGCGGCGCATCTGGTCAACTTCGCGCTGAGCCTGCGCAGGCTCCTGCGCGTGACCGGGCTGCGGGCCTCGGCGGGCGCGGCTGTGCGGACGGCGCTTCTGGCCGCAGGCGCGAGCGCGGCGGCGCTGCTGACGCCCGCGCCGGGTCCGGAGGCGGCGGAGCTGCTGCTGCGCGGGGCGGTATATGCCGGGGTCTACGGGCTGGCCGCGTGCGTGAGCGGCACGGCGGAGCTGTGCGTGCCGGAAAGTCTTCGGCCGGCGCGGCGCGCGGAAAAAGCGCGGGCGCTCCGTTGACTTTTGCGTGCGGAACCCGTACAATCAGAGCAGAATGTGACGAAAGGAAGACGTTTCCCATGATCTCTTTCCGCAATGATTATTCCGAAGGCGCGCACCCCAAAATTCTTGCCGCGCTGGAACAGAACAACCTGACCACCACCTGCGGCTACAGCATGGACCCGTTCTGTGACGAGGCCCGCGCCGCCATCCGTGCCCGCTTCGCCTGCTCAGAGGCGGACGTGCATTTTCTCGTCGGCGGCACCATCGCCAACACGACCGTCATCGCTGCGGCGCTGCGGCCGTGGGAGGGCGTGATCGCCGCGGACACCGGCCACATCAACGTCCATGAGACCGGCGCGATCGAGGCCTCCGGCCACAAGGTCTGCGCCATTGAGGCACCAAGCGGCAAGCTGACGCCCGCGCTCGTGCGCGAGGTCATGCGCCGCCACTGCGACGGGCAGGACGAGCACATGGTGCTGCCGCGCATGGTCTATATCTCCGACGCGACGGAGCTCGGCACGATCTACACGAAGGCGGAGCTCGCCGCCCTGCACGAGGTCTGCGGGGAATACGGCCTGTACCTGTTCCTCGACGGCGCGCGCATGGCCGCAGCGCTGGTGGCCGAGGGCAACGACCTGCAGCCGGAGGATTTTGCAACGTACTGCGACGTCTTCTATCTCGGCGGGACGAAAAACGGCCTGCTGTTCGGCGAAGCCGTCGTCATCACAAATGAGGCGCTCAAGCCGCATTTCCGCAACATGATCAAGCAGCGCGGCGGCATGTTCGCCAAGGGTTTCCTGTTCGGCACGCAGTTCACCGCGTATCTGCAGGACGAGCTGTGGCTCACGATGGCGCGGCACGCCGTGACGCAGGCGCAGCGCGTCCAGACGGCCGCCGTGCAGAAGGGCTACCGGCTCTTCGCCGTCTCCCCCACCAACCAGGTCTTCCTCGTGCTCAGCCACGCACAGATCGAGCGGCTGCGGCAGGACTTTGCCTTTGAGATCACCGGCCATGTGGACGACGAGCATGAGGCCGGGCGCTTCGTCTGCTCGTGGGCAACGAAGGAAGAAGCGGTCGACGCGCTCATCGCGGCCCTGTGATGGAGCGGATCGACCACCCGATCCCGCCGCTGTACGACGGAAGCTCCCGGATTTTGATCCTGGGCTCGTTTCCGTCGGTCAAGTCGCGGGAGGCGATGTTTTTCTACGGGCACCCGCAGAACCGGTTCTGGCCGGTGCTGGCGGCGGTGCTGGGCTGCGAGCGCCCGACGACGATCGAGGAAAAGAAGCGGCTGGCGCTGACGCACCACATCGCGCTCTGGGACACGATCGCCAGCTGCGAGATCGAGGGCTCGAGCGACAGCTCCATCCGCGGCGTGGTGCCGAACGATCTGACGCCCATTCTCCGCGGCGCGGATATCCGGCAGATCTACTGCAACGGCGGCACGTCGTACCAGTATTTCCGCCGCTACCAGCAGCAGCTGACCGGCCGCGAGGCCGTCAAGCTCCCCTCGACCAGCCCGGCCAACGCCGCCTGGAGCGCCGAGCGCCTGACCGCCGCCTGGCGCGTGATCCTGGAGGCGCTGAAATAGACAGAAAAGGACCCCGCCCAGCCATATGCGGCTGCGGCGGGGTCTTTCAGTCTGCAAGGAGCCCGGCCATGTCTTCCGCAGAGATGCGGTAGACCGCGCCGTCAATGCCGCCTGCGCGGAGGGCCGCGAGGACGCTGGCCCGGTCATACCGGCAGCCGGTCACGGCGGCGGCAATGGCCTCGGCGGACAGGGTCGAGAAGAAATCTCCCCAGACAGACGCCTGGCAGATCACGCCGCGCTGCACGTCCAGGCGGAAGGTGAACTTGCCGCCGGCGAAGTGCCCGGTCCGCTCGATGTTGAAGCGGGGATTGCGGCCGTAGACCGCGTCCCAGGCCGCAAATTTTTCCTCTGCCAGCGCTCGGATGCGCGCGTCGTCCGCGGGCGTCAGGCAATAGGTCTGCGTGCTGCCGCGCATCAGGTGCCGGAGCATACAGGCCTTGAACTGCTCCGCCGGGAGCTTCCGGGGCAGGTGCTCGGAGATATTCGTCACGCGGTCGCGGACGGATTTGATGCTCTTGGACTGGATCTTATAGGGGTCGACCGTCGTGGCGGCGGCCATCTGCGCAAGATCGGTGTCATAGAGCAGGGAGCCGTGATGGACGATGCAGCCGGGCAGCCGGTACTGCGCGTTTCCGGAGAATTTTCTGCCGCCGATCAGCAGATCGTTGCGCCCGTTGAAGCCCGCGTCCGCGCCCAGCTCGCGCACCGCGTCGACGACGGGGCCGATGTACTGGGAAAAATCGATCTGCGTCTGGTCGGAATGCTCGATAAATGTAAACTGCCAGCCGCCCAGGTCCGTATAGATCGTCCCGCCGCCGGACATGCGGCGGACCAGACGGATCTTGTGGGCGTCGGCATAGGGCTTGTTGATCTCCTCGAGGATGTTCTGGTATTTTCCGACCATCAGCGTCGGCGTCGTCCGCCAGAACAGCAGCACCGGTTCCGGCAGCTTCTTTTCGGCCGCGAAATAGTATTCCAGGCCAAAATTATAATAGACGTCGGTCGAGCCGGTCTCAATATAGATCATGCGTGTCCTCCAGCGCTTCCCAGGCCCGGTAGGAGCTGCGCGCGAGCGGCGCGGACGCCACGTGGCGGAAGCCCTTGGCGAGCGCCAGCTGCTTATACCGGGCAAAATCCTCCGGCGCGGCATAGCGGGCCAGCTTCCAGTGCGCCTCCGACGGCTGCAGATACTGGCCGATGGTCAGAATGTCGCAGCCGACGGCGAGCACGTCATCCATCAGGGCGGAGATCTGCGCGTCCGTCTCGCCGAGGCCGACCATGAAGCCGGTCTTGGTGAGGATGCTCGGGTCCTGTTCCTTCACATAGCGCAGAACGCCGAGCGTGCGCGCATAGTCCGCCTGCGGGCGGACGGCCTTCTGCAGCTCCCTGACGGTCTCGATATTCAGGTTGAACACCTCCGGGTGGGCGGCGATCACGATATCGGCGGCCGCATGGTCGCCCTTCATGTCGCTGGTCAGCGTCTCGACCGTCGTGCCGGGGCAGCGGGCGCGGATGGCACGGATCGTCTTTGCAAAGTGTGCCGCGCCGCCGTCCGGCAGATCGTCCCGCGTGGCGCAGGTCAGAACGACATGGCGAAGCCCCAGCTTTTCGGCCGCCTGCGCCGCGTTTTCCGGCTCGTCCGGGTCGGGCGGCAGGGGCTTGCCGCAGGTGACGTTGCAGAACCGGCAGTTGCGCGTGCAGACGTCGCCGAGGAGCATAAACGTGGCTGTGTGCTTCTGATAGCATTCGCCGAGATTCGGACAGTTGGCCGCCTTGCAGACGGTATTGAGCTTCAGATCGCGCATCAGTTCCGCGACCTCGCTCACGGCCTGCTGGTTGTAGCGGACGCGGAGCCATTCGGGTTTGCGTTCCATGGTCCTCCCCTGCCTTTCCTACGTTTCGACGATCGCGACGGGCGTCAGCACCGCGACGCTGTCGCCTTCCTCGCACAGCTGGCGGCGCAGGATGCCGTCTTCCGTCGCTTCGATCTGGTTGACGACCTTATCGGTCTCGATCTCGTACAGAGCCTCGCCCTTGTGGATCTCCTCCCCCTCGTTTTTCAGCCAGGCGCACAGAACGCCGCTCTGCATCTCCGGCTGGAGCTTCGGCATAACAAGCTGTTTTTCCATCGTTTTCCCTCCGTTCGGTTTACATAAAAATATCAAACAATTCCGCCGCCCGCTCGCCCGCGAGCGCCTGGCAGACGTCCAGAAACAGCGCCGGGTCCAGCCGTGCGCCTTCGAGCAGCGCGGATGCGCGCGCGGCGTCGATCGCGTCGGACTGCACGGCTGCGTTCCGGATCAGTCCGTGCCGCGCCTCATAGCGGACGCGGATCGGCCTTCCGGCAAATTCCGCGGTCTTTTCATAGGTGAAGGCCGGCGTCTTGCCCCAGGTCCAGTCCCAGGACTGGTAGAGCTCCGCGGCAAGGCGGCGGACGTCGGCGAGCTGCGCCTGCGTGAGGCGGACGGTCTTTGCGCCGGGAGGCAGGATCTTCTGCGCCAGCTGCCGGGCGAACGTCACGATCTCGCAGTCCTCCCTGAGGTACGGCCGCAGGTTCGTGACCGCGCAGATGGCCGACTGCGTCCCTTTTGAGCAGAACGCGTCATTTTTCCGGCCGGTCGTGATCTCGTCCAGCCGGGTCAGATCCGCGTCGAACAGCAGCGTTCCGTGGTGCAGCACGCGGCCGTTTGCGATCTTCTGCGCGCTGCCGGAGATCTTTTTCCCGTCCACGGTCATGTCGCAGGTGCGGCTTTTCTGCGCCGGGACACCGAGGGCGTTCAGCGCCCGCAGCACCGGGGCCAGACAGCGGTCATAGTCCAGCGCGCCGCTCTGGCCGGTGATCAGCGTGTAATTGAGATTGCCGAGATCATGATAGACCGTCCCGCCGCCGGACATGCGGCGCACGACCGGGATGTTCTGCTCCAGAAGCGCGCGCACATGGACCTCGCGGCAGATGTTCTGATAGCAGCCGACCACGACCGCCGGGCGGTTGCGCCAGAGCAGCAGCACCTCGTCCTCCCGGAAGGTCCGGAACACATAATCTTCAAACGCCTGATTGAAAAACGGGTCATGCGATGTTGTTTCGATTTGAATCATGCGGAAATCCTTCCGTTTCTGATTTCTTTTTTTATTTTATCACAGGTATCCACAAAAAACAACAGAAAGCTGCGGGTGCGCACCTAAAGCCTTCCCCACTGGGGAAGGTGGCCCGAAGGGCCGGATGAGGGCCGGGGAACAGTTTCAATTTTTGGAAATCTCAAGCAAAATACAACTGCCTCAACCGCATCAGTCTGCTCCGCTTCGCTCCGCAGCCAGCTTCCCCGGAGGGAAAGCCTTGCCGCGTTCCCGCAGCCTCCGCATCACGCTCGGGTAGCGCGACGCGTCTGTATGCGGCAGGAATCTGGCCGCCTGCATATTCTCTACGAATTTTTCCATCTCCCCGAACTGCACATACGTCGCAAGCGCGCGGATCTGATCCAGCCGTGCCCGGCAGCCCGTATCCAGCAGCAGGCGTTTTGCGCCTGCGAGGGAGGAGTTGCCGAGAATTTTGAATTTTTCGCGCGGCAGATCGGGGTACAGACCGACCGTGATCGCGGATTCCAGATCATAATGCGTCCCGAAGCCGCCTGCGAGATAGAACGCGCCGATCTCCGACGGACTGACGTTCACGCTTTCCAGAAGCGTTGCGACCATCGTATGCGCGGCGGCCTTGCAGGTCAGAAATTCCCCGATGTCGTCCTGTGTAAAATAGAGCGGCACATTGCCGTCGTAGGCGTAGATGATGGCCGGGACGTTGCGCTGTCTGGTATCGTCCCACACGTCGCGGATGCACGGCGAGGCGCTTTTCTGCAGATTTCCCGCCGAATCGATCCAGCCGGACAGAAACCCCTCCGCGATCAGATCGAGAATGCCGGAGCCGCAGATGCCCTTCGGCGGAAGGCCGCCGACTGTCTCATACCGAAGACGGTTGTCGGGGCCGATCTTGATGCGGCAGATCGCGCCCGGCTCGGCGCGCATACCGGATCTGCTGACCGCGCCCTCAAGCGCAGGCCCGGCGGCTCCCGCTCCCATGAGCAGAAATTCCCGGCAGCCGAGCACCAGCTCGCCGTTTGTGCCGATATCGAGAAACAGCGCCAGATCCTCCCGCGTGTCGAGATCCGTCATCAGAAGACCGCTCGTGATATCGCCGCCCAGATAATTTGCGATCGCGGGCATACAGAAAATATTCCCCGCAATGGGAAGTCCAAGCTCCGATGCGCGCAGCACGCCGGGGTCAAAAAATACCGGCGTATAGGGACTCTGGAACACCTGCCACGGGTCGCAGCCGAGGAAAAAGTGCAGCATCGTCGTATTGCCGCCGACCGTCATGGCCGAGACAGCCTCCGGCGGAACACCAGTCTGCGCGCAGCAGCGCTCGATCATCTGCCGCACGTCGTCAAGCGTCAGCGCCTGAAGCGTGTGCAGATTGTCAGGGTTCTCCTTCACGGCCAGAATGCGGTCGAGGATGTTCGCGCCGAACTGCGTCTGGCTGTTGGTACAGGCTGCCTCCGCAAGCGTCTGCCCGGAGAGCAGGTCGACAAGCTCCATCTGCATCGTCGTGCTGCCGATATCGAGGCAAAGACCATAATTCCGGTCTGTCGTGTCCCCCGGCTCGACGCGCACGACATCCGTCCCGCCCGCACCCGGGCAGAGCGTCACCGTAACGCGATAGCCCGCCTCGTACAGCACCGGATACAGCTGCTGCATACACCCGAGCGTCAGACGGCA
>ENA-UEQL01003027-UEQL01003027.1-human-gut-metagenome-genome-assembly--contig:-NODE-3027-length-10679-cov-10.538200_pt1 | contig 10679 bp, 7 predicted proteins | sample MGYA00242905_ERZ507926 | MGnify/ENA primary metagenome ERZ507926 (study PRJEB26167, sample SAMN06115531) | human gut metagenome | host: Homo sapiens | place: China:Henan | collected 2015-09-09...
AACTGGGCTCGTCCATGAAATCGGTGGGCGAGGTGATGGCTATCGGACGTACTTTCGAAGAAGCCATTCAGAAAGGTTTGCGCATGATTGGTCAGGGAATGCATGGTTTTGTAGAGAATAAGGAATTGGTTATAGAAGACGTGGACAAAGCCCTTCGTGAGCCGACGGACAAACGTATCTTCGTGATCAGCAAAGCCATGCGTGCAGGTTACACGGTAGACCAGATTCATGAGCTGACCAAGATTGACAAATGGTTCTTGCAGAAATTGCAGCACATCATGGACACTTCTAAAGAGATGCACGAATGGGGCAATAACCACAAGCAGATTACCGATATGCCGGACGAATTGCTCCGCAAGGCGAAAGTGCAGGGATTCTCCGATTTCCAGATAGCCCGTGCCATTGGCTACGAAGGAGATATGGAAGACGGTATTCTGTATGTGCGTAATCATCGTAAGCAGGTGGGAATCCTTCCGGTGGTGAAACAAATCGATACTTTGGCGGCCGAGTACCCTGCACAGACCAACTATCTGTATTTGACGTATAGCGGTGTGGCCAATGACGTAAAGTACTTAGGCGACCATAAATCCATCGTGGTACTGGGTTCGGGTGCTTACCGCATCGGTTCGTCGGTGGAATTTGACTGGTGTGGCGTGCAGGCTTTGCAGACTATCCGTAAGGAGGGTTACCGCAGTGTCATGATTAATTATAATCCCGAAACGGTTTCTACCGACTATGATATGTGCGACCGTCTGTACTTTGACGAGCTGACTTTCGAGCGTGTGATGGATATTCTCGAACTGGAGAATCCTCACGGAGTCATTGTATCTACCGGTGGCCAGATTCCCAATAATCTGGCTCTCCGTCTGGATGCGCAAAATGTAAATATCCTCGGTACCAGTGCCAAGAGCATTGACAATGCCGAAGACCGGGATAAATTCTCGGCCATGCTGGACCGCATCGGAGTGGATCAGCCCGAATGGAGCGCATTGACTTCTATGGAAGACATCCATGCCTTTATTGACAAGGTAGGCTTCCCTGTTTTGGTACGTCCCTCGTATGTGCTGAGTGGTGCGGCCATGAATGTCTGCTCCAATCAAGAAGAGTTGGAACGCTTCCTGAAACTGGCTGCCAATGTATCGAAAAAGCATCCGGTAGTGGTGAGCCAGTTCATCGAGCACGCCAAGGAAGTGGAAATGGACGCTGTGGCTCAGAATGGTGAGATTGTGGCATATGCTATCAGTGAGCACATTGAGTATGCCGGAGTGCATTCGGGCGATGCCACTATCCAGTTCCCACCGCAAAAGCTGTATGTGGAAACGGTGCGCCGCATCAAGCGCATCTCCCGTCAGATAGCCAAGGAATTGAATATCTCCGGTCCGTTCAATATCCAATATCTGGCAAAGGACAATGATATCAAGGTAATTGAATGTAACCTTCGTGCTTCACGCAGCTTCCCCTTTGTCAGCAAGGTGCTGAAAATTAATTTTATTGAACTGGCTACCAAAGTGATGCTCGGACTGCCGGTTGAGAAACCGAACAAGAATCTTTTCGAGTTGGATTATGTGGGTATTAAGGCCAGCCAGTTCTCTTTCAACCGTTTGCAGAAAGCCGATCCGGTATTGGGGGTAGACATGGCCTCTACCGGTGAAGTAGGCTGCATCGGTACGGATACTTCGTGTGCCGTATTGAAGGCGATGCTGTCTGTGGGGTATCGTATTCCGGAAAAGAGCGTGTTGCTTTCTACAGGTAATGCCAAGCAGAAAGCGGATACCTTGGAAGCGGCCCGTATGTTGCAGAAGAAAGGTTATAAACTTTATGCCACCGGAGGCTCATCCCACTTCCTGACCGAGAACGGGGTGGAAAATACCCGCGTGTATTGGCCCAGTGAGGAAGGGAAACCTCAGGCACTGGATATGTTGCATCGGAAAGAGATAGACATGGTAGTCAATATCCCGAAGAATCTGACAGCCGGGGAGTTGGACAATGGATATAAGATACGTCGTGCCGCTATCGACCTGAATGTGCCCTTGATAACCAATGCTCGTCTGGCAAGTGCGTTTATCAATGCTTTCTGTACCATGACGATAAACGATATCGCTATCAAGAGCTGGGCGGAATATAAATGATTTTAATGGCTGATGATATGTGGTTAATGGGGTGTGGCAACAGTGCACTCCATTAACTATTAATCAGTGACTTCTCTTTTATCGGAAAATAAATCACTATTCTTTCTGTGTTTACAAAAAGTTTTCTACTTTTGTCCAATTAGGAATCCTAAAGATATTCAAAACAAATGGATTGTGAACACAAGCTTAAAGTATTAGAGCAGGAAATTGAATCGTTGAAAGAGGAGAACAGGCTGCTGAAAGAAAAATTATCTTCTTCTGAAAAAAACTTTGATGGCGTTAGTTTCAAGGAGAAATATGCGGTAAGAATATTAGATTCCTTGCCGGATATGTTGACCGTTTTCAATCATGAGGAAATGGGGATAGAGGTGGTGTCTAATGAGGAAACAAATCATGTGGGTGTATCCAACAACGATTTTAAGGGGATGCGTATGCAGGATATGGTTCCTAAAGAGGCTTATCACAATATACATAATAATCTTCAGAAGGTTATTTCGACAGGTAGGGGTTCTACAGCCCATCATGAATTGGATGTGGACGGGACGCTTCATTATTATGAAAATCGTATTTTCCCCTTAGATGAAGAATATGTGTTGATAATGTGCCGTGATATTAGTGAAAGAGTTGCCACACAGCAGAATTTGGAAATATTTAAACGGATATTGGATAGGGTCAGTGATAGTATTCTGGCTGTATCGGCTGACGGAACCTTAGTCTATGCCAACCGGCAGTTTATTGAGGAATATGGAGTGAAAGGGGAATTAGGAACACAGAAAATCTATGATTTGCCTGTTTCCTTGAATACTAAAGAACAGTTTGATAAACGTGTTCAGGAGATTCGCGACAACGGAGGTAATTTTGCTTATCGTGCCAAATATACCCGTGTGGGAGAAACAAAACTTCGTGTTCATCAGGTTTCGGCCTTTATGATTCAAAATCAGGGCGAGGAAATGATTTGGTTCTTTACACAGGATATAACAGATGTTATCAAGAATCGTGATGAATTGCGTGAATTGAATTATCTGATGGATGCTATACTGAATAATATTCCTGTTTATTTGTTTGTGAAGGACCCTGAAGATGATTTCCGATATCTTTATTGGAATAAGGCGTTTGCCAGTCACTCTAAAATTCCTGCTTCCAAAGCGTTGGGGCGTACTGATTTTGAAGTATTTCCCGAATATGAGAATGCGGAGAAGTTTCATCGGGATGATTTGGAATTGATTCGTACCCGCGAACGTATGGAAATGCAGGAAACGTATGTGACGGCTACAGGAGAGCCCCGTATTGTGCAGACCTTGAAAACGTTGGTTCCTCTGGAAGGGAGGACACCGCTCATTATCGGTATTTCATGGGATATTACCAATATACAGAATATAGAGCAGGAATTGATATTCGCCCGTATCAAAGCCGAACAGTCCGACAGGTTGAAAACCGCTTTCCTTGCCAATATGAGCCATGAAATCCGTACTCCGCTGAATGCAATTGTGGGATTTTCGCATTTGATGACTATAGCGGATAACGCAGAGGATGAAAAACTTTATTCGGACATCATCAACCAGAATTCGGAAATATTGTTGCAATTAATCAATGACATACTTGATTTGGCAAAAATAGAGGCGGGTACATTGGAATACATCAGATATCCAATGGATTTGGGAGAATTGTGCCGTAATGTGTATGAGATGCATAAGGATCGGGTGCAGACTGGGGTTGTTTTGATATTAGACAATAAAGACACCAGCTTGATAATCAATGAAGATCAGAACCGAATTATGCAAGTTGTTACAAATTTGATAACCAATGCTATAAAATTTACTTTCAAAGGGGAAATCCGTTTTGGTTTTGAAGTGAGGGAGGAGTATATTGATTTTTATGTAAAAGATACGGGAATGGGTATCTCCGAGGAGAAGATTAAAATGATTTTTGAGCGTTTCGTGAAACTGAATACTTTTGTTCAGGGAACAGGTTTGGGGCTTGCGATTTGTAGGGTGATTGTAGAAAAACTAGGTGGAGAGATTACTGCGGAATCCAAACTGAATGAAGGTTCTACTTTTCGTTTTACGATTCCTTATAAGGCGGGTAAAAAAATTCCGGAATCCGGAAAGGTTACGAAGTGTCCGGAATCAGGGAGTACGGGACCGAGAAAAGTGTTGCAAAGAAGAACAGTACTGGTGGCGGAAGATGTAGACAGCAACTTTTTGCTGTTAAAGACATTGTTAGGGAAAAGATGTAATCTGCTATGGGCTAAGAATGGAGAGGATGCGGTGAATCAATTTAAAGAACATCAGCCCGACTTGATTTTGATGGATATCAAGATGCCCCATATGGATGGGCTGGAGGCTACGCGCCTGATTCGTTCTTATTCAAAAGAAGTGCCTATTGTCGCTTTGACTGCCTTTGCTTTTGAGTCCGACAAAGACAGGGCTATAGAAGCCGGATGCGATGATTTCCTGACTAAGCCGGTTTCACAAAATGCCTTGGAAAAAGTGTTGGATAAATATGTTAAGTAGACATTGGCGAGGTATAGTGCGTAAAGACAACAGGCAATATGGAACAGAACAGGGAAGGGAGGATGCAATGCGAAGATTATAGATCTTACCCCCGGAAGATTATAGATCTTACAGGTGAAAGATTTATATCTTTGGGTTGTAAGATTACGATGGACTCATAGGGAATAGAAACGGACTTTTATAAAAACAAAAGAGGAACTGCCTCTGCGGCAATCCCTCTTTTCTGAATTTGAGAGCATGTTATTTAACTTCGATAACCTTGGCTGCTTTTTCTTTGTCTTCCGGCGTACGTTTCGGCAACTCGATAGTTAATACACCATCGTTTACTTTTGCATCAATTTTATCTTTATCTACATCATCAGGCAGGATCAATGTCTGTTGGAATTTAGAATAAGAGAATTCGCGACGCAAGTAACGGCTTTCTTTCTTGCCTTCTTTATCACCTTCGGTACTTTCTGTTTTCTTTTCCATAGAGATAACCAAGTCGTTGTCTTCGTTGATATGAATCTTGAAGTCTTCTTTGGTCATTCCCGGAGCGGCGACTTCTACTTTGTAGTCTTTGTCACTTTCAATAACATTGATGGCGGGAGCTGTTGCATTGGCTTTTACCATCCAGTCGTTATCAAAGAAATCATTAAAAATACTTGGTAACCATGTTTGGTTTGATCTTCTTACTGGCATCATAATCTTAATCTCCTATAGGTTTTGGTTAAACATTTTGTTTATTTCTGAATTCCTTCACCTTTCGGCTTTGTCATTCACTATCCATAATGCAAACCGCATACCATTAGTTCGATGATATGCGGTTTATATTGCACTCTTTTAAACCTATAAAGGTTTTCTTAAAGATTAAAACCTTTGCATTAAAAGTTGGTAAGCCTCTTTAAACATTTGATTGTCAAGGCTACTGCCAATTTGTAATTTTAGGGGGACAGATTGACAGTTGTTCTATATCAGCTTGAACCGCATACGGAAGATTCCGTCTTTATAGTCGTGGCTTATAATTTTAAATGTACCTATTTCGGACGTATTTTTCACGTGTTGACCTATACAGAGGCATTCGTCGTAATCGCCGACTTTTACAATCCGTACGGTTTCGGAAGCTTTTTCCGGTAAACGTTTCATGTCAAAGCGCCCTATAGCTTCCTCTTGAGAGATAAATTCCATTGTAACGGGCAAATTTCTTCGCAATACTTCGTTTACGGTGTTTTCTATTCTTATAATATCCGCTTCTTCCGGACAGGTTTGCAGCGCAAAATCCAGCTTGCTTTTTTTGCGTTCTATATGGGCGGATATTGCCCGTCCGCATCCGAAAAGATTGACCATTGTCCTGTTTATGACATGCTCTGTAGTATGCATGGGAGGGTATTCCTGTTTATTATGGTCGTTGAGTGATGGTTGTTCCATAGTTATTTTATTTTTGTTCTGATTTTGATGGGATATTAAAATCCGTTCAAAGATAAATTATTCTTTTGTAATAAGGAAGCAGAGAGGAAATGATTGCTTTTGTATTATTATAAAACAACGAATTTTAAAAGATACTCAATGCCGGAGGGGAGTACTTTTGCAGAAAAGTATGACGTTCACGAGGCTCTTAACCGATTTTAATGAGGCATGAACGTCATATTGATTTTTACTGTTTTACATCACAGGGGTTTGGAATAAGAATACAAATGAGTCGCTGTCTTTTAAATCTTTTACAGCATCTCCTGCATAAATCTTTCCGTTGGTGAGGGTCAGTTTCTTGATTCCGGCTTTGGGACTGAAGTCGATTTTCTTCAAATCCAACCAAAACAGATTAGGAGTCATGACCGATTCAAAATAATATATTTTATTCTTCTGATCGGATACAGAACGCCAGCGGGTGGAAGATATATGAGGTTTGTCCGGTGTGGTAATTCCGAAAGGGACAGATACATTACGCATCACACTGAGTACACTGGGTACAGCTATTTTAGCGTCCGGAGTCTGAGGGATTGCATGTATATAAAAAGAGGCACGCACAAAGCGGTCGCTGGAACGGTTCGTGCCCGGCAGCATTTGCAATCCTCCTACTTCTTTCCAGTAATCATTGATAGCCAACTGATAATCATATCGTGGAGAATTGGTCATCACTTGGAATTCTTTTCCTTCGTGTATGCTTAAATTCCCGTCCAGATATTCCAAAACCGCTGTATTTCCTGTTTCATCTGTAATAGCCAGGTGAAGAGTGGAAGCTGAACCGTTGGGCATGTGGGGAGCATCAATGCGGAATGATTCTTTTTTCAGCTCCTCAACAGCTTCATGTACGGTGGCAAAATTGTCCAGTACATATTGTGTCCATATGCTGATTCCCATGACAGGACGTGTATCTCCCGGACGGTCAAAGACGGATTCTGGCAAAAATAACAGACTGGCAACCAATCCTTTTTCATTCATTCCGTCACACGTACCTATATCATATCCTGTTGCAATGACGCTGCCGTATTTTGAAGTCCATTTCACGGCATTTTCTTTATTATATCCTGCACGTTGTATTCCTCTGGGGAAAACATAGATATTACTCATAATATCTTCTTTCCAGTCCATTGTACGTCCGGTTACTACCATATGGTCCGGTCCGATATAGACGGCACGCGTGCATGCATCCGCTTTTTGTACGCTCATATAGAACATACCTGCCAATGTTAGTAATGCAATACTTCCTTTTTTTAATTTCATGATTCTATCATTTATAAAGATTGTCTTTGCCATTTAGAACAAACCGGATAAGGAACAGGTTTATGGAAATGCAGTGATTTGTGATACATTTGTTGATAAATGCTAATTCATCGGTTCGATTGGAACGTAAATCACATCCGCATTCCCTTCATAAATTTCTACCTGATTATCCTGTCGGAGGGATTCTGTTGAGAACGATTGAAGATAGGTCGAGGTTTCTGGATTAAAAGAAATACTTGTTTTATCGTAAAAGTAAGGGGGATAAAATAAAAAAGGAGCAACGCCTTGCTCCAACCTTTGTTAACCTTAAATCTAATACTATGAAAAACACATTGCAAAGGTACGGACTTTTTGGAAAATAGCAAATAATCAGACTTAAAAAGTATGCTATATAACATTGTTTAATATTTGCGTTTCTCGAAAACCTGTTTTTTAAGACTTCTTTTGCGTATCTTTGCAGCCGTTAAAAAATAGCAGACGATAGTAAAAAGAGAAAATATATGGCATTTGAAGCGACAAAGAGAGAGTGGGGCGAGCTTTACGCCTTTTTCCGCTTGTTAGCGGACGGATATGTGTATGCAGGTACGCCTGATGTGAAAAGGAATGAAGTGCAAAAGCTTCCTGTGGCGATGGTACAGCGTGAGGAACATGACGGGACACGCCGTTATATTCTGGAGGATGAGGCGACCGTACGTATTTGTGGGGAAAAGATAGATAAGCAGATACCTCGTGAGGATTTTGCGGCTGTGGCAGAGTTGGTTTTTGCTGCTGTCAAAGAGAGCCGAGAGAATGATGTGATGTCTCCCGACGGTGTAGAAGAATTTTTAGATGAAGTCGCCATTTATGACTTGGAAGCAAAGACGGATGACCGTACTGATTTCTATGTTGCTTTTTACAGTATAGAGGCCCCGTTGGTAGGTTTTTGCGTTCGTTCCCGTTTGGGAACTATGTTTCCGTTGTTGGATGGAGGGCGTGCCACGGTGTATATTCAGGCGCACTACCTGATTGATTCGCTGGTAGGACTTATTACCGCTTTCTTCGTCTATCAGCTGGCCACGCTGATGTATAAGCGCTGGTTTATTTCCCCGGTCTTTAAACGAATGTATTAAAAAAATCGGTAAGGATTATTCCTTACCGAAAGTAGCTTCTATATGGTCTAATATGCCATTCAGTTCATTTAATGTTTCTGCGCGAAGCATGGCAATGCGTGTGTCCTTGAAATTTGGAATCCCTTTGAAGAGAGGAGATGCGGCTAAGTGACGGCGTACGTGCAGGATACCTCTGCGTTCATCCAGCAGAATCATGTCGTATGCATTCTCTGTCGCCATCTTAAGCGCTTCCTCACCGTCGTAGGCACAATCCACTTCCATGCCGTCCTGCTCCAGACTGAAACGGATTCCCTTTACGATTAACTTTTCATCATCCACCACAAGAACTTTTTTCGCCATTTATTTCACCTTTATCTGATCTCTGATCCGATTATACAATCCCTCTTTGATTCCATCTACATTCATAATCTCTTCAACGGAAGAAAATCCTCCGTGCGCATCCCGGTAGTTTACAACCGCCTGCGCCTTGGTCTGTCCGATCCCGGAAAGCGTCATAAGCTCTGCCAGCGACGCCGTGTTGAGATTCAGACGTCCGTCTTCCGGAGACGATGCCGTCCCTCCCGAAGTTCCCTCACCGTTCCTGACACTGCTGTCCGCAGAAGTCACACTTCCTCCCGCAGAAACTGCGCTGCCGCCCGCAGAAGTCATACTGCCCGCCATCCCGGCCGCTTCTTCGCTGTCAGGAATATACACCATGAGTCCGTCGTATACGCTCTCCGCAAGATTGACTGCGCACGTCCCGGCATCCGCCGTCATGCCGCCTGCCATCTCGACCGCCTCATAGATGCGGTCTCCGGGCTCTAACACGTACACGCCCGGCTCTGCCACCTCTCCGCAGACATAGACATAACATTTTCCCGACGCACGGTCTGCCTTATCAGCATCTTCCGTCGTCTCCGGTGCAAGAGCTGCCTCAGCCGCCCATTCCTCACCGGAAACCTCCGGCAGATCCACACTTCCCGTCTGCTCTCCGCCGGAAACGTCCAGTATATCCAGACGCTCCCCAGCCTCCGTTTCTTCCGTCTCCTGCACATTCCCGGTATCCTGCGAGACTTTCGTCTCCAGATAAACCTCATTCTGACTGCCACATCCCGCCATAAAAATGCACAGAATCATGCCAGCCCCTATCTTCTTCCATGTTCGTATCATAAGCATTCTCCTTCTACTGTTAAAAGGAGTCCTCAATGCCCGATATTCATATTCTAACGAAATTTTACAGCCGTGACAAGAGTGTTTCAGAAATATTTCAAAATTGTTTCTTCCAATGTTACCCAGAAATTTTTGGCATCCTTGGAATCCGGCATCAGAACGGCCGCATCATACGCGTCCAGCGCTGTCTGCTCCACAGTATCCGGCGTCTCAGACGGAATCACGGAGTAATGTCCCGACAGTCCGTGCAATTCGTCCGACATGTCAACTGTCACAAACTGTGCAAAATCAGCCGCCGCTGCACTGTCTTTTGTATAATCATTGACCACAATCATATCTGTCGACGCACATGTCGCCGCCGAGAGCGTATCGCTCAACTCCGGCATCTGCATCAGCCCGTAGTCATATCCGTCCAGCTGCCAGAGTGTATCGGTATCCAAGATTGCCGAAAGAGTCCGCCCTTCCCGGAAATTGTTCACAATATGCTGTTCGGACACCTGATCCGCATCAATGGAAAAAGATGCCAATATCGTGTCAAAATACTCCAGATCCTGCTGATAGAGCGTATCATCGTAGGTGACATCCAGTTCGTCCGATCCTCTCTTTGCGAACGTGACGCTGTTGCCGACAAATGGGAAATCATAGAACGCATCCTTGACATCCCACTCCAGCAGATATTCCACATTCTCTGCCGGCTCGTTCTCATTGGAATAATCGATGATTGCCTGCAGTGATGCCGGCGCCTCGGTAAAATAATCCGTCTGATAAATAAACACACACGCAAACGCAAGGTCTTCTTCGGCTCTACGGGCAAAGTGGACGATCTGCTCCCGTCTATGGTCAAGCATAAAACAGAAAAATATCTGGTTCCGTTGTCGGATGTACACAACGACGAAATCACGAACCTGTTGGATTCCAAGAAGCTTATCCACAAGGAAGTGGTAATGTACCGCACCGTGAGCAACGATTTCAAGAGCGACGAGAAGTTCGATTACGACATGCTGATTTTCTTCAGCCCCTCGGGTATACAGGCTTTGCTGAAAAACTTCCCTGATTTCGAGCAGAAAGAGATTGCCATC
>ENA-UEQL01003031-UEQL01003031.1-human-gut-metagenome-genome-assembly--contig:-NODE-3031-length-10668-cov-3.194505_pt1 | contig 10668 bp, 11 predicted proteins | sample MGYA00242905_ERZ507926 | MGnify/ENA primary metagenome ERZ507926 (study PRJEB26167, sample SAMN06115531) | human gut metagenome | host: Homo sapiens | place: China:Henan | collected 2015-09-09...
AGGTGCGGGTGCGCGTCTCGCTGCACGAAAACGCGGACGGCAAAGCCGTGCTCCGCGTTGCGGACGACGGTCCCGGCATCGCACCGGAGGATCAGGACAAGGTCTGGCAGCGCTTCTGGCAGGCGGACCCCTCGCGCGGGGAGGACGGCGGCAGCGGGCTCGGACTCGCCATGGTCAAGGAGATCGTGCAGCTGCACGGCGGCTCCGTTGGCCTGGAGAGCACGCCCGGAAAAGGAAGCATATTTTCCGTGACCCTGTGAGCGATCAACGGCGCGGGCAACAGAAATGTTGCCCGCGCCGTTCAAAATTTCTTTTCTTTTGTCTCATTTCTTTCTTAGAATTTGCCCGTATCATGGGCACATAAGGTCAAGAGAGCAAAAACCTCCCACAATTCAAGAAAGGATGACAACATCATGAAAGATATCATCAATACCATCAACACCGCCAGCGCATACCGGACCATTCTCGCCGAGCTGCACCTCAACGACAGCGATGTAGAGTTTTCCAGCATCACCATGCACGACGGCCTGTATGAGGCCAACCTGTTCACCGCGTGGATGCACTACGAGTGCTACGTGGACGCCGCGACGAGCGAGGTGCTCGGCCTCAACGCCGAGCCGATGCTGCTCTACTCCACGGACAAGCACGACGGCAAATTCGAACACCTGAGCAGCACGCTCCGCCACAGCGCATAACCCGCATGCCCCCGCCTGCAAGCAGGCGCGCAGATGAAAAAGCCCCCGCCGGCTTTCCTGACCAACGGCGGGAACAACAGACCGCAAAAGGGATGCTGTCCTATGGCAGCATCCCTTTTGTATCGGTATGGATCGCCCGCTCCGGCCGCCGCTCAGCGCCAGAAATCGTCGTTCCGGTCGCGGTACTGCGGCGGCAGGGGGTACTGCATGCGGCGGCAATAGTCAAACCCCGTCGCGCGCGTGACGCGGCGGTCGTCGCGTGACGAGCGGTTCACGCGCCGGATGCCGAACACGTACAGCGCGACGAGATACGCATAAAACAGCAGCGTGAAGCGGCTGTCGCTCTCCTGCGTGAAGGCCAGAAAGTCATAGCAGCCGTGCATCAGCACCGGCACGACGACGCTCAGCGCGAGGTAGGCCTTCCGGTCATCGTCGCGCCCCCAGTAGTCGGAGAGCTTGGCGTAGCCGTAGAAATAGCCCATGAACACGCCGAAGATCGCGTGGCCGGGCACAGCCGTGACCGCGCGCACAAGGCCGGTCGCAAAGCCGTAGCTGTAGACATACTTCACGTTCTCGAATGCGGCAAAGCCGAGCGCGACCATGACGGCATAGACGATCGCGTCGAACTGGAAATCGAACGCCGGGCTGCGCCACGTCGTGCGCAGAAACAGGAACTTGCACGTCTCCTCCGTCAGGCCGGCGACGACGAACGCCTCGAGAAAGTAGCCGAGGTAGACATTGCGCACGTTCAGCCGCTCGATGATGGCGCTGAGGATGAGCTCGACCACGATGGCGGGCAGACACGAGAGCGCGCCGAAGCCCAGCAGCTTTGCCAGCAGCGCCGGCGGCTCTTTGTCCGTGCGGTCCTTGCGGCAGATGTACACCACCAGCACGACGGCCGGCAGCAGCGCGATGAATGTCAAGGGATCGATCATGCGAAAAACCTCCTGTTTCAGAATGGATCCTGTCATGGCGATCCCGCTCAGAACAGCAGCCAGATCACCAGCGGGATCGTCGCGGCGGACAGGATCGTATTGAGAAAAATGCACTTGGACGCGAACGCAGCCGACCGGTCATACTGCAGACACAGCGCCGTGACGACCATGGCCGACGGGCACGCCGCGAGCAGCACCGGGATGCCGAGCAGGTCGCCGCTGACAAACGGCCGCAGCACCGCCCACGTCAGCAGCGGGCACACGAGCAGACGCACCGCCGCAACGGCATAGGCACGCCAATCCGTCAGCGCCGCGCGCACGGAGATCGCGCCGAGCGACGTGCCGATGATGAGCATCGACAGCGGGATCGTCGCGCCCGCAAGCGTGGAGATCGTATCAGCGATGACGGCGGGCACATGGATGCGCGAGAGCAGCAGCACGACCGACAGCAGCGTCGCAATGACAGGCATGTTGAGCACCTGGCGCCAGTCAAAGCGCGCGCCGTCCGTGCCCGAGAGCTGCGCCGCGCCGATGGAATAGAGCGCGAGGTTGAACGGAATGTTGCATAGGGAGGCAAAAAACACCATCTCGTCGCCAAAGATCGCCGCGACGACCGGCAGCCCCACAAAGCCGACGTTGCCAAACGCCGTCGTCAGGCGCATCGCACCGGCATCCTCACCGCGCGTGCGCAGCAGCCGCGGCAGAAACCACGCCATGACGACCTGCAGCACAGTCGCCGCCGTGAGCACGAGGACATAATCGACAATTTCGCGGCCGGTGAAATCCGGCACACTCAGCACGGAATTGAGGATCGTCGCCGTGAGCAGGACGTTCATCACCAGCGGCGTGACACGCTGATTGAACTCCGGCCCCGTGATGCCGATGCGCGCACAAAGGTAGCCAAGCAGCATGATGAGGATCAGCATGGCCATCTTGGCAAAGACAGTGGACAGGTTCATATCGTTTCTTTTCTCTTTCTCTCGTTTGAAGGCTGCGCGGCTCCGCCGCCGCGCATGATACCTCAGTATATGCCAGACGCGCTGTCTTGTAAAGGAGAATTCTCGCGCAGCACTTGCCAAATGGCGTCCGGCCTGTTACACTAGCCGAAAGGGGGTGTGCGCATGAAGAAAACTGTCATGACCGTCATTCGTGTGATCGTGATCGTCGGCGTGCTGGGTCTGCTGACCTACGGCGGCTTTCTCGGCATGAATCGCGTATCCGGCAACGGCGATTACACCATCGACGCCTACGCCGCGACGGACGACGGCGGTCAGCTGACCGTGACGAAGGCCGGCACCGTCATCCACGTCGATTGCTCGGCCGAGCAGCTCGCCGCCGTCGCCGCAGAGCCGGACGCAACGTTCCACCTGACGTTCTCCTACAGCCAGATCACGAACAGCGGCACGCTCAAAGACATCACGCCCGCCGGCTGACCACTGTGCCGCGCGGCTGACTGCCCGTCTGAACACGCCCGCCGGCTGACAACCGGCCGGGCGCGTTTCTTAACAATTCTGAATTTTTCGCGCGCGCTTGCACAATCCACACCGGTGCGCGTATAGTAGAGGCAGCAATTAACAGATTTTCGGAAACCAAACATTCTCCCGGAGGTGACCTCATATGCAGACAACCGATCCCCGCCGCACCCCGCGGCCCGACAGCGAGGAGCGCACGCCGAAGCAGGGCGCGGCCGCCCGTCCGCTCCCGGTCAACCGCCGTGCGCCGCAGCGCCGCCGCCATTTACGACAGCGCCGACTGCGCCATCGGGTTTGAGGCCGCGCGCCTCGTGCTCGACGGGCTGGAGGCCTTTCGGGACGATTATATGTCCCACATCGAAAACGGGGTCTGCACCGCGGCGTTCGACGCCGTGCCGTGCGTGGCCGGCTGCCCGGCGAATGTGGACGTGCCGGGCTACATCGCTCTCATCCGCGAGGAGCGCTATGCCGACGCCGTGCGGCTCATCCGCAAGGACAACCCGTTCCCCGGTGTCTGCGGTCTCATCTGCGAGCATCCGTGCGAAAAGCACTGCCGCCGTCAGATCGTGGACGATTCCATCAACATCCGCGGGCTGAAGCGCTACGCGGTCGAGCGCGCGGGCATCGTCCCCACGCCGCCGTGCGCGCCGTTCAACGGCAAAACGGTCGCCGTCATCGGCGGCGGACCGGCGGGCCTTACGGCGGCGTACTATCTTCAGCTCAAGGGCTATCACGTCACGGTATTTGAAAAGCATAAGCGGCTCGGCGGCATGCTGCGTTACGGCATCCCGAGCTACCGTCTGCCGGACGACGATCTGGACCGCGATATCAACGCCATCCTCTCCACCGGCATTCAGGTCAAGCTCGATGTGGACATCGGCCGGGAGATCACCTTCGATCAGATCCGCAGCGAGTATGACAGCGTATACATTGCCATCGGCGCGCAGATCGTCAACCGCATGAACATCCCCGGGCAGGACAGCGAGGGCGTGCTCTCCGCGGTCGAGCTGCTCGGCGCGGTCGGCGCGGGCGAAGCGCCCGACTTCACGGGCAAGCACGTCGTCGTGGTGGGCGGCGGCAACGTCGCCATGGACGCGACGCGCACCGCCAAGCGCCTGGGCGCGGCCTCCGTCACCTGTGTTTACCGCCGCCGCATCGAGGATATGACCGCCGCGCGCGAGGAGATCGACGGCGCCATCGCCGAGGGCTGTGAGATCATGCCCATGCTCTCCCCGGTGCGCATCGAGACCGAGGACGACCGCGCCGTCGGCATCGCGGTGCAGCCGCAGCTCTCCGGCCCCATCGAGAACGGCCGCCCGAAGCCCATCAACGCCGATCAGCCGGAGATCATTCTCCCGGCGGACGTCGTCATTACCGCCATCGGACAGGCTATCGACTCGGCGCACTTTGAAAGCAGCGGCGTCGGCACAGAGCGCCGCCGCATCAAGGCCGATCCCTCCGGCGCAGTGCCCGGCATGCCGGGCGTGTTCACCGGCGGCGACTGCTTCTTCGGCCCGTCCACGGTCGTGCGCGCCATCGACAGCGGCAAGGTCGTTGCGGGCAACATCGATCACTATTTCGGCTTCCATACGCCGATCACCTCGGGTGTGGATATTCCCCCGGCGCAGACCATCGGCAAGCCCGCGTGGGGCCGCGTCAACATGCGCGAGCGCACCGCCGGCGACCGCAAGGAGGACTTCAATCTCATGGAGGCGTGCCTTACGGATGAGGAGGCCGCGCAGGAATGCTCGCGCTGCCTGCGCTGCGACCATTACGGCTACGGCGCATTCCGCGGAGGGAGGAAGGACAGATGGTAAATCTTCGCATCAACGATAGGCCCGTCACGGTGGAGGACGGCACCTCCATTCTCCACGCGGCGCGCCAGCTCGGCATTACGATCCCGTCTCTCTGCTATCTGAAGCATGTGAGCAAGGTCGCGGCCTGCCGCGTGTGCATGGTGGAGATCAAGGGCACCGACCGTCTTATGGCGGCGTGCGACACAATCTGCGCCGAGGGCATGGAGGTCTATACGAACACGCTGCGCGCGCTCGTAGCGCGGCGCAACAACGTGCAGCTCATTCTCTCACAGCACGACTGCAACTGCGCTACCTGCGTCCGCAGCGGTAACTGCACGCTGCAGAAGCTCGCCGCGGATATGAACATCATCGAGAATCCCTATGAGACGAAGCTCCCGGCCAACAACTGGAACCCGAAGCTCCCGGTCATCCGCACGGCGTCGAAGTGCGTGCAGTGCTTCCGCTGCATCGCCGTGTGCGAGAAGATCCAGGGCATGAGCGTGTGGGACTTTCTCGGCACCGGCAGCCGCGCCACCGTCGGCGTGCGCGGCGGCAAAAAGCTCGACGAGGTGAACTGCGCCTACTGCGGCCAGTGCATCACCCACTGTCCGACCGGCGCTCTCCGCGAGCGGGACGATACCGAAAAGGTCATCTCCGCGATCGACGATCCGAAAAAGGTCGTCGTGCTGCAGGTCGCTCCGGCGGTGCGCGCCGCGTGGGGCGAGGGGCTGGGCCTTCCCAAGGAGCTCGCCACCGAAGGGCGCATGGCGGCGGCGTTCCGCGCCGCGGGCGCTAACTATGTCTTTGACACGAACTTTGCCGCCGACCTCACGATCATGGAGGAGGGCAGCGAGCTTCTCTATAAAATGAAGCATTCGTGGGAGTTCCGGCGGCCGCTCTTCACCTCGTGCTGCCCCGGCTGGGTGCGGTTTCTGAAGCTTGAATACCCCGATATGGTGCCGCAGCTCTCCACGGCCAAGTCCCCGCAGCAGATGTTCGGCGCGGTGACGAAAACGTGGTTTGCCAAAACGCACAACATCGACCCCAAGGACATTTTCTGCGTCTCCGTCATGCCGTGCGTTGCGAAAAAGTACGAGTGCGCCGTGCCGGAGATCAACAGCTCCGGCTTCCGGGATGTGGACGCGGTGCTCACGACCCGCGAGGTGGATCGCCTGCTGCGGCTCAAATGGATCAATGTGGCGGATCTGCCCGAGGAAGAGTTTGACTCGCCTCTCGGCGAGGGCACGGGCGCTGCCGTTATCTTCGGCGCGACCGGCGGCGTGATGGAAGCGGCGCTGCGCACCGCGTACGCCGTGCTGGAAGGCCATAACCCCGACCCGGACGCTTTTCAGGCTGTCCGCGGCACGGACGGGCGCAAGGAGATCTCCGCGACGATCGGCGGCGTGCCGGTGCGCGCGTGTGTGGCGAGCGGCCTTGCGAATGCCCGCGCCGTTGTGGAGGACATCCGCGCCGGGCGTGCGCAGTACGACTTCGTGGAGATCATGGCCTGCCCCGGCGGCTGCGCCGGCGGCGGCGGTCAGCCGTTCCAGGAAGGAATGGAGCTTGCCGGCGAGCGCGGTGAAACGCTCTACGAGATCGACCGGAACAACCCGGTACGCTTCTCGCACGAAAACGCCTCCGTCCAGAAGGCCTATGACGATTTCTTCGATAAGCCCCTTTCGCACAGATCCCACGAGCTGCTCCACACCGACCAGACAAAGTGGAGCCTCCGCTAAACTTTTTTACTGTCCCTTCCGTCTGCTATAATAGACGGGAGGGATATTTTTATGGTATCATGCGAAAAAAGGAGGCGGCGAAGCGATGGAAACAAAAGTAAAACCAACCGTTGAAACATGGCTCTGCCGCGGGTATCTCTTCCTGATGCTCGCGCTGCTGCCGCTTGCCGTCCACAACGGTTTTTTTGATATAACGGAAACGAAAACGATCTGCTTTACCGTGCCGACGGTCGTGTTTGTCCTTGTGCGTCTCGGCTTTACGCTCTACCGGGAAAACGGCCTCCCGCGCCGCAGACTTGCGGGCGCGGAATGGGCGGCGCTGGCGCTCTGTCTTATATGCTTTATTGCGTCCGCCGCGGGTGGGGATTTTGCCGGATCGTTCCTCGGCGAGCGCGGGCGGTATCAGGGTCTCGGCATGATGTGGCTTTATGCCGCGTTGTACTTCGCCTTTTCCGGCGCGCGGGTGCGCTCCGGTGATGTTCTCGTCCCGCTCGGTCTCGGCCTTTTTCTCAGCGGCGCGCTTACGGTGTGCAACCATCTCGGGTACGACGTGCTCGGCTTCTGCTCACAGCTTGGCGAGTTCGACCGCGGGCGGTACATATCCACGCTCGGCAACATCAATTTCGCGGGGGCGTATCTCACGCTCGTGTGGCCGGTCTGCGCCGCGGCGCTTCTCACGGAAAGGCGGCTCTGGAAAGGGATCCTTCTGGGGATCGTCTGCGTCACCGGCCTTTGGGCGGCGATGGCGGTGCGGAGCGAGAGCGCGGTGCTCGGTATCGGCGCGGCGCTCGTGCTGCTGCCGCTGCTTGCAAAAAAGGAGCCGGACGCGCTGCGGCGGTATCCGCTGCTTCTCGCCGGAACAGCGCTTTCCGTGCTCGCTTACCGGGCGGTCGTTTATGATTTCGGAAAACGGCTCTCCTCACTCGGACGGCATTTTTCGGAACCGGCGGTGATGCTGCCGCTCGCGGTACTGGGGGCTGCGGCGTATTTTCTGCTGCGGAAGAGGGAGAACAAAACGCTTCTTCTCGTTCGGAAAATCTATGCGTATATTCTGCTTGGGGCGGCTGTGCTGGCGGCGGTCGTTCTCGTGCTGCTCAACACCGTGTGGAGCGCCGTGCCGCTCGGCGGCATGGACGATTGGCTGCACTTTTCCGATGCCTGGGGCACCGACCGCGTCGGGGTATGGAAATACTGCCTCTCGCTCTTCGGCGATTTCCCGTTCGGAAAAAAGCTCATCGGCGGCGGCTGCGGTGTGCTCGCGGCGCTCGATGTGCAGCACCGGTATTTCCCGGACGCCATTCTCGATGCCGCGCACTGCGAATATATCCAGCTCCTGCTCAACTGGGGCGTGCTCGGTCTGGGGGCGTATCTCGCGTGGATCGTTCTGGCGCTGCGCCGCGCGTGGAAAAAGGGCGGCGCGCTCGCCTTCGCTCTCGCGGCGGGGCTTCTCGGCTACGGCGTGCAGGCTCTCGTCAACATTGCGCAGGCGCCCGGTATTTCGCTCTTTTTCGTGCTGCTTGCCGTTCTTCGCGGACAAAATGACGCGGAGGAATTGACTTGCGGATAAATGGTGTTATAATTGCGATATGTTGAGAAAAACACATATTAAGGAGTGTGAGCATATGAATCTGACCCCGGAACAACAGGCAATTCTGAACGGTGAAAAGGGCGAAGTGCTTGCCAAGGTGATGAAAACGCTTGTCATGTACGGCGACGCGTTCGGCGCGGAAAAGCTCGTGCCGGTCACGAGCAAGTACGGCCACACCGTCATCAGCTTCGGCATCAACACGATGAAGCCGGTGTATGACCTGTACGACCAGCTTCTTGCCTCCGGCGTGAAATTTCAGCAGAAATTCACCGCCGACCCGCTTCCGCTCGATCCGAACGTCCCTTCAAATCTTTTGCAGGATCTCGTGTTCAAGCAGTTCATGTATAAGCTCCAGCCGCGCTACGAAGAGCAGCTCCGCCGCATGGGCATGAAGGACGAGAAGGACTTCACCTGCGCCTGCTACTTTGACGAAGTCGGCAACATTCCCGAAAAGGGCGAGGTCCTTTCCTGGGCGGAGTCCTCCGCCGTTGTTTACGCCAACAGCGTGCTCGGCGCGCAGGTCTACGTGGTAGACGACGCCGAGCTCGAGCGCGTGAAGGCGTCCTACCCGGTCATCTGGAAAAACCCGAACGCGAAGCCGAAGCTCGCCTTCATCGGCTGCCCGCATCTCACGATGGATCAGCTCATCGACTGGACGAAGAAGCTCGAGGAAGGTCTCAAGGCATCGGGCCGCGACAAGCTCGCCGTGCCCACGGTGCTCACCACCGCGCCGCCGGTGCTCGAAGAGTTCAACAAAGGCCCCTATGCCTACCGGCTCAAGAAGACGGGTGCGATTTTGAGCTATATCTGCCCGCTGATGTACATGAATAACCCGCTCTCCAAGTCCATGCCGGTCATCACCTGCTCGAACAAGCTGCGTACTTATACCTCGGCGAAGTTCTATTCCGAGGACGAGATCGTCGGCATTATCACCGGAAAGGAGACCAAATAACATGGCGAAAACGTTCAAGGGCCGCGTTGTCGTTCCCGGCACCGTCACGGCCAAAGCTCTCGTTTCCCACGGCGGCTTCAACACGCTTGCAAGCTACCAGTCCGCGCTCATGTTTGGCGATAAGGACGTAAAGTGCGGCGATCAGAACAACCCCGATATCTATAAAAAGCCGATGATCGGCGTGGCGCTGTGCCTGCCGCAGACCATCGGCTCCACGACCGGCGGCATGGTGTTCTACACCGCCGGCGCTCTCGGCAAGCTGCCCGCGTGCATGTGCTTCTCCAAGCCCATCGACTCGCTTGCCGCCGCCGGCGCCATCCTCTCCGATGTATGGACGGAGACGCATATGCCCGTTGTCGATTCTCTCGGCGACGAGTTTCTCGAATATGTCAAGACCGGCATGAGCGTCACGCTCGCCGAGGATGGGACGGTGACGGTCGAATGAAATGCGCGATCTACGGCGCCGGTTCTCTCGGAACGGTGCTAGGCGCTTATATGACGAAGGGCGGCATCCCCGTTGAACTCGTCAACCGCAACCGCGCCCATGTGGACGCGCTGCGCGAAAAGGGCGCGCACATCACCGGCACGGTGGACTTCTCCACGCCGGTGACGGCCATCACCCCGGAGGAGATGACCGCGCCCTACGACGTCATTTTCCTTATGACGAAGCAGCTGCACAATAAGGAAGTCGTCACGTTCCTGAAGCCCCTGCTCGCGCCCGACGGCGTGATCGTCACGTTCCAGAACGGCATCCCCGAGCCGGGCATTGCCGAGATCGTCGGCGAGAGCCATACGATCGGCTGCGTGGTCGAGTGGGGCGCAACGATGGACGCTCCCGGCGAGTGCGTCCTCACGAGCGACCCGGACAGCCTCTCGTTCCATATGGGCGGCATGCAGGGCGTTTCAGACGCAAAGCTCGCGGAGGTTCGTTCCCTGCTCGAGAAAATGTGCCCGGTGGCGATGGAGGATAACCTCCTCGGCGCGCGCTGGTCGAAGCTCCTCATCAACGCGACGTTCTCCGGTCTCGGCACCGTTGTGGGCGGCGTGTTCGGCGATGTGAGCGAGAAGAAGGACGCCCGGCGCGTCGCGGTGCGCTGCATGAAGGAGTGCATCGACGTCGGCCACGCTGCGGGCGCGACGTTCGCGCCCGTGCAGGGCAAGGACCTTACGAAGCTGTTCTATTATAAAAACGGCTTCAAGCGCGCCATTGCGGAGCTGCTCGTCCCCATCGCAATGAAAAAGCACCGCGCCATCGAGCCGTCCATGCTGCAGGATCTCAAAAAGGGCAAGCCCTGCGAGATCGACGCGATCAACGGCGTCGTGTGCGAATGGGGCCGCAAGTGCGGTGTTCCCACGCCCATCAACGACCGCATCGTTGAGATCGTGAAAAAGGAGCAGGCCGGGGAACTTCCTCTGGAGGAAAAGAATATCCGCTTCTTTGACGATCTGCTGTAAACCGAATAAGCAAATGCCCCTCGGCCTTCCGCCGAGGGG
>ENA-UEQL01003032-UEQL01003032.1-human-gut-metagenome-genome-assembly--contig:-NODE-3032-length-10664-cov-23.197317_pt1 | contig 10664 bp, 6 predicted proteins | sample MGYA00242905_ERZ507926 | MGnify/ENA primary metagenome ERZ507926 (study PRJEB26167, sample SAMN06115531) | human gut metagenome | host: Homo sapiens | place: China:Henan | collected 2015-09-09...
AATATCCAAATTAAGAGATGCCATTGTTGTTTTTGTTGACCTTATCAAGGCTGAACTCGGCAAAAATGAGCAGCGAAGCAAGCTCTTGGTTGATGCTGTCAAGCAGATGAGACAAGAGAATGATGTTTCCTCGAAGGCATTGCAAGACAAACTTGAAGTGATGAACAATTCACCTCAAAAGAAGGTTGTAACCCATCGCTTCGAGCCAACCTCAAAGAATGTTCTTCTTTTCATTGGTGGCTTGGTCTTATCTCTTGTTATCTCCATTTGGGGCAATCTCACTCAATGGCGAGAGCATCAAGATTGGGAGGAGGCAGACTTGAAGTATAGTGCATTGAAAATGGTTCTTCCATCTGATGACCCGAATATTCGCTACATCGAAAAGCATTTCAATGTGCAACGAGATGAAGATGTGATATACAAGCTCAGAACCAGAGTTGATGTTTATGAAGATTCTGTCTATCAACACCATAAAATGGTTGAGGTAGCATCATATAAAGATAGTATAGCAAGACAACTTATTGATGAATCAAATAGGATAAAAATGCAGATAAACAGTAAGAAAAGTAAATGAAAACGTTATTTTTGTATTATTATGCAGAGTGTAAGCACGTATAACATTGTTTAATGTGATTTAAATATCCTCCTAAAATTATGTTGTTTCAAAAAGCCTTTATATCTTTGCACCTGGAATACAAAATGAGGCAAATAATTGCAGTTTGCTTTCGTTAGTATAAATGTTTGACCACATTTACGAAAACGTATGTTTGATTAAAAAGTAGTCTTATGAGAAAGTTTATCATGACAACAGCCGTGTGTTTCTGGGCAATGTCCCAGATGATGGCACAGAACATTTCGGGAAAGATTGTAGATGCCAAGGGCGAGCCTTTAGCATTTGCAAATGTAGTGCTCCTATACCGTCAAGATTCTGTATTCGTCAAGGGGACTGTGAGTGGAGAAGATGGGCGTTTTACCATCGACTCTCCTTGCAATGGCGGAATCATCAAGGTAACTTCCGTAGGATATAAGACAATCTTCAAGGACTGCAAAGGTGAATTACAGATGACAATGTGGAGTAAAATCTATCCATGACCAGAAGATATTCCTCCAAAAGGAGTGAGTTTCTTATATTTAATTTGTATCTTTGCCATGCCAGTAAGTGTTAAACACACATTGCAAATTACATTTAGAATGAATTAATTTTCCCCCAAAAAATCACAACTATATGAAGCGAATAATTTATACACTATTACTTTTCATCACAAGTGTCATAAGCATTGCCGCCAAAGAGCAAGGCGAATGCTTCGTCATTCTCATCGAACAATCTGATGCTGTGAATCAGACGTATCGGTTTTATGACGCGTTTTCTTTAAGTGAAGTCAAAGATATATGGGCAAAAAACCATACTCTGTATACCGTCAAACACACGAATTCTGGCTACTTCGTCATAAGCGAACAGGAGCGTGCGGGTAGCCAACAAAGCTATTACTATAGTTACTTCAAAGACATACATAATAGGTGTGACGCAGATGCTAAAAACGGAGAATATGTTACATCCCTTTCTTTTGGCAATTGTGAAGGTACGCGATGGTACTGGTGGGCATTGACCGACAAAAAGCCTGGCACAACCAAGCAAGTCATTGATATGGTGAGCGCAAAGAGTCTCAATAAGTGGGCACAAAAGCAAGCAGCACAAGGATTAAAGATTACACAGTGTGTACGCAAGTTTGGAGATTGTGCTGTGGTGGCACAAGACGGCACCGATATTGACAAACAAATAGCTTGCATCTACGACAATGCTGACGCAGCTTTGGCTGACGTGCAGCAGAAGTGGAAAGAGGGCTGGCGTGTGGGCATCATCGACGTGTCAACCATGAATAAATATCTCATCATCTACAATACTTATACCCGACCACGCAAAGGACAGCAGTATCTGGCCTACTGTAACTCACGCGAAGGGGCTATAGACTTCATCAAGAAACGTACGAATAAGAATTATCACATTACACAGATTGGCGGCTCTTATTTCGAGGGACCGACAGACGAGAATGGCAACAAACAATCGTTTGCCGAAATAATGGGAGGGCTTCTAACGAAGACCGCTCAGTTCTATACTGACATAAAAGGTGGTAAAAATAACTATGATACCGCTTCAAATTCCAATAGTGACGAAAGCACTTCAATGTCTTCACTTCGCACGCAGCAAGACTACCAAAAGGAATATGATCGTTGGGCACAAAAAGTCGAACATGTGCTCTGGCAGTGGTATAAACACGGAAAGGTTGATAGCCAAAACCACAAACAGGGTGTAATAACAGCAGGCGATCGCCGGCAACTGCGCAACTACCAAAAGCTCATGCGTGGCGTAGTGACGGCTGCTAAAGAGAGAGGCTTTACGATTAAACGCAACAAGCTGGAAACGTTTGTTCCCTAAAACATAAAAGCACTATGGATGAAATATTGCAATTCCTTCGCGACCTCAATCAAATCAACAATCGTGAGTTCACACTAACAAGGCACGCTATACGGAAGCGCAGAATCGATGGAATGATTTAATTTCACGCTGTAGGAGGAAGACAGACTTCACTCATTCATCTCGCGGTCGAGTCGGTCGCGCCATAGATACTTGCGCGTTTCATGCACGATTACGCCATTCAGGAATATCATCTTTGCCAAAGACCATTTTGAAGAATGGAGGAATGACAACAATAGTTGTTGGTTCTGTCCTTGAAAAGGCAGGAACAATAGAGCATCTGCTCGACCGCATACCTAACGTATCTGCACAGAATGGCAACATCAAGGTGTTTGGACGTGGCGAGCCTATCATATATATCAACGGACGGCAGATGAGGGACAGAAGCGAACTCGACCGTTTGAGTTCGGACAACATTAAGTCGGTAGAGGTAATATCCAACCCTGGTGCTCGTTATGCTGCAAGCACTAAGGCTGTTATACGTATCACCACAAAGAAGATACAGGGCGATGGATTCGGATTTGATGCTACAACAGAAGGATCGTACGACGAGAAAAAGAACATTGGAGGATATGGTAGGCTGAATATGTATTACCGTAAGAACGGATTGGAGCTTGGCGCCTATGCCTATGGCTCAAAACAATCGTCGCCAGACGAGAAGGACTTGCAGCAGATGACTTATCTCGACAAGACATGGAACCAGCAGGATAGAACTCGTTGGAAGAACAAAACCGAGACTTTTAGTTCTCGCTTGAATGCCAGTTATCAGTTTGACGACAATAATTCGTTGGGAGCAAGCATTAGTTTCTTGCGCAATCCTAAACTGCAAACAGACGGAAAGACGGAAGGCTCTGTGCTGAGAGATGAAGTATTGACGGAGACCAATACTTCTATCAGATCGGAGTTTGGGCAGAACAGCAACTGGTCAAGTAATATATATTATGTAGGCAAGGTAGGCAAATTGGGTATTGACTTCAATACCGACTGGTTTTGGTCTAAAGGAAATAATAAAAACAATATAGATGAGCATTATCAGGAGGTAAACTCGGAAATACAAAACCAACTTGTAAACAGTACCACTTCAAAGTACAACCGATTGATTGCTTCCAAAATGGTGCTCTCTTATCCGCTTTTTGGTGGTGATTTGTCGGTAGGAGGCGAGTATTCGTTCACAAACCGCAATACCAACTACGCCATAATCCCGAACACTCTTGCCGACAATGTAATAGATCGCATAAAGGAAGGCATGGCTTCTGCGTTCGTAACCTATAATCGCGACTTCGGCAAGCTGAACATGGAAGCGGGTTTGAGATACGAGAATGTGGACTTCAAATATTATGACAATGGTAAGTATATGGCGGAGCAAAGCAAGACTTATGGCGAGTGGTTTCCGTCTCTCAGCCTTTCGATGCCAATCGGCAATGTACAGATGCAGCTGAGCTATGCAACCGACATCAACCGACCTAACTACTGGGTATTAAGAAGCGGCGTGCAGTATAGCAATCACTATACATACGAGACCGGTAACCCGTTTCTTGTCTCAGAAATTTCAAGAAATACAAGTTACGACCTTGCCTACAAATGGCTGACTTTCAACCTGACTTATGAGCATGTATCCGACCCAATTTATCAGACGGTGGAGATGTATAAGGACAATACCACCATCGGATTGATGAGGATGATAAACGGCAAATCGTACAATAATGTGACTTCTACGCTCAACCTGCAGCCCACTTTCGGCATCTGGCATCCTATGTTGTCAGCTATGGTTGAGAAGCAATGGTTCAAATTGGAGACAAGAGACGGACGCTATCTGAACAAGCCGGTGGCGATGTTCCGATTCAACAACACCTTCGATACGAAATGGGCGATGTTCTCCGTTATGATGACTTACATCACAAAGGGATATGAGGAGAACCATTACATCTACAAGCCGATGTTCAACACCGACCTGTCTATATACAAAGGTTTTCTGAAAGACTGCCTGACGCTGCAACTTTATGTCAGCGACGTGTTCGGCACGAACGACAGTCATATCATTGGAAAATACGGCAAACTGAAGGAAACTGTCTTCGATGAGTTCTCGACAAGCAAGATATCATTGACAGTCCGCTACAAGTTCAATGTCACTCGAAGCAAGTATAAAGGTACGGGGGCAGGAGACAGTCAGAAGAACAGAATGTAAAGAACAATAAAAGGCTGAGACATGGCATCCGCGTCGACCGATACGAGCATCCGCGTCGACCGATACGAGCATCCGCACCGACCGATACGAGCATCCGCACCGACCGATACGAGTGTCTGCGTCGGTCGATGCGGATGATAAAGATTGAGTGTAAAAACTGTATTATTATATTATCTTCTGCGCAGCATCACTGGTGCATCGCTTATTTCAAACTGCTTGCCTTCGCCCTTGCCGAAGCTAACGGTAGCGGTAGAGTCGGCACTCTTCAGCTTGTGCGGTGCGCTGTAGCCACGAACACGATAGAGATCGAAGAAGACGAACTCGTTGTTGTTCACACCCTCCATCACTCCGTCGAAGCGACTGTTGTCGAGCGAGAAGCCTGAGTACTTGCTGTTGCCGTTGGCATCGAGCAGGAAGCGGTAGCCACTTTCAGTGTACTCTACATAAACATTGCCGGTGCGATAGTCGACATACCACTTGAAAGGCAACGTCTGCTTACGACCCGTGCCGTCGTAGTCGGTCTCGTAGCCCGTGCCGTTGATGGCATCGTAGCGATACTGTACGAAGGTGAAGTCGGCACTGCATTGTGTCTGCTGACGTATGCCGTTGTCGTTGGTGTACTCGTTGACGATGGTTCCAGTCCATGTGCCGTTGAGTGTCTGCGCGAGAGCTATGGCGTTCTCTGTTGCATCATAGTATGGCTTGTCGTACCAATCGTAACCATCGTACCAATCATCGTCACAACTGGTGAATGTGAATGGCAGTGCTGCCATAACCAGGAGTGTTAGGAAAGAGCTGAAGCGTTTCATAATATTCGATATTTTAAATGTTTCACTTTTTGTTTAGCGTAAGCCGAACGATATACGTCTTACTTACGATTGCAAAATTATAAAAAGAAATCCCTACCTGCAAGTGAAAAACCATATTCGCAGGTAGGGATTTTCCTATTTAGTCGCGGCGGAAGATGTCGCGTGTGTACACCTTATCCATCACATCATTCAAACACTCGTCGTAGCGGTTGGCGATGATGGCGTGGCTCTGCGCCTTGAAGGCTTCGAGGTTGTTCACCACGCGGCTGCCGAAGAATGTTGTGCCGTCTTCGAGTGTAGGCTCGTAGATTATCACCTCTGCACCCTTCGCCTTGATGCGCTTCATGATGCCCTGTATAGCTGACTGGCGGAAGTTGTCTGAGTTCGACTTCATGGTGAGTCGGTACACGCCGATCACACATGCGTTCACTTCTGCGCCGTACTGGTTGTTTTCGCTATAGCCGTACCATCCAGCCTTGCGCAGCACAGCGTCGGCAATGTAGTCCTTGCGTGTGCGGTTGCTCTCTACGATTGCCTCGATGAGGTTCTCTGGTACGTCGGCGTAGTTGGCAAGCAGCTGCTTCGTGTCCTTCGGCAGACAGTAGCCACCGTAGCCGAACGACGGGTTGTTATAGTGGGTGCCGATGCGTGGGTCGAGACCTACGCCGTCGATGATTGCCTTTGTGTCGAGACCCTTCATCTCGGCGTATGTATCGAGCTCGTTGAAGTAGCTCACGCGCAGTGCCAGATAGGTGTTGGCGAAGAGTTTCACCGCCTCTGCCTCCTTCATGCCCATGAAGAGCGTGTCGATATTCTCCTTCAGAGCGCCTTCCTGCAGCAATGCGGCGAAGGTCTTTGCAGCCTCCTTCATGCGCTCCACGTCGGTGACGGTGCTGATAACCTTGTTCTCCTCTGCGTAGCCCTCGCCATCAATCAGCTTCGGATAGCCAACGATGATGCGGCTCGGATAGAGATTGTCGTAGAGTGCCTTACTCTCGCGCAGGAACTCGGGCGAGAAGAGCAGATTTAAGTGCTTCACGCCCTTCGCAGCATACTTCAAGTAAAGGTTGCGTGTGTAGCCCACTGGTATTGTACTCTTGATGACCATCACTGCGTCGGGGTTCACTTCGAGCACGAGGTCGATAACCTCCTCTACGTGCGTCGTGTCGAAGTAGTTCTTCACGGGGTCGTAGTTGGTAGGAGCGGCTATCACCACGAAGTCGGCATCCTTATACGCTGCCTTGCCGTCGAGAGTAGCCACGAGGTCGAGCGGTTTCTCTGCCAGGTACTTCTCGATGTACTCGTCCTGTATCGGCGAGATGCGCTTATTCAGTTTCTCCACTTTCTCGGGTACAACATCAACGGCTGTGACGTGATGGTGCTGTGCGAGCAGTGTTGCAATGCTTAGTCCGACATAACCAGTGCCGGCTACAGCTATCTTTATGTCCTTAAATTCTTTCATCGCTATATTTATAGGGTAATATTCGTTATGATGAGGTGCAGCCTATCTTCTGCAAAGATACAAATTAAAATTGAGAGTTGAAAATTTTCAACTCTCAATTCGTTTATCTTGTCAATGAGAACTTCATGCTCAATCCGAAGTCCTGCGTCGTTGTCGGATACGAGCTCGACGAGAGCAGCGGTGTGTTGGTCTGTCGGTCGTAGTAGAAGCTCATGGTGAGCAGTCGCGACACGGTGTAGTCGGCAGAGAACGCGAGCTTAAACGCCGTGTTGCCGCTGTTAGCCGACGAGGTCATCGTGGCGATGTCGCGACTTATCGACGCCTGCTTGCGCAGACTGAGGTCGAGACGCAACCTCAAGTCGTTGTTCACACTACCGGTCGAGCGCGAACGGTTCGACGAACTGTTGTTGGCGTTCTTCGACTTCACGCGGCGATGCTTGTTGCTGCCACCACCTCCGAAGAGTCGGAAGTTGTTGATGGTGTAGCCGGCACCAATCACCCAGTCGTTCGACGACGACTCGTTCACCTGTACCGATGTCATACTCAGACTCAGCACGCGTGTCTTGCGATACTCCGCCTTAATGGTCATGTTATTGTTCAGCGTCACGTCCACGCCAAGCAGTGGCGAGAACGACTCGTTGATGCTCACTGTCGACACGTTGTACATAGAGTTAGGTGTCGGCATACCGGTAGTTGCATCGGTGATGAAGCCGAGTCCGCCCATGTACTCCATGAACGTGCTGTACGACGAGTAGGAACCTACGGCGTACACACTCTTGTACGAGTGGTTGATGTTGACACTCTTGAACACGTCGCGGAACCATGGCAGCTTCGACAGGCCGCTGTACTTTATCGACCAGTTGGGCAGCAGGTGAGCCAACGTTGGGAAGATAGACATCTGCGAGCCCATATTGGTGTAGGCTGCGAGGAACGCCGGCACCATCACGTCGGAGCTGTACTTGTTCACTCCGCCGTTAGCAGCGTCGAACTTCTTGCCTGCGAGTGGTGAACCGGCAGGATATACCGCACCGGCATACCGCGCCTCGACACGCTGACGGAAGCCTTCGAGCGAGTTGCAGAAGCGTTCAAACGATGCCGACTTGTAGCCGTTCTTTGCGTTGCCCGAACCCTCGAACGCGCTGCGCAGCGAGAGCGTTGTCATGGTGAACGTACCACTCTCGGTGGTCGGGTTGCCGGCATACATATACTGCACCTGGCGTGCCGTTGTCTTGGCACGCGATGCCGTGAGGTCGATCTTCAAGTTGCGCACAGGCTCAAGCGTTGCTCTTAGCTGCAGGTCTTCGGTCTGATTGGTAGCAGCCGGCGTAGCAAGCGAGTCAGCCACCATCAGCCAGCCGTTCTCGCGTGCCTTGTCTATATACGAGTCGCCCACGAAGCCGAACGCAAAGTCTAAGCCTGGCGACAGCGGTCCGTAGCCCGAACCCTGTCCGAACATATTACCAACCATCGGCTTGAAGCCTGGTATCGACATCGAGTACTGGTTGCGATAGCTGATGCTCACGTTGCGCACCATCATCATCAAACGTGCCACGCTCTGCGCTGCACGATACCACTTCTGGTTTTCAAGTGGTTCCTTTGCCAGAACCGACACCTTTATCTTCGTAGCCGAGTCTACCTTGTTCAATATCAAGATATTGTTGTCGTCGACACGCTTGTACTTCAGTTCGAACACTCTGCCCGCCTCCGTGCGTCCGCTTACGATGATGCGCTTCGTGCGCTTACCGTGGTTCACCTTTATAGTAGTGTCGGGCATGAGCGTGATTTCCTTCTCAAAGCCCTTCTTCTTTTTGCTCAGCAGGTCGCGTGGATTGAGTTCTTTTGCCAGTGCAGGCTTCTTCTTCGACTTTAGGTCGCCACCCTTTGCGTCTTCCTCACGCTTCTTCTTAGCCTCCTCACGTTTCTTCCTTCGCGCCTCCTCTGCCTTCTTGCGGTTGGCTGCCGAGTTATCTTTCTTGAAGCGGTCGTTCACCTTCTTCAGGAACGGAACATGGTTGTAGAGCTTCTCCAGGTTCCACTGGCTGTTGAGGTTTATCTGTCGGTTGTTGGCGATAGTGTTACCGAGCGACGTGCCGTCCTCAAGGTCCGAACCGCGCATCCAGTTGTATGTAGCGTTGTACGAGCCGTCGGCTGTGAGCCAGTCGAACACCGGAATGAGGTTGATAGGCACCTTGTACGATGCCTGGAACGATTGGTTGTACTTCAGCGGTCTGCCTAAATGCTTGATGGATGTCCACACGGAGTCTTTCCATGCCTGATAGCTGTCGGGATAGAGGTCTTTGTTCACCGGTGTGTACGGTTCCTCAATCTCTGCGTTTGTGGCACTCTGGAAGTTCATGTGTAAGTTCTTCGTGAGGTCCCAACGCAGGTTGAACTCGCGGTTCCACAAGAACTGTGACGAGAACGTGAGCGGCAGCTTCTGGTTCTCGGTCGACTCCATGTCGCGCTCCTGCAGCTCATAGTAGTTGCGTGTGATGTCTGTGTTGAACGCCACATTCTGCGGCAGCCAGTTCAGTCCGAACTTCTTCGGCAAATCGAGCCACTTTGAGCGTTTCTTTATCTTCTTGAATGGCTCCCATGCCTTGTACACCGGCGACCACGAATAGTTGAATGCACCGCGCCAGTTGTCCTCGCGCTCGTAGATAGTCGTCTCACCTGTGGTGTAGCTATGACTATGACTGTACGAGAACGAGAAGTTTGCTGGGTCGTAAGGCATCGGGTGGCGCTTGTTCTGTATGCCGACACGCACGTTCGACAGCGAGAAGTTGGTCTGCGTCACTTTCGTCACGGCGAGACTCTCAATCGAGTCGCGCTCGTGCTTCGAGCCAGCTGCTTCGAGAGCGTCGTCGAGCTCCATGTCGGTGTCAAGCGGATTATACTTTGGCGATGTCTTCTCCTTAGTCACCGAGTAGTAGAGCGGTGCCGTCACTTTCGCCTTGTCGGGGAAGAACTTGCCGAGCTCTACGTTTGCCGTAACGGTGTAGTTGGAGTAGTTGTCGGTAGAACGCTGTGCCACGCCCTCCTCCAGTCCGCCGAAACCTGCCGAGCTATATTTGCCCTGCACGTTGACAGTGCCGAGGTCGGAGAGTTGCAGGTTGAGCGTGCCCTGTGCAGCCCAACCGCCCGAGTTGTTGAACTCCTTCAGTCGGAGTTCGTTCACCCAGACCTCACCACTCTTCACCTCGCCCGAGTTGTTGCGCACACCGATGACCATTGTCTTCACCTCGCCCAGCGTCGGATTACCCATCACCGAGATGCGGTTCTTTGGCTGGTCGGGGTCGTACGCTGAGTAGAGTCGGTTGTACGAAGCCTGTCCGTGTGCCTTCGCCTTGTTGCGTTCCTTCTTCAAGCCAGTGAGCTTAGAGAGAGCTATGTCGAGCATGTTCTCCTCGGGCCACACGGCGCGAGCGTCGGTAGCCGAGAAGCGTCCGTACTTGCCTGGCTCGGTCAGCTTCAGCGGAATCTCGTACTCGTAGAAGTTGCTCTTGTAGTCGGAGCCGAGACGTATGAACACCGACAGCTGTCCGTCCTCAAGGTTCGTCTGGTTGGGTTGGAAAGCATTGGCGTGCACGAACATCTGCAGGCGTTTGTACTGTCTGAGGTCGAGCGATGTATTCTTGTACACCGCCTTCGCCTCGCCTGTGCCGAGCGTGGTGACACTCATCGAGAGTGCCTGCTCGTTGTTCTCCACGAGCTGTGGCTGCGTGGGGTCCTGTC
>ENA-UEQL01003035-UEQL01003035.1-human-gut-metagenome-genome-assembly--contig:-NODE-3035-length-10651-cov-20.524210_pt1 | contig 10651 bp, 6 predicted proteins | sample MGYA00242905_ERZ507926 | MGnify/ENA primary metagenome ERZ507926 (study PRJEB26167, sample SAMN06115531) | human gut metagenome | host: Homo sapiens | place: China:Henan | collected 2015-09-09...
CTCTGCGCCTGTTTTGCCATCGATTGTAAGGGTGTAGTCGATGCTTGTGAGCTTTGAGCCTTTGTTGTTTAATTTTACAGTTACATCTTTGGTCGTGCCAAGTTGAACATATGTCTTATCAAAATCGAGAGGCAGTACAGAGTTGGCGGTAGCACCTTCTAAGATGAGCTGGATGGCGAGAGCTTTGTCGCCAGCATTAAGCTGATACCAATCTTCGCCGTGTCCACCACCAGAGGCAGGAATGTTGGCAAATATGAATAATGGGCTCGTGGCGTTGGATTTCGCACCGAAAGGATAGTTGTTGCTCTTCTGTGTATAGTTGTATCCTACTAACAGTCCTTCAATAGATGAGCTAAGCTCTATCTTATTGTCGAACATTACCTCATGCCATTCGCCAGTGTTCTTGGGACCTACTGCAGACGTTACGCTCTTGTTAGAGGTTGCAAGAGTCTTAAGTTCAGAGATTTCGTTGTTCTTAAACTTCACATTCTCTATAACTATACCTGTTGATGTTTCACCTTGAGCCAAGTTGAAGCGTACACCAACTATCTTCTTGCCGTAGTAGGGAGTGAGTTCCTTGGCTGTGAATAAAACTCCTATTTTATTGTTACCAGGTACAGTGGTAAGACCTAAGTAATTGTCACAAGTCTCAATATCATCATAGAAACCCACGACACGCTCGTTTTTGGCAACTTTAACCTTTGCAGGAGCCTTGTGTGCACCGAAAGCCTCTGTCTGAACACCGAGCGGGCTCTGTAACTTTTCTACGGTGAGGTTTTGCGCGTTAGCAGTCACTGCTAACAGCATCGCAAAAGCAGAAAGCAAGATTTTCTTCATAATAATTTCCCTTTCTGAAAATGTAAAACTTATTTTTTTTATTTGATGTATTTTACGGTCTTGCCGTTAGAGAGCTTCACGATGTTCAAACCCTTCTGTGGAGCAGAGAGACGTGTGCCGTCGGCAGCATAGCGTGCTACGACTGTAGCGTTTGCGTTGTCAGTAACACCGTTGATAGCTGTTGTACCGTCGTAAACGAACTTCACGGTTATGCTTGAGCAATCGCCAACTTCTTGCCACTCGAACTGTTCGATATCGAATTCATCAAGACCTAATGATACCTTTTTGCAAGCTACCAATGTGAGTTTAACAGTTGCTTCGCCTTTCAATGCTTTGCCTTCCTTGTCTGTGCCCATAATCCATTCTGTAGCCAAATCGTCAAGCTTATCAACAAAATCGCTGGTACTGTTGAATGTGCCCTTCTCTGAAGCAGCACTGCAGCTGCCAAGCAGGCAGTACTGGATTGTACCATGGTCAAGATTCTCTACTTCTACACGCAGCTTAGCACCCAATTTCTCACCGTTAAGTTCTGTCTTTACTGGCTTTACAAAGAGACCTGTATTAATCTGAAGTCTTTTGCCAGACTTCTCTACTTCTGTCTTTGTTAATGTGGAGCCGTTTGGTACGACGTTACCATTCTTGTCTGCGAACTCGAACATGCCCTTTGTATCCTGTGCGAACATTGCTACAGTGCAGAAAAGAGCAACAAAAAGTGTAAAGATTTTCTTCATATTATTCAGTTTTTTATTGTTATTTATTGTTAGGGTGTATTGAGTTGGGGTGTATTGAACGTTACTACTCGGCAGTGTTCTCTGCCAAGACAGCCTTCTTTGTTACCTGCTGAACTCCTTTGTCGTTGTACACAAAGGCTACTACCGAAACCTTTTCGGCGTTCCACTTCTCGGGCAGTGTGTATGTGTACTGCTTCTGAGCAATCGCGCCCTCGTCCACGGTTACGTCTTCGCCCCATGTGCCGTTGACAGCTGCGCGGAACACGTGGTTGTGCACATAGTTGTCATTGGTTGTGCCGTCGTCCATTATTTGGAAAGCAATGATGCCGTCCTCAATGAGCCATACCTGCAACTTGCCAGTTGTTGTGCCTTCGATGCTGATAGCGTCAATAGCAGTGGTGAGTTGGCGTGATGTAGCGTCGTAAGTGTTGTTGATGCTGAGTGTGATAGGGGCTTTCTTCGTAATAAGCTTGTTTACATATAGTGCCCACGTGTTGACATTTCCGACTGGCTGCTTTGTTGCACGACTGAAGATAGCCCATGGTTGTCCATGCTTGCTGTCCTTGTCCCAATTACGGTAGTAATCATTGCCCGTTTCGGTTGCGAGTCCATCTTCGCCGTCCTCACTGAGTGGACCGCTATGTATACCTACTGCGATAACTTTATCCTCTCCGTGAGTTTTAATTATATCGTTGATGATGGTTGTACCATTCGGACAGTTTTTGCAATTTTGTCCGGTGAAGTCTTCGATGAGTACTGCGCGTCCTGCTTCAGCTGGCTTTACATAGATGAGTCGGTCGTTGGGATCGACTTCCTGACATGCCACTGTTGCGAAAATGGCGATGGCGCTTGCTGCGCCTAACAATATGTTCTTCAGTTTCATAATAGTGGCTTTAGAAGTTATAGTTGTAAGATACTGTTACACCCTTGCTTGCTGGTACATAGCGACATACGCCACCCGAGCAGTTGTAGCCTGCGCGTGTCTTGCCGTAGCCCACCTGCAGACGGTGTGCACCATGAGTGAAGGTGACAGAACCGTTGATGTAGTGCTCCTTGTGTGTACCTTTTGACTTATCTTCAGCACCTAAAGATGTGTAGTAGTGTTCGTTGCCGTTATACTGGTCGCTGATAGTGAACATGAAGTGGGGCAAGAACGAGAGCTCTAAGAGTCCGAAATACCAATCGCCTTGATCTTTATCTGTGTGCAAGTATTGTGCCTCGCCACGCAGAGTAAGCTTCTTATTGATGCGGTATTTAGCTTCTGCAATGTAGATGTCGGAGTGTATTGTGCCTCCATGACCCTCTGCAACGGTCTTGTTGTAGAACTGGTTCATGTACATAAGGTTGAGCTTGAAGTCTTTCGTGATCTTCTTCTCTAACTGTACGTTGATGTCCTGATAATAAAGCTCGTCGCCCTGCTTCCAGAATGGTGAACCGTAGCCGTCTGTTCCTGGTTTGCCGCCGTCGTGTATCTTCTTGTCGATAGAGCGGATGTGCGAGAAGTTGAGCTTCACGCTTGTACCATACTTGCCACCAAGGAATGTCTTGCGCTTGAACTTGTAGCCGAACTCTGCCTGATATGCCCACTCACCGTTAGGCTGTGTGCCGTAATTATAGAGCGAAGCCAAAGCATATGTCTGCTGCATGGCGAACGCAGGCAAGTGGTTGATTGTAGATGCTGTGGCAGATGTTTCGGTGCGGCATGAGCGGAAGTTCATGTTGTCCGAACGTTTTGCCTGCAAGAGGATACTCATACCGCTCTGCGAGTAGGATGTAGAGAGCATTGTCACGTAGCCCTTGCGGTAGATGTACGGGAATTTGCCGTCGAACGTAGGGTCTTCGGTCTTTTGTGCATACTCGCCGAGCACGCTGAAGCCGCCCTTCTGGAAGTTGGCACGTACGTCGAAGGCGTTGGTGTTCTCAACGAAGCGCAACTTGTGTGTGGCATCGGCAAAAACATCCTCCTTCTGGTGCTGGTGGTTTACAACCCATGATGCACCGAGCGTGAGGTTTGTGCCCGACTGCTGCATCTTCTGCGACCACTCAGACACGCTGAGTTCGAGGTCGGCACCACCGATGAGCGACTGTGTGTCCCAGTAGCGACGCTGTGTGCCTACGATCACCTTTGCCTGCACGCCCTTGAACGGGCGCACCATTACGCGGCCACCGAGTAGCGAGTTGTCGATGCCGAGCGAACGCTCCTCGTATGTGCGGAGGATGAAGCCCGAGCCGAACTGCTCGTAGAAGTTGCCGAGCGTGAGTTCGGCGTTCTTCAGTTTGCCCTTGATGTAATAAAACGGCACACCCCAGCCTTTGAAATCCTTGTCAAAGCCTGGGAGCGGATGGTCGAGATATTCGAGACGCACACCGGCGTCTACATACTTGGAGAGGGCGTGAACCTCGGCGTAGGTGTTGTTGAGCACTTTATCGTCATAGGTTCCCGTACCAATCTTGTTGTCTTCCTGCGGAACGAGGAAGTCGGTCTGCAAGCTACCCGTAATCTGTACGTCGTAGTCCTTAGCGACCTTTATTGTTTGTGCGCTCGCTGTGGCTGCCGACAGAGTGAGGGCAGCGAGAGCGAGCGTAAGCTTTTTGTTCATATTAATGTTGTTAGGGTTGTCGGTGAGAGTGATAACTGCGAACTCGTCAACATATCAACATGTCAACATGTCAACTCGTTTACTTGTTCACAAGCTTGCGTACTTCCTCGATGAGCTCTTCCTCAGCGCCCTCGGTATAGCCGTTGTGCTTAGACACAATCTTGCCGTTGCCGTCGCATACGATTACGTAAGGGATGGTCTGAATGCCGAGTGCGCGCTTGAAGTCGCTATTCGGGTCGAGGAGCACCTCGTACTGCCAGCCGTGGTTGTCAACGAGTGGCTTCACCTTGTTAATATTCTGAGCCTGGTCGATAGATACGGCTATTACCTTCACGCCAGTCTCCTCCTGCCACTCCTCATACACCTCGCTGATGGCTGTGAGCTCGCGGTTGCAAGGCTTGCACCATGTAGCAAAGAAGTCGATGATGAACGGCTTGCCGTTGTTTGAGAGTGTGTCGGTAGACACTGACTTGCCGTCGATGCTCTTAAGCATCACTTTCGGCAGCTGTGCGCTTGCTGTGGTAACGATACCAAGCAAAAGCAGTGTTGCAAGTAATAATTTCTTCATAGTCGTAAGTATTTTGTTGCAAAATTAAATAAAAACCCTTTTGCATGTGCATTACAAGGGTTAATTTTGTATAAAAGTGGCATTTTGAAACATACACACCTTTTTGTTTTTCTACTTGTTTATGAGTTTATATGTGGTGCTCTTGCCGTTTGTTAGTTCTATATTTACCACTACCGCTTGCGTGTTGGTAGTAAATACAGGTATGTATGCTTCGCGTTTTCCACTGAGCTGCTGACTAAATATGTTGCGTCCGTTGATGGTACTGATATGTATGGTGTTGATACCTATGTCGGAGCGTGCGATGAGAGCACCGTTCTCCAGGGTGAGCACTACTGCCTTATTGCTATTGTCAGCTATGGTGTGAACGTCGGTTATAACGGGTTTGCCCGTACTCTCGTCGGCATCTTCTATAGCTTCGTAGACGGCTGGTGTTGTGTTGCCCGTCCATGCTATCTGTAGAGCTACCGGCTTTGTGTTGGCATCGAAGCTGAATGTCACTACACCGTTTTTGCTTTCAGGAGTAATGGGCTTCCATGTGTTGCCGTTCTGTGTGAGCGAGTAGGTTGCGTTTTGCATCGTTGTGTCGTCGCAGAAGAGTGTGAGGCTCTTGGCTTTTGCCACGTTGAGGAAGCGATATACGAACTTGCTGCCGTCGGCGGTTGTAGGGAGGTTGGTGCTGGTGAAGGTAGTGGCGTCGGCATCGGTTGCTGCCTCTACATTATTGCCCTCAGCGTCGCTCATCGGTGTGAGTACCGGTGCAGGTCGTCCGTTGATTTCTATCTCGTGCAGGCGCATCCACTTGGGTTGTCCCCAGATGGCTGTAATCTTCAGGCGTACGTATTTTGCTTCTATTTTTATCGGGTTGAAGTTGTGGTCGGTGGGCACAAAGTCGAGTGCCATCACGTCGGTGCCTGCCTCTGGCTCTGTAGCCACATAGAAGTTCTGCTGTAGCGACATGTCGTACTCACGTGTTTGAGTTCCCTTGACGGTGAGGTCGGTCCAGTTGTGGTTGTCTGTCGACACACTGAGGAGTGCTGTCTTGGGATAATCGCCGTTGGTGGTGCCCATGCAGATGCGTACGTTCTCTATAGTTGTTGGTTCGTAGAGTTCGAGTGTATAGGTGTCACCTGCCACCATGTCGCGGTTCAGGCAGGTGTAGGTGGTGTAATCGCCGTCGGTCATCAGTTGTGCCGTGTGGTTGTTCCAATAGTTGTAGGCTGGTGGAGTTATGCTTCTCACTTCCTCTGGCGTGTTGTTGTAGACGAAGAGTTGTACGGATGCTGCGTCGAGCGTCAGGTTCTTCTGTTTGTTGCTCACGTTGAGCACCACTATGTAGTGTACGTACTCGTCGGTTGTAACGTTATTTGTCTCCATCTCATTCCATGTCTTGCCGTCGGTGCTATACATGAACTTATAGTCGGTATCGGCGAAGAGTTTAGAGGCAATGGTTATCTGTTTGAGCTGCACGGGCTGGGCAAGTGCTATACCGGCGTAGCCGCCTTCGGGGAGCGTAGCTGATCCCTTTAGTGATATACACTCGTCGCTCTGGCTCAGGTTGAGTTGTGTGCTCTCGGCGTTGGTCAGGACGGTGTTCTTATTGGTTGTGGTAGGGAAGAGTTGATTGGATATGTGCTTGCTGAGGTAGGTGGTAACAAAGGGTGTGAGGTATCGCCATGAGGCGTGAGTGAGTCGCTGGTCGGTGCTGATTCCGTCGCTACCAAAACCCGACATGTGGTTTGTCATGTAGTCGGGCGACGAGGTGAGCGTGTTTGCAAGTTTCACGCTGGGCAGGTAATCGGCCCATGCCTCTATGATGTTGTCGGCTTTCTGCGATGCTATGAAGCCCTTTGTGGCAGCTGCCATGGCGCGCAGACGCAGTACCCATGGGCGTATGTCGACGTAGAGTAGACTGTCGCTCGTCACTTTCGAGTGCTCCATAGTGGTGAGCACGTCGCAGTTGTCCACAATCTGTGTCATCAGCGCAGTCAGTTGGTCGTTCTTCGGGTCGCGCTTATATGCTTCTATCGCTGTGTTGAGTGCCGTTGGGTCGTTCTTGCTCAGATATGGAGCGAGGAAGCGATAGGCATTCTGTAGTTCGGTGCGACCTGGAAAGAGGGCTCTGAACGATGCTTCCCATGAAGCGTTGTTGTCGAAACCGCGGTTGTTCCAACTGTAGTCGCCTGCCGAGAACACAGCGGTGCGTGCTGCCGATCCCTGCTCCATAGGGTTGCAGAGGATGCCCTGATTGCTTGCTGTTAACTCGGTTTCCAGGCGTGCGTTGTTGTCTACGTTCGGCATGTCGAAGAAGTTGGAGCGCATATCGAGCGGGTATATCTCGCTTGGTCCGCTGCCGTTGTCGTTGCACGGGTAGTTCCACCACCAAATGACGTTACGTCCGAACTGATACTGTACAGTATTCAGATCGTAGTTGTTGGGCACAGACCATACGCCGCCACCGGTGTAATAGATGGTGACATCCTTCGGGATGCTGGAGAGTGCTTTGAAGAACTGATTGAACTGCCATTGTGATGCAGCGTAGTTGCGACAGTAGATTTGTGGCGTGAAGCGCAGTGGTTTTACGATGTCGGTAGGGCTGGTGCTATTGGTGTTCCATCGGCTCTCTATGCTGCGCTGTATGTCAGCGATGCGTGAGGCGGTGAGATTCATGTCGTTCTGATTCTCGGGTCTGTTCACGTCGTCGGCAAAGACTGCAAATTGGCGGAAACCTAAGGTGTGCATCTTCGCGAACTTACCCATTATCTTCTCTACTACACCGTTGTCGTTGAGTAAGTCGTCGCCTGGGTGTATCGCCCACACCACGCTCACCTTGGTTTGGTGTGCCACGTCGGTGAATTCGCGCAAGTCCTGCTGTGTCACGAAGCCCGACTTGCGTTGTGCTTCTGTTAGTTCTGTAGGATATGCCTCTGTCCATTTGCCCGAGTGGTATACGTCGCTCTTTGGTCCGTATACGTAGCAGTTCATCTTGTTGCGCATCATAAAGCGCAGTAAGTCCTTGCGCACCTCGCTGGAGTAGGGTTTTCCATAAAAACCTTCGATGATGCCACGCTCCTTAAGGTCGGCATAGTCGCTGATAGTGACGGTGGGCATCTGCTTTGTTTCGGCATCGAGCATCTGTTCGAGCGAGGCGAGACCCATGAATGTGGCATCGGTATTCTCGCCGATGATGATGAGCTGAGCTACTCCGTCGTGTGCATTGGTGAGCGAGAGCACGTGGCGGTCGAACTTGCCGCTCTTGGTGAGTACGCTGAGGTTGAGTTGGAGCTTTGTAGCAGCCGCTTTTGTCAAGCCGTTGCCTGAAGCTACGCCGAGGTATATGTTCGAGAGAGTGTTCGATTCGGTGGTTGAGATGGTAGCTGTGAAGCCATGCTCTGCGAGAATGGTCTGAGCACGCTGACGTGTGTATGTGTCAATTGCATCGTCGCATACTATATTTACGTTCTTTGTGAACGCTACCTTGCTGCCCTTGCCCGCAGTCTGTGTGTGCGGAATGGGATAAATGGTGTATTGTGCGCTCGCAGTGAATGGGAAGAATAAGGTGGCGAGGGCAAGAAGTTGGGTCTTAAATCGGTTCATAGTAGTTGTTAGGTGTATAGGGGTAAATAATTTGGTGCAGTTGAGATAACTGCACCAAACTTTATTGTTATGTATCTCCGAAGGCTGCCGCTTCTGCAGCAGCGATGATTTCCTCTCGAGTCTGTTCCTTAGCCGAGATATGGCTGAGGTCGAAGTCTTCGTCAGAGAGGTTGAGGTCGGCTGAAGTCAGTTTTGAAGAAACGGGCTCTACGGATTTTGTTGTCTCTGTTTTCGTGGCTGTAGCTGCTTCGGCTGCTTCGTCTTTGCGGTACATCGGTGAGCGGCGGTTGTGCTTAGCCTTGGGATTATTAGAGTCATTGGAATCTCTAGAATCTCTAGAATCACTAGAGTTTCTAGAATCACTAGAATTTCTAGAACCTCTATAATCACTATCTGAATTAGAATCATTTGAAGCACCGGAGCCTTCTGCCTCTACCTCCATTCCTGAGCTTACTATGATAAAATCGTCTGGTTGTTCTGTCGACGGTACGTTCTCCACTGGTTCCTCCTCCATCTTTGTGCGATTGGTCTTAGCAGCGAACACTTGGTCGATGAACTGCGGTTCGCGGCGGAGCTTCTCCAGTGTGAGCTTAGAGGCGAGCTGCTGGCTTTCCTTCTTACTATATCCCTTGCCGTCGCAGCCTTCCACGCCTTCGAGCATCACACGATAGATGAACACGGGTGAACCTGTCTTATCTTTCTCCTCCAGAATCGACTTGAAGTCGATGCGCACACGGTTCTTCTGACTCCATTCGATGAGCTTGCTCTTGAAGTTCACTTCCTTATAAGCAACCTTGTCGATGTTTATCATTTGTGTCAGTATTCGTTTGCGCATGAACTTCATGCAGGCATCATAGCCGCGGTCGAGGTATATGGCTCCTACGAGAGCCTCGAAAGCGTTGCCGCCCATGTATGAGTTGTGCGATTGTGAGCGTCCGCTTGAGAGGATGAGTTGGTTGATGCCCATCTCCTGTGCCAGTCGGTTGAGCGTGTCGCGCTGTACGAGTTTTGAGCGAGTGTTGGTGAGGAAGCCCTCGCGTTTGCCAGGGAAGTGGCGGTAGACAATGTCGCCAACGGTAGCGTCGAGCACGGCATCGCCGAGAAACTCCAGTCGCTCGTTGTTCACGGGCTTGCCCTTCGCATTGCGCTTGTACATGCTCTTGTGCATCAGCGCGAGTTTGTAATAGCTAATGTCGTGTGGGTAGAAGCCTATGATTTTGCGTAAAGACAAATAAAGCTCCTTGTCCTTGCGGAAAGGGAGCTTCATTCTGTCGATGAGATTACTCAGCATATTTCTTGAATATTACACATGCGTTGTGTCCACCGAAACCGAACGTGTTGCTCAGTGCTGCACGTACCTCGCGCTTCTCAGCCTTGTTGAACGTGTAGTTGAGTGTATAGTCGATTTCTGGGTCCTCGTCGCCTTCAACGTGGTTGATAGTTGGCGGGATGATGTCGTTCTTCACTGCGAGCACTGATGCGAGTGCCTCGACAGCTCCGGCAGCACCGAGGAGGTGACCAGTCATTGATTTTGTTGAACTGATGTTGAGCTTGTAAGCTGCTTCGCCGAACACCTGCTTGATTGCCTTTGCCTCAGAGATGTCGCCTACAGGTGTTGATGTACCGTGTACGTTGATGTAGTCGATATCCTCTGGCTTCATGCCTGCGTCCTCAAGTGCGTTCTGCATAACGAGGCAAGCACCGAGTCCTTCCGGGTGTGATGCTGTGATGTGGTGTGCGTCGGCAGACATGCCTTCGCCAACCATCTCGGCGTATATCTTCGCTCCGCGTGCCTTAGCGTGCTCCAGCTCCTCGAGGATGAGGCAGCCAGCACCTTCGCCCATGATGAAGCCGTCGCGTGATGCGCTGAACGGACGTGAAGCGTGCTCTGGGTCGTCGTTGCGTGTAGAGAGGGCGTGCATTGCGTTGAAGCCGCCTACGCCGCTTGGTGTGATGGCAGCCTCTGCACCACCGCTTACGATTACGTTTGCCTTACCCAAGCGGATGAGGTTGAATGCGTCGGCGAGTGCGTTTGTAGAAGATGCGCAAGCCGATGTGGTGGCAAAGTTGGGGCCGTGAAGACCGTACATAATAGAGATGTGTCCGGCTGCGATGTCGGCAATCATCTTCGGAATGAAGAAGGGATTGAATTTCGGACCGAGCTCCTGGTGTGTTGCCCAGTAGCCCACCTCTTCCTCGAAGGTCTTGATACCACCGATGCCTACGCCGTAGATTACGCCGATGCGGTTCTTATCTTCTTCGTCGAGATTTAAACCGCTGTCCTGCATTGCCTGCATAGCTGCGATGATAGCGAGCTGTGC
>ENA-UEQL01003044-UEQL01003044.1-human-gut-metagenome-genome-assembly--contig:-NODE-3044-length-10634-cov-17.030122_pt1 | contig 10634 bp, 12 predicted proteins | sample MGYA00242905_ERZ507926 | MGnify/ENA primary metagenome ERZ507926 (study PRJEB26167, sample SAMN06115531) | human gut metagenome | host: Homo sapiens | place: China:Henan | collected 2015-09-09...
TTTCAAATCCTGGTGCATTACATATAACATCATTCCCAACAATAAAGTCAGCAGTACCATTAATGATAGATTGAAGAGTAGCTACATTTAAATATAGATCCCATAAATATACAGGATAGCGATTATCTTCACCCCAAGAAATCCAATCAGAACCCCTTTTTCTCGATTCTACAGGAAGTACTAAATTTGACACTACAACAGGATCAATTGCACTTAATTGTACTTTTGTTTTATTTTCGCTCATAAGCCATATATTTGTTTTGTTTATCGTATTGGTATTTATTATTCTGATAATCTCCAACTCTTATTAGTCCTGAACTCAATACAGGTATAGGTTTACCAGCAACTAATATCTGTGTTCCTGTAGTAAGAGTATTTTCATAAGTTACCAGAATAACTGGATTACCATATAGCTCTGACTGCATAGGATTATTTACATCTACAATTACTTCAAGTTTATTTGGGTTACTAAACAGAATATACTGATATTCACCATCAGGCATATCATCAGATAATGTAATATCAAACTTATAGTAGATATTTTCAGCATAATTCTGATTTTCTAAGTTATATACATAAACTTCTTTAGTAATAGTATTCTGCATTAATATTGAATAATTCATATTTTGCAATAGTTTTACATTAATTTACATATCTTTTTCTTAAAATATAAAAGACTATGTATATGTATTAACATAAAAATAGGGAGAATAGAATCTCCCTAAATTTACTATGCAGAAGCTAATGTTCAGTTCTTAGATACAGCTAAAGCTTTTTGTTCTTCTGTAATAGTATTAAATACAGAGGAAACAAATGTAATAGTTTTTGAATCCTTTCCAGAAAGGTCTGCAGCTTTGTTAATAACATTGTAAACTGATTCGTTGTTTAAATTTATTGCCTTTGACAAGTCTAAATCTGCATTAAGATTAATTATTCCTTTAAAATTATGGAAATTTGGAAAATCATAAAATCCAATAAAACTATTAATTTGTTGTATTCCAACATTTGTTAAATCAATTTCTGGATAATCAGTTTGATCCATACCAGGAGAAAACCAATATTCTAAAGTTAGTTGGGCAGTTATATCAGATATATTTACAGTTATCTTTTCTGGTAATTGATTACTTCTATTACTGATAAATGTTCCATATAAATAATAAGAATTTCCACCATCAAAATTAAAGGTAATATTATTAATATTTAGATTTGTATCTGAAAATGATAATTCAGTATAACTGGCTGTTGAATTTATAATTAAATTGTCTAATATACTGGGATTAGTTTCACTTGTAGTAGTTAATCCTCTAAATGTATTTGCAACACTACTAATTGTAAAAGTGGAGGGAAATATAATTTGTTCACACCTTAGATTTTCAAATGTCCCTTCTGTATAATATACCAAACCTTCTGTTAATAGATTAAACAAATTTATGACAGTGTTTATAGTAGCTTTATTAAAGAAGTATGGAATATATGCATTTAAGGTGTATGTTATTTCATTATATTGTTGATTAGACATATTACTATTAGCAAATGTAAGTCCATAATCATTCAAATTAACCTTACCTCCTCCACCTCCAGATATTTCTCCAATCTTTTCTGCATAACTTCTAAAGGTTGCAGTATCCTCAACAGCTACACCTTTAGCTACAATAGCATCTTTAATAGCACTCTTAGTGCCTTCAAGATACTCTAATTTATCACTTATAGTATTTGCCATATTAGATATATTTAAATTTTACCCCTTTATAAGTGTCTGTTCTTCCTTTAAGACAATCTATAACTCTACTATGAGTATACCCATCTATTGATGTTTCAATTGCATTTTTATATGTTTTAACTAGTAAATCATTAATAAATAGCCCTACAGGTTTACTAATTTTATCAATACATCTATTTATTCTAGTTCCATATGTATTATTATACTTTGCATCACATCATTCTAAATTTTCTACCCTATTATCTGTCTTATTTTCATTTATATGGTTAACATATGGTAGATTGTCAGGATTTGGAATAAATGCTTCTGCTACTAGTCTGTGAACTTTAATAGCTTTAGGTTTATCTAAGCCAGATACTAGAATTACATAATTATAGCCATATTTATCTATATGCTGTTTTAGCTTTTTATGTATTTGTTTTCTGGTTCTTCCAATAGAATCTTTAAAAGTCAATGGGTTACTATATACATCTCCTGTAGAAGATACACTATAGTTAGGATAATTTGTTAATACTCTATTCATTTGGAATTTCACCATTAATTGTATCAAGAGTAGTTGAAATATTACCAATCTGAGCTTGAATAGCTGAGATTTCTCCATCTAACTCTGTCATCTTTGTATTATATGCATCTGTAGTTACATAGTTTGATAATTCACTTTTATCTGCTTTAAGTGCAACTTCATCTTTAGTAGCTAATCCAGATACATCAGGAATCTTATTTTCTACAGCTGTAAGTTCTTCTTTAGTAGCAAAATCACTAGTATCAGGAATTTCTGCTTTAGTTGCATAATTACTTAAATCTACAGATAGTTGCAAACCTTCTCCATTTCTATGTAAAGATAGAGGTTGATTAGCTTGGAATACTTCCATCTTAGAAGTTTCTAATTCTTGAACCTCTCCTTTAAGATTAGTAATCTCAGTATTAATTGGAGCAAGTTTAGCATCAATAGATTGATCTACTAAAGGTGGAACTTGCTCTTCAATACTTTCTGTTACTTTAGTATCAATTAATTCATCTGCTTTCTCCTCAGAAATGTAATTGCCTTTTGGTTGAAATCTTTCATCTGATTCAATCTTAGTATAAGAACCAACAGGAAGTTGTCCAGATTCAATACCACATTTCTTACTTACATAGAAAGTTTGTGTATTTTTAGTATTTTTAAGTATAATCATAATTATTTAACTTTTATTGATTCCTCATACTCTTCTAATGCTTTCTTAGCTGCTTCTTTATATTCAATATCTTTATCAAGAGTTATTTCTCTTAGATGCTTTAAATCACAGCTTAAAGGACATATACATTCTTTAAAAGATGAATATTGTTTAATATCTAATTCGTCCTTATAGTTAGTAAGTAAATAACCTTCTTCTGGTTTTACTATTTGATATTTTTCTTTAATTTCAATTTTCATAATTAACTATATGATAAAGTTCAACCTTTTGCTACTGTATTAGCTATTTGATCTTCTGTTAGTGAATCATAAACAGTCTTATTAAATACTATCGCAGGATTTTTACCTGGATCTGTATATAACCCATCTATAATATTATTTACTGATTGTGAAGTTAACGATGGCAATCCTCCTAAATGTAAAGTATATGTTCTCATAGTTACTCCTTGCCCAATATTTGTAAATCCTCCAATATCTGTTAATAGTGTAAAATCTTTATCATTAGTATTACGCTCATCATCGGTTCTAAATAAATCAGTAAATGATGATCAATTACTTGCATCATATTGTGGTACAGTTTTTAACCTATAACAGTATCTAAACATTTCATTTACCCTAACTTTATTAGTTGTTGTAAATGTTATTTCTGGGGCAGATTCAAGATTAATAGAATATCTAAATAAACCATAACAATCTACAGCATTAGATAGATTTAATGGTTCTATAGAAGTTGCTCCAATTCCTGATAAAGCTCCCATCATACGAGTTTTTCCAGTAAATATAGAAGGCAGTATATATGTTAATTGACTACATCCAGCAAATAAATAATATAGATCTGTATCCGTATTTTCAGATAAATACTTTTCAGCATCTATAGATGTTACTAAGCTATTTTGTAGAGTTAAGGTAGCTCTAAAAATAGATGTTTTTGGATTACTAGACTCTGGGATAATATACCAACTTGTAACATTAGGATTATTACATTCATTAATAATAGTATTTTCACTACCAAAATATTGTCTAGATATTGACTTTCTAAATGTCTCATCTTCAAATTGAATTACTGGACAAGGCCAGACTTTGGTACTGCCAACATAAATGGCAGTACCTTGTCTGTTACCTACATAAAATGCTTTTAAATTATCTCGAATATTCATATTACTCTACAATTAAATATTGAGTATTTGGATCTTTACTTGAAATAGCATCATATTCAGACTGAGTTACCACAAGAATAGTATGAACTTGTGGTTGAGTTCCACTTCCATAAGTAACTGGATTAGAAACACTCTCAATATCTATATTTCCACTACCTAACAAGCTTTCTCCATTAACTGTCTTGATATTTGTTCCGCTAACTAAAGAGTCTTGTTTATTTCCTAATCCCGCATTTAATTCAGTTTCTGTAACATATTCATCAGGAATAGAAGTTAAAAAGCCACTATCGTTAGTAAGCTCAGATGTCTTAGTTGGTATACCTAAATCCTCAAGACTCTTATTACCACTAAGTTCAACAGAATTGATTTGAGGCTTATTGGTCAATTGATTATAATCAGTAGTACCTCCACCTCCTGAAATATCTAAGTTACCAGAACCAAGAATATCCTGTCCATTTATGGTTTTTATATTCGTACCACTAACTAATTGTTCTTGGTAATTATGGAAACTCTTGTCTACAGAAACTCCAGTTGGGGTAATCTGAGCAGTAACTAAAGTATGATTAGTTGTGCCAGATTCAAAATGGAACGTAGCTTGAATATTTTCTCCTGAAACAAAACATACTTCTGGAGCTGCTATATCACCATAACCTAGAATATTTACATAATAAAGCTCAAATGGTGTTTTATTAGCTATAGCATTCTTAACAGCAGCGAAATCTCCAGAAAGATGAGTAGTGGAATTTATAAATAGAAATGGAATATTAGAACCACTTTCAATTTCTATATTACCTTCTCCAAGTAAAGACTGACTATTGATTGTTTTGATATTAGTTCCACTTACAAGTAAATCTTGCTTAGTAGCCATCTCTTTATCAAGAGCATCTATCTTATTTCCATCTTCTTCTTGCTTGGTTTTAATAACTGATATATCTGAAGTATTAGTTGCTACTTGAGTAGATAGAGATTCTACTACAGAAGAATCTGCTTTGTCGGCAAGTTCTGTTTTTGTTGCATAATCTCCTACAGGCTGTTTAGTAGCAAGCTGCTCATCAACATAAGTCTTATCTGCTTTATTTGCTAAATCCCCAGAAACTTCTGCTTCAGTTACAAAGTTGGAATCATTAGTAAGCTCGCTAACTTTAGTTGGAATATCACTCTTTAAAGCATAATCACCAACTGGTTGGTATCCAGATAAATCTACAGATAATTGGGATTTATCTTCATTAAAAGCTAATGGAGCTTGTGGAGTAAATACACCTTGCTTAGCTGCAAGTTTCTCATCTACTTCATCTTTAGTATATCCTTTATTAGTAAGATCAACCTCAGTAACTTTAACAGTCATATTACCATTATTTACTAAGATTGCATTAATAACTACTAATACACCATTATCTTGGAAATAATAACCATATAAATCAATAGTTTCAGGATGTTCAATAGTTGCAACAGGAATAACTATAATATCACCTTTATATGTAATCTGGCAGAATAAATAGAAGTCCAGATTAGTTCTAATAAAGTCATAGATATGTTTCTGTCTTACAGGATCATTCTCATCTAAATTAAGTAAGAAATGATTCTCAAAAGCAGAGATTACATTATCTATAATAGATATATTCTTTCCTGCTGTAAGCGTTTCCTGTTTTGAAGCTATCTCTTTATTAATAGCTGTATTTAAAGCATCAATTTCAGCTTTGGTATATTTATCTGCTAATTGTGCATATAGAGGACCATTAACAATACCAGCTTGGTTAGTCTCTGTATTATATATTGGAAGTTCAACTGCTTCTCCAGTTTGATTACCAAATACAGGAGCTAAAGTAACTTTAGATGGGACTGATTGAATATTAATGGCAGGTACGATTGAAGCTGCTCCAGATAATTCAGTTCCATTTAAAGATGGTTTGTTACGAATAGTATTATAATCTGCAGAAATAGTATTCTCTTCAATTACTATACCATCACCTTGGTTTAATTTATTCTGTTTAGAATTTAATGCACTTTCAGTAGCTTCTTTTGTAAGATAATTATCTTCAACTCATTTTTCAGTAGCATATCCATCTAAGCTACTAATAAACCCACTATCATTAGTTAATTGTGAAGTTTTTGTTGGTATCTCAGATTTATCGGCTTTATTGGCAACTGCATCTGAAATTTCAGTTGTAACCTCTTCTTTAGTTGGATAATCAGCTAATCGTTCAGTTATCTGATTATCAATATTTTCAGCACTTGGAATAGTACTCTTTATTTGCTCTAACTCAGAATTAATAGTAACAATATCTTCAGATGACGCTAATCCCAACTCTTCTGAAGTCATATTACCATTTAACTCAATACCATTGATCTCAGGTTTATCCTGAAGATCAAAATAGCTATTAGTAGCTAACTGAGAACCATCCATAACCTTAACTTCATCATCCTTGTCAATAACAATAACTTTAGTCACATTTGACTTATCTATTGTTTCGACTTCAAGGACATTAAGATAAGGAAGAATTGTCTTTTCAGTTTCGTTTGCCATATTATTTATTTTTATAAGATTCCTCTTGTTCTTTTAAATATCTTTCATTTGTTTCTGCATCAATAACCCTATAAATAGATATATCAAAGGTTAAAGGGCAATATAAAATAGTTGATGCACTATACTCTTTAATATCATCACCTTCTTTATATGAAGTGATAAAATATCCTTCATCAGAGTATAACTTTATAAATATGCTAGTTTCAATATGTAAATGTTCCATTACGCTAATACTCAGTTTTTATTAGTAGCTATTGCTTTCTGTTCTTCTGATAATTTTGCCAGATTAGTTGCTCCTAATGTTAAAGTTTTAGTAGTTCCTTCAGGTAAAGTAACTAAAGCATTAATAACAGACATTAATGAATCAACGGTAAGTGAATTACTTTTAGCTAAATATAATCCTGCTTTAAGTTCTCCATTAATAGTTAAATTAGTAAGGTTACTACAATTATAAAACATACAATCATAAGCTCCTTCTGTATTAGTGTATGAAGGTATGTTTAATACAGCATCTGTTAGGTTTGTACTATAAATCATATAAGATGCTGATAATAGATTTGGTGCATCTAATGTAATTGTATGTAAAGTTAGAGTAGAAAATTGATCTTTATTAAACATTGAATTAGCATATTTAAGTTTAGGTAAAGATATGCTAAATGTTTGAAGTTGTAAACAACCAAAAAACATACCAGTTGCATCCTCTAAGTTAGGTAATTCAATATTAAATTCTGTCAAGTTAGAATGATCACATTTATATGAGCCATTAACTAAATTTTCTCAACCTACAACATTTGCAGGAACAGATGTTCCACTAAATCTAGATAAATTAACTACAGCTTGCGTAACATCATAGGTATTCATTGGATTCGTAACATTAACAGTTACATCAATAAACTCCATATAATCATATCCATCTGCAGGATGAATCATTGTAGTTCCATTCTCTGTAATAGTAACTTCTCTATGCTCCTCAACTGGAATCTCTACATCTACTTCAATACTTGATAAACCTTGATAGCCAGCATCAGGTTTAACTTCAGTCATTGATAGGTTTTTATCTATTGTTATATGTTTCTCTTGTAAAGTAGGAGTTGGTACTGGAACATTTATTTGTGCAGAAACCTTCTCCATAACATCATAATCTGAATCAGGTAAAATATCTATTAATCCATTAGATGTAATTGTAATCTCTTTAGTAGCTTGTACTGTAGGAACAACAACATCAACAGATACATTTACTTTCGACATACCATCATAACCCTCATCTGGAGTTACAACGAACTCAGCATTCTGAGTATATTCTACAGATTTCTCCTGTAATTTACATTCTTGAGCAGCTAAAGCTTCAATATCTCTTGAAGTTGTATTCTTTGCCACTTCTGGTGTTGTATATTTAATAGCCATTTTCTATAAAATATAAATAGTTAATTATCTGTCCATAAACAAAATAAGGGGCAAGTAAATTAATACTCGCCCCTCTTCTGTTGTTAAGCACCTACAACACTTTGAATAGCTTCAGCACTCAACTCATAAGGATATGATTCAGAGTCAGTAGCTAAAGTCAGCGTATAAGCATTCTGATCACCTTTTGCAGTACCAGTAACACCCGTACCAGCGGAAGCGCTTACATAGTCATCTTTTCCTAAGAACCAGTATTTGCCATTAGAATCTTCTACAACAACTACAAGTTGTCCAATAGAAAGAGCAGCAATCTCGATTCTTTTCTTAGTCTCCATCTTTGTAAATACAAGAGCAAGCTCATTACTTACATAGTTGGTTCCTGCAGTTTCGTCAACGTTCAATGTTGAGGTTAGAGAACCAGTACCTTTGCGGAATTGGTAATTATACCATTTAGCATCTGCTTCAAGAGTAATAGCTGAGATTTGATTAGTCTCATCATCTACAGTTACACTCTTAACATTGTCGTACTGAGTAATCCATACCTGTTTGATACCACCAAGCGAAGATTCGCAATCCAGGGTAATACCAGCGATAGTTATTAAACAAGCCATATAATTTCAATCTTATTTAAAGTTAAACTCTATTGAAATTAGGCTTTGGTACCAAGAACTACCTCATCAGGGAATGCAACCTGTACGCCAGCGTTAAATTCAATAGCTAATCTAAATTCGCGGAAATCTTGTGAATACCACAATTCAAACTTCTCTTCATCGTTCATCATATCGCAACCATAGAAGAAGTTCTTATCTAACTGACCAGCAACAATCTTATCAGTTCCATTAAGACCATTAACAGCGATTACTTTAACCTGCGAACCAGGAAGCATAATCTCACCATTAAGATTCTCACCACTATAGTGGTAGTAGTTCTTAGCAACTAACTCCTGGATAAATTTACGGAAAGTATCACTGCCAACTAAGATAGAAGCACCATCCAGAACCTTCTCAGGAATAGCGTTATAAACAGCCATAATGTCATCATAAGCAGATGCTCCAGTAATTACTACATCAACAACACCATCAGCAGCACCAAGGATCTTTAACAGACCATCAAAATACTTCAGGTTATTTGTTTCAGAAGCAGTATCACCCTGCCAAATAGCAGTCTCAATAGCAGCCTTAACATTCTCAACTACTGCATTTACGAAATCCTCTTCAAAAGGAAGCGTCTTCTGACCAGCAGCTACTCGTACTTGATACTGAGTCCAGTATTTAAGCATCTCTTTATCACAATATGCCATATTGATCTTAATATTACCAGTAGCCAGAATTCTCTGAGAAAGAGTCTGAGTTCCAGCTTCATCCCAACCACAAGCTAGGCCATCGCCAAACTGAATAGCAGTTGATAACAGGTTAAGAGCAGCACTAGTTTTGATGTCAGTTTGAAGATTGAACAACGAAGCACTCTTAGCCTTTAATACAGCCTCTTTTATCAATGGAAGCCTGCGCTGTTCTACGTAACTAGTTAAACTCGTCATTACGGGGTTTGCCATACTTAAAAATTTTTTTAATTGTTATACTTAAATATTTTACCTTTATGCTGTTTATATTTTCCGTTTAATACTCTAAGAATAGAGCTTTTACAGTATCCATCTAAAACAGCATTTTTAATTGAAGGATAAGTTTTAATTATATTTCCTTCTAAATCTAGCATAATGATTGATTTAGTACCTTTATTTATATGAGATTCAGACATCCTTTTTCTTGTCTCTGAAGTAAACTCTCTATTTATAGCTATATTTTTAAGTCTTTCTGTAGTTTCAGCATTATATACTCCCGTTTTGTGTTTATTTCAGGGATTACGACCTTTGCAAGATTCTGATATTTTAATAGCTATTTCTGGAGTCATTCCTCCATAACCTCCTGGTTTAAGATTTAAACATCTCTTATCGGTGTTATAACAATCGCCTATAATATCAGCTTCTCTTAAAGCATTATCTTTTGAAGAATCATTAAATTCAATTATAACTTTTCTGTAAGTAACATCTTTAATCTTGCCATATTTACTATAGTAATTAGTAAGAATAGTGCCACTTCCTGCATAGCTATTATTAAATGGATCTTCATCAGTACTATGCTTGCCTATATAGTAAGTGTTTTCCCATCCAGGCATTAAAGGCTGAATTTCATAAATATAATGGTACATTACTCAAACATTCCTTGGATATTTTTAAGCTTTTTATCAATAACAGGATTACCAGTCATTATTGAAGCTTTGCCTTCTATCTGTTCCTCAGCTGAAAATGCAGCACTCATTTTGCTCATCTTTTCAACCGTCTTTTCTGTAGCTTCAGATTTACCCTCTAATTCAGCTACTTTCTTAACAAGCTTATCAACAATGTCATAAAGCTCATTAATTTCGCGATGAATTGCATCAATTGCATCAGTTACAGTTTCTTTGTCACCATCAGTAGCTACTTCAGGATCAACTGGCTCTTCAGCAGTTTCTATCTTGCGTTTTCCACAAGCAGCATCAACTTCTGCTTTAGCTGCTTCTTCTGGATCAACCTCAGCTTTAGGATCAGTTACAGACTCTACTTTACCGTCTTTAACAACAATAGTTTTGCCATCTTCGGTAACATACTCACCATCAGCAGCA
>ENA-UEQL01003046-UEQL01003046.1-human-gut-metagenome-genome-assembly--contig:-NODE-3046-length-10630-cov-10.482327_pt1 | contig 10630 bp, 6 predicted proteins | sample MGYA00242905_ERZ507926 | MGnify/ENA primary metagenome ERZ507926 (study PRJEB26167, sample SAMN06115531) | human gut metagenome | host: Homo sapiens | place: China:Henan | collected 2015-09-09...
AAGTCATTACCTCTATTGAGGTTGAACACTTATAAATCGCTCATTTTAAGCTATTCAGCAGATTATAGAAGAATTTTTCGGAAAAAGACTTCATCAATCCTGTATGGAAAGGCTTTAAATTGTTGGAGGACTACGGAGTTTTTATCTTTGACAAACAAAAATTAAAAGCACTTTTTGAAGATGAAAAAGCATTCGATAACATTGATCCATGTCTTGACGTTAAACTTATAGATTTCTTATTTGAGTATTATTTACAAAATCGTAGTGAGCAAGAGGAACTGATTACAGTTCTGCAAGACACTCGTTTTTTACTCGATGAAGAAGGAAATCTTAGTTGTCCTCATGACTTGTTCTTCCCTTCACAATATAAAGAACGTAATGAATTGGCTGAAGATGCCATCTTTTTACACAATATCGTAAATGAACACCTTGAGAATAATAAACAGGAGTTTAATTGGGTTTCACAACTTGGGGTAGAAGAGCTTTCTGACATTACATTCATTCAAAATGTTATCTGTAAAAGCGGCTATATTACAAAAGAAAATAGTATAGAAGTAACTCGTTTCTTGTTTGAAAGCAATCTTAATCATAATATATTTGATGAAATAGGCGATTATTATTTGTCAAGATTAAAATTTCTAACAAAACATGGCAATTTAGAATATGCATCTGATTTGTATTTAGGTTCTAAATACAAACCTGACATTGACATTGAACCCTATTATAATGGAGACATCTTTGTATCAGAAGACTATTGTGAAGACGAAGATAATATAAGTGAGTGGAATTTATTTCTTTTGAAGTTAGGTATTAACAGCACATTAGAATTGAGGTTCATTAGATTTGATGAAACCGAAGATATTAAATTTCTCCAAAAGGTTAAAGACAAATTTGAAAAAGAATATAATGTCGGCTCATGGGGAACTCATTTCTATTATAGTTTTACACATCTTAATGTATTTTACGCACCTTTTGTTCTAACAAATGATTGCAGCAATAACTTACTTTCTATAATTTGGTCTACCATTTTCTCAAAACCATTTAGACATGATAAAGATGTAGTCTATGGTTGTGCTGGTTTTTGGCATGTATCCAAGAGTTTTGCAGACTTAAAAGAAGTAAGCTTCATTGATTGGGCATTGGACAATTATCAGTTATTCCCTACAACTGACGGAAGATGCTTACCTTCCAATCAAATACTATGTAACACTGATGACATTAAAGAAATAGCTGACAAATATTTGCCAGTCATCAACTTAAACAACTCTATTCACGAAAGTTGGAATGAAGTTTTGCATTTACGCAACATTCTACAATTAGAAGATTATCTTACTATACTAACCGAAATCTCGAAAGACGAAGATAATGCAGAACAAAATAAAGAACGTATATCAAAAATATACCAAAGGTTGGTTGATTTAGACAGCCTTACATCCCCAGCCAAAAAAGAACAAATAAAAGAATGGTCTAAGAAAAATAAAATTCTTTCAAAAGATTTGACATTCAAGTTTCCAAAAGACCTAAGCCACATTACATTAGATGGATTCAGTTCAGAGAATCGTGTATACATCGGTTCACCTTCTAATCGGGAGAAGGTAATAAGTTTACTATCCTTAATGGGTGTGAGAGTAATTACTGAAAGAAATATCAAGCCTTCATTTAAAGACCAAAAGGAAGCAAAAGAACTAAAAGACATACTTAAGAGTATTATATCACCACTTACGATTGTAGCTTTAGGTGAAAAGGTCGAAGAAACATCTTACAAAGAAAAGAAGCATGACTTACAAACCCTTTTAACCAACACCCATTTCTATCATTGCGAAGAAATACGGCTGACATACGGAAACAATAATGACACCATAGAGAAAAATACATTTGGTAACAAAAATGAGTTTTATTATACCGGTAGTTTAAGACCTGCTAATATAGAACCATTGTTGACACCGCTTTGTAAATACCTTGGCATAAAAGATAAGGAGCGTGAACTCTTCATAATGTTAATAGAAAACTATGAAGGTATTCGCCAAAACCTTGAAGACAAAGGGTATGATACATCTTTATTGGAAGAAGACAAGCAACAAGATAGTGGTACTATTCAGACTACGTTAGGTGGGTATAATCCAAGTATAAGTGAACAAGAACGTAATGTGAAGACAGGATTTAAAGGTGAAATTCTTGTATACGAAAAATTAATAGCAATGGGATATAATCCTGTTTGTCCTTCTATCTCAACAGAAGAAGATTATGAACAAAAGATTTCATTGAATGGGAAAACCTATTTCTGCAAATCGAACTATGAAAAGTATGACATTTCTTTTGTCACAAGAAATGGTGTAAAAGTGTATTTAGAGGTGAAAGCCACAACACGTGACAAATCATCTCAAGAAAACATGCCAATATCCTACCGAGAACTATCCATGATTGAAGAATGTGATATGGATGACTCTTGCTCTTATATGATTGTCCGTGTATTCGGCATTGATAAGGAGAAACAGGATTATTATATTCTAAGTGGTCATCTTTTAAAAGATTAAACAAATAGAAACTATATATGTCATTACCAATACTATTTTTTATAACCCTTATTGCAGTTGTTATTTTGACACTAATGTTAGTAGAAAAAAATAATAATATGACAAGATTGGAAAATGAAGCAGAAAGTTTGAAGAAACACCTTTGTGATTTAGAACTTCAGAAATCTATATTTCGGAAAGAATTAAAGAAAGATAAAGATAAGTTACAAGAGGAATTGTGCGTTGTAAAAAAAGAATTAGAAGAAAAAAGAAAAGAATATTTCAGAGAATTAGAAGCATTAAATGATAATGTGGCTCAATTAAAAAAGTATAAAACAGAATCACAAAAAGAAAGAAAAAATTTAATTGGTAGGCTAAATTATGCTAAAAACAAACTGGAAGAAGAAAGAGAGAAAAAGCAAGAAGCAATAAAAGCCAAGGAGCAAATAAACAAGATGGTTTTCAAATTGGAAGAAGAAAAGAAACTGAAACAGAAGGATTTTGAGTCTGCAATTAATAATAAATCTTTGACAATAGACAAGCAGAATGAGCAACTGGCAATGTTAGAAAATGCATTGGATGAAGCCGAAGGAAACTACCAATTCATTTTTCTTCAAAACATAAAAAACAAGAATCATGTTGACTCACTTGAAAAGAATAACAAAGAGTTGGAAAATCTTGTTTGTGAGTTAAAAAAGCAATTAAAAGAAACAGAAAGTGGATTAAAAAATACACGAACTCAGAAAAAGAACAAAAGCGATAATCCTTTTGAGAAAATGTCTATATGGTAGCTTATTTAAACCACGCTTTTATCTTTAATAATAGGCTTAATATGCTGTTTATTATAACTTTGTGAAATAAGAAACATTATTATTAGTTCAATAAAATGTACCACCAATAAAAAGAAATATGATAGATTTAACAAAATTACACCTATGCAAAAACGACCATGTTGATGGCGAGTTAGAAGACGGAAGACTCGTTGAGTTCAAAACCAAGATACCTAGCCTATATAATTCATAGGGGCACTTATCCATACGATGCTATTGAGGAAGCTGTTGTAAACTCCGTATATCATAGAGATTTTTTACAGCATGAACCAATAGAGATAACCATTGAGCCGAGCGGAATATCTATACTTAATTGTCCTGGTCCAGATAGAGGGGTATCTCCAAAGAAGATATTGCAAAAGGCGATATGCTGAAAAGCCGTCGCTACCGAAATCGAAGGTTAGGCGACTTCTTGAAAGAACTCGACCTGACAGAAGGTCGCTCAACCGGTGTTCCAACAATTCAAGCGAAACTGGCAGAGAATGGGTCACCACGCGCCATCTTTGAAACGACAGATGATCGCTTGACTTTCTTGGTTACTATTCCGATACATGAAGGGTGTTCAGATAGTTCGGGAACTAAGTCGGAAAGTTCGGGAACATCTCTGAGTAGTTCGGAGGAAAGTATAGAAACGGTTGGTTTTGGTTCGGAGAAAAGCACTGGAAGTTCGGAGAAAAGCACTGGAAGTTCGGAGAAAACTTCAAATAGTTCGGAGAAAACTTCAAATAGTTCGGAGGAAACTTCAAATAGTTCGGAGAAAATACTCGAACTAATTAAACAGAACCCCAAAATATCAGCAGCAGGAATCGCCATGGAAATTGGCATTAGCTCGCGAGGGGTTGAAAAGCAAATCAAAAAACTTCGTGAGGCTGGTATCATCAAACGCAATGGCGCAGACAAGGGGGGCTATTGGGAAATCATAAATTTGGACAACAACTAAAATAGTAAAATATTGCAGTTTTATTTTGCAGTTTCGTGCATTTGTACTAACTTTGCAAAGTTAAGTATAACATCTCGGGGTTGACTGGATTTGACAGCGGGATGAAATGGTACGTAAGCATGCGGAGTCTCGATGGCTACCTCCTTAATCAGAGTGATCAAAAATTTAATTGGCGAAAACAACTACGCTCTCGCTGCTTAATCGAAGTATAGTAGATTAGCTTTATTCCGCCACAAGGTTTGGCGGAACGAGACATCGCTCCAAGGATGTTGTTCCGAATCTGAGGGTCAAGCGGTGCAGGTAAATCGGAAATAGCCAGTGTGTGCCTCGCCGCACTGGTGAAGTTTTAGAGGATAAGGGCGCGATTGGTGGTCTGGGTCTTGTCGCGTCACGAAAACCGAAGGCCAGAATAAGCATGTAGAAAGCGTATGGTTTCCCTGTTTGGACGTGGGTTCGAATCCCACCAGCTCCACAAAGAGGTAATTGTTTGATGTATCAAACAGTTACCTCTTTTGTTTTTATATGCCTACTTCTACCATCTGCGTCGGTCGATGCGGATGTCTGCGCCGGTCGATGCGGACGTCTGCGCCGGTCGATGCGGACATCTGCGTCGGTCGATGCGGATGTCTGCGTCGGTCGGTGCGAGCATCTGCGTCGGTCGATACGAATAACAAAAATGGATGTATCAAGGCAGCGTGGGTATATTAAAAGGTGCAGCAGAGACTGCTAAAACTAAGGCTGCGTGGGTATGGCAGGGATGCCATACCCTCCTAATATAAAAATGTGCAACCTCGAAAGGCTGCACCCCCTGGTGATTCCGGTGGGATTCAAACCCACGACCTTCAGAACCGGAATCTGACGCTCTATTCAGCTAAGCTACGGAACCATTGTGATTTTGCAGTTGCAAATTTACGCAAATTGTTTCAAACCGACGAACGATTGCTGCACAAAAAACATGCAGAACAAACGTTTTCATAAAAAATTTTAATGATTTTTTTTGTGCATAAATAAATTTTCGTACATTTGCAGCCGTAAAAAACCAATCGCCTACTAAAAACAAATCACTCCAGTAAAAAACGCACAAGGTGAAAAGATAGTGACTATTGTTTTATACCGAGTTATAAAATACTACATAACTATTATTAATTTTAAAACAGTATGCTCGCAATAGCTTCTGACAAGATGCTAACAACGATGCATTACAAAACTTAAAAACCAAATCTATGGAAAAAGTAAAGAAGCCTTTACTTCCGCTTATGACGAAGCAGTTAGCGCTTTCGTTGTTGATGGGGGGGGTATTATGCTCTGCGCCACAAGCGCATCAGCAGCTGACGAACTCGCACGTTCGGTTTACAATGTAGCTCAAACACCGCAGAACCAGCAGGTTACTGGTCGCGTTCTTGATGCCGCTGGCGAACCGCTTATTGGCGTTAGCGTTGTAGAGAAAGGCAACAAGAGCAACGGAACGGTTACCGACATTGACGGTAACTTCTCACTCCGTGTTTCTAAATCACAAACAGTAGTAGTTTCTTACGTAGGTTACAAGGCTCAGGAGGTTTCTGTAGCTGGTAAGAAGAACCTTCAGATTACTCTTCATGAAGACGCTGAGATGCTGAACGACGTTGTCGTTATCGGTTATGGTACAGTGAAGAAAGCCGACTTGGCTGGCTCGGTAGCTGTTATGGACAGCAAGTCGTTCAAGGACCAACCGGTAGCACGTGTTGAGGATGCCCTCAACGGTCGTATGTCGGGTGTGCAGGTGATGTCTTCTGGCGTTCCTGGTGGTGCAATGAAGATTCGTGTGCGTGGTACAAGTTCTGTGAACAAGAGCAACGACCCGTTGTACGTTGTTGACGGCATCGTTCGCGAGACTGGTCTTGAGGGTATCAACCCTGAGGACATCCAGAGCATCCAGGTGCTGAAGGACGCTTCTTCTACAGCTATCTATGGTGCACGCGGTGCTAACGGTGTTGTAATGGTTCAGACCAAGACTGGCAAGGTTGGTGCAACTCAGGTTACATTCGACGCTTCGCTCGGTGTGTCTAACGCATACAACGTACCTGAGGTAATGAGCACAAAGGACTATGCAAACGCTTTGGTACAGTACAAGGGTGCTGACGCAAGTGCACTCGCTGGTTATATCGACGGTTCAAACAAGGGTATCGACTGGATGGATCAGTTGCTCCACACCGGCGTTACACAGAACTACAAGGTAGCTATCTCTAAGGGTACAGAGGGCACACAGACATACTTCTCTGCCAACTATATGGATCAGACGGGTGTAGTACGCGACACAAAGTCGAAGCGCTACGCTGTTAAGTTCAATATCCACAACAAGCTCTACAAGTGGTTGGAGCTCACAGCAGACGCTAACCTCTCTCGTACGGAGAATAGCGGTGCAGCAGGTTTCGCTCAGAACCAATCTAACCCGATTTGGGTAGGTCTGAACTACTCTCCGACAATGGAGATGACTGATGCAAACGGCAACTACAACAAGGACCCGTACAACAACATCCAGGCTAACCCTTATGGTCTTATCCACGCTAACAAGAGCGACCGTAACCGTACAATGGTAACTGGTCACGTCGACTTGAAGTTCAACATCTGCGACGGCTTGACATTCACCACTACAAACGGTATCGACTTCAACGATTATAAGTGGTACACACTTTCGTCTACAAAGTTGTTCGGCAAGACCGAAATGAGCAACAACAACGCTCAGGTTATGGCTCTTCAGACAACCAACAACCTTACTTATCAGCACTCTTGGGGCGACCACAACCTTACTGCTACTGGCGTATGGGAGGCATCAAACCGCGAGGTTCGTCGCATGAGCATCGAGGGTAAGGGTCTTGGTCAGGAAGCTCTCGGCTACTGGAACATCAAGAACGCTGTTTCGCGCGACGCAGACAACGGCTATAGCAAGTGGCTCATGCTCTCTGGCGTAGCACGTGTTATGTACAACTATGCAGACAAGTACATGTTGACTGGTACAATGCGTGCCGATGGTTCAAGCCGCTTCACAAACAAAAAGTGGGGCTACTTCCCATCTGTCGCTGCCGCATGGACTGTTTCTAACGAAAAGTTCTGGGAGCCGCTGCGCAACACTGTTGACTACTTGAAGGTTCGCGCAAGCTTCGGTGTTATCGGTAACCAGGATATCGATCCGTACTCAACACTTGCTTCGCTCAAGACTTTGTCGTTCAACTATGGTACAGATACCAACTACACTGGCTACTGGGCTGGCAACATCGCTACACCTGACCTCACATGGGAGAAGGTTAAGCAGTTCGACCTCGGCTTCGACTTCGGCTTCTTCAACAGCCGCTTGAGCCTCGGTGTAGACCTCTTCTGGAAGAAGACTACTGACGCTCTCTTGAAGCAGTCGTCTACTGGCTATATCGGTTCGCTCGAGTATTGGACCAACGCTGGTGAGGTAAGCAACAAGGGTGTTGACGTAAACATCACAGCACAGATTCTGCAGAAGAAGGACCTTCAGTGGACATCTACTCTCAACTTAAGCTACCTGAAGAACGAGGTAACTAAGCTTACAGCACAGACTCCGCGTCTCTACGGCTTCAGCCCGTCACCGGGTACAGTAGAAGCAAGTACCATCATCACCGAAGGTGAGGCTATCGGTACATTCTACGGCTTCAAGTGGGCAGGTCTTGAGCAGAACGAGAAGGGTCAGTGGGTGGATACCTACTACACAGCCGACGGCAATAAGACACGCACTCCGAACGCTGACACAGACCGCTTCGTTCTCGGACACTCTAACCCAGACGTAACATTCGGTTGGAACAACACCATCAACTTCAAGAACTGGGAGTTCAACGCATTCTTCAACGCAGCATTCGGTGCTAAGCGTTTGAACCTCGTACGCTACGCTATGAACTCTGAGGTAGGTGCTTCAATGTTCGTAACCGATAAGGACTACTTCTCAGAAGTTGGTAAGACAATGCCTACAATCGGTGCTGAGAACAAAACATACGGCAACTCAGACAAGTGGCTCGAGAACGCTAACTACTTCCGTTGCGAGAACATCAGCGTGGCTTACACATTCCCACGCAAGCAGACTAAGTTTGCTGACGTACGTCTGTCAATCTCTGCACAGAACCTCTTCACCATCACTGGTTACAAGGGTATGGACCCAGCAGGTGCCTCATTCTCAGAGCACAATGTTGATAACAACAACGGTCTCGACATGGGTGCTTATCCAAACCCGCGTACCTTCACATTCGGTGTACGTCTGAACTTCTAAACCACTAATTAACAATCTAAACAACGAAACAATATGAATTCAAAAATATTAATGGGTTGCCTCTTCGCAGCTTCGATGCTTACAACATCTTGCAGCCTTGATGAGGACCCGAAGGGTCAGATGGCACAGGAGACATTCTTCACATGTCAGGCAGACCTTGATGCAAGCATTCATGCAATCTATGAAAAGTTGAACCAGACACAGTCGTGGACCAACCCAATGTACCCACAGTGGCAGGGCGACGATATGACAGCTAACCCTGGTTCAAACAAGCAGGCTGTTGCCGCGCTCGACGGCTTTAGCTCTGACGGCGACAACAAGGGTGTAACAGACGCTTGGAAGTTGCATTTCGCCCTTATCAAGGCTTGTAACTTCGTAATCGAAGGCGCAGAGAAGACACCAACTTCAAAAGAGGAGATCAACATCGCTCTCGGTAATGCTCACTACTGGCGTGCATACGCTTACTTCTACTTGGTACGTGTATTCGGTCCGTTGCCTTTCATCACAAGCACAGACCTCGATGTCCAGAACTGCACCGTTGCAAGTGTTGAGGAGATTTACGACCTCATCGTTAAGGATTTGAAGTTCGCTGAGAGCCTTCCTACTTCTTATAGCAAGGCTCCGCGCAACCACGACGGCGTTGACGCATGGGCTACAAAGCAGGCTGCTCAGTCTACACTCGCAGCAGTGTACATGGCAATGGCAGGCTACCCGCTCAACAAGGGCGCGGAGTACTACGGTCTCGCAGCTGCCAAGGCTAAGGAAGTAATCGACGCTAACGGCACATACGGCTTCTATAACGACGCTGACTGGAGCCACGTCTACTCAATGGGTCACAACTACAATAAGGAGACTGTCGTAGGTATCGACAACAACTGGAACAACGGTTCTTGGGATCACGACTCTGAGCTTACTTCTTGCTGTCGCTTTGAAGGACTCGGCGATGGTGGTTGGGGCGATGCTTGGGGCGAGATCGCATTCTGGAAGCGTTATCCGGAAGGACCACGTAAGGATGCTATTTATGCTCCTAAGGTTACATTCCAGAAGGGTACAAAAATCTACCGCACAGTTGATTGGTGGGAGATTGCAGCTGAGGACGTTTGGGAGCCAGTTGACCTGAAGAACGATCCTGCTAAGGACAAGGAAGCTTACGACAAGGAGATTGCCGACCTCGAGAAGAAGGTTGCAGAGAAGCCTGAGGAATATCGTAAGGTGTCAACAGGCAAGTACGAGCAGCGTACATTCAAGAAGGGCGATCAGTACATAGCAGCTTACCACCCTATGTTCGCTGTCTACACTACTAACTGCGATCCTTCTAACTCTAACATTGAGCTCAAGCAGCCGTACGACTACACCAAACCTAACTACACCAACATGACTAACGGTCGTCGTCATCGTCTGATTCGCTGGTCAGAGGTACTTCTTTGGTATGCAGAGAGTGCAGCTCGCTCAGGTGCTGCTGACCTCACAGCTGCTAAGGAATATCTGCGCGAGGTTCGCAAGCGTGCCGTTACCGACTTCGAGAACGTAACTCTCTCAGACGGCACAAAGGTTGCTATCGCTAACATGACTGCAGACCAGCTCGCTGAGGCTTGCTACATCGAGCACGGCTGGGAGGTTGCAGGTCAGTGGACACAGATGGTTACACGTCGCGCCGACGAGCTTCGTATGAACGAACTCAAGAAGAACTTCGACTACCGCGTTGCTAACCCTGAGGTTGTTGTAGCTAAGGATGCTACTGGCAAGGAATACAAGGCTAAGGAAAGCGTATCTGTTGTTAAGAACACATGGGCTGGCGATAACTCTATCTACTGTCCTTATCCAACAGTTGACGTTGAGAAGAACCCATTGTTGAAGCGCTAATCAACGATTAACAATACAAATATCATCCTCGCAGACGCTAATGCGTTTGCGAGGATTTTTCATTAGGAGGGTATGGCATCCCTGCCATACCCACGCAATTAGCTTTTTAGCTATATGGAGGGCGGCTATTTAGCTGCTGGAAGGCAGCGTGGGAGGTGTGTCAAAACTCCCTTATTCTAAAAAAATCACAAAGCCCTGACTTTCACAAGCCAGGGCTTTGCTA
>ENA-UEQL01003050-UEQL01003050.1-human-gut-metagenome-genome-assembly--contig:-NODE-3050-length-10618-cov-13.674130_pt1 | contig 10618 bp, 8 predicted proteins | sample MGYA00242905_ERZ507926 | MGnify/ENA primary metagenome ERZ507926 (study PRJEB26167, sample SAMN06115531) | human gut metagenome | host: Homo sapiens | place: China:Henan | collected 2015-09-09...
AAGAAAACAACATCATCAAAGAGAGTTGTCAAGGTTGAGGCTACGGGCCAGGCCCATATTTCATCAACCTTCAATAATGTGATCATTACTCTGACGAACAATCAGGGTCAGGTGATCAGCTGGTCCTCAGCCGGTAAGAGCGGCTTCAGAGGTTCAAAGAAGAACACCCCGTACGCAGCGCAGGTTGCGGCCGAGGATGCCGCGAAGACCGCTTTCGACGCTGGTCTCCGTAAGGTGAAAGTCTTCGTCAAGGGTCCTGGCGCCGGACGTGAGTCCGCCATCAGAACCATCAACAATGCCGGAATCGTTGTCACAGAGATTGTCGATGTGACTCCGATGCCGCACAACGGATGTAGACCAAAAGGCCGTCGTAAAGTCTAAATAATTGATTTAAAACTAAAATTATTATGGCAAGATACATAGGTCCAAGTACTAAGATCGCCCGTAAGTTCGGCGAGCCGATATTCGGAAGTGATAAGGATTTCGAGAAGAGGAATTATCCTCCGGGACAGCACGGTCTGGCTGCAAAGCGCAAGAAACAGCGTGAGTACGGAATCCAGCTTAAGGAGAAACAGAAGGTTAGATACATGTATGGTCTTCTTGAGCGTCAGTTCCACAACACCTATCTAAAGGCATCCAAGATGGCTGGTCAGAGAGGTGAGAACCTTCTCCTCCTCCTTGAGTCAAGACTTGACAACGTTGTCTACAGAATGGGTATCGCCCCAACCAGGGCGGCTTCCAGACAGCTTGTCAGCCACGCTCACATTACCCTGAACGGTCAGGTGTGCAACATTCCGTCAGTCCAGGTGAAGCCTGGTGACGTCGTTGCCGTCAGGGAGCGCTCGAAGAGCCTTGAGGTTGTTCAGAAGAGCGTCGCTTCCGCTACCAAATATTCATGGATTGAGTTTGACCCTAAGGCCATTTCAGGCAAGTTCCTGAATCTGCCGGCAAGGGCTGACATCCCTGAAAACATCAACGAGCAGCTCATCGTAGACCTGTACTCTAAGTAAAAATAACACCTAAAAAGAATTAATATGGCAATCTTGGCATTTCAGAAACCGGACAAGGTGATAATGCTCGAAGGCACCGACACCGTGGGCCGTTTCGAATTCAGACCTCTTGAGCCTGGATACGGACAGACCATCGGCAACGCCCTCCGCCGCATTCTTCTCGCCTCTCTGGAAGGTTTCGCTATCAGCCAGATCAGGATTTCGGGCGTGGACCAGGAGTTCGCGACGATTCCTGGTGTGATCGAGGGGATGCAGGACATCATTCTCAACCTCAAGCAAGTGAGGTTCAAGAGAATGGTTGATACCGTTGACTCCGAGGTAGCGAACATTGTGATTAGCGGTAAGAATGAGTTTACCGCAGAGGATATTTCTAAAGGATTGTCTTCTTTCAAGGTGTTGAACCCAGAGCAGCACATCTGCTCGCTCGAACCGTCAGTTACACTCGAGATCTCCCTGACCATCACCAAGGGACGTGGCTTTGTGCCAGCCGAGGAGATGAGGGAGGAGAACACTCCGATCGGAACCATTCCGGTTGACGCTGTCTACACTCCTATCAGAAAGGTGAATTGGACTGTTGAGAACTGGCGTGTCGAGCAGAAGACCGACTACGAGAAGCTGAATCTTGAGATAATCACAGACGGATCTATCTCTCCGAATATGGCGCTTCAGGAGGCGGCAAGTATCCTGATCTATCACTTCAAGCTTTTTACCGATGACAAGAAGATCTCGATTGAGAGCGCTGTCGAGTCCGATTCAAAGGAACTTGACGAGGAAAGCCTCAGGATGAGACATCTCCTTCTCACCAAGCTGTCGGACATGGGTCTATGTCGTCCTGTTCCTTGCCTGGGGAGCGCTGATGTACAAGGTCTGGAAATGGCTGGACAAGTAAGGGGCTGGAATATCCTTCCCGCCAATCTTACCAGCGGTCCGGAGAATTATTAATGAGTTTTTAGTTAAATGAATATGCCAGAGAAGGTCACGGCAACTTGTTCCGATTGCGGAGAAAAACACGGAATTGAAGTCTGGAACCGCATCAATGTCGGTGAGAACCCCGAACTTAAGGAAAAGGTCAAGAACGGCTCACTGTTCGTCTGGGAATGCCCGCACTGCGGAAAGGCCAACCTCGCGCAGTCCCAGACTCTCTATCATGATCCGGACGAGCGTCTGATGATCTGGCTGATGCCCTACGGGATCATCCCCGAGGTTCAGGAAAAGGCTCTCGAATCACAGTTCGAGAAGATTTCACAGACCCTTCAAGGCTACACGCTCCGCCGGGTTAGCGACATAGGCTCGCTGATCGAGAAAGTAAACATCTTCGACGCCGGCCTGGACGACTGTGTGATTGAGATGTGCAAGTACATCACCAAGATGGAGATGATGGAGAAAGGCGGTTCCAAGGACTTGCTTGACACACCGTTCAAATTCTACCATGTTGACGGCCCGGACAACGACATCGAGTTCTCATACCCGAAAGACGGCCAGATGCACGGTCTCCGCATCGGCTTCAACGTCTACGAAGACTGCGCCGGCATCATCCGCCGCAACCCCTCCGTCAAGCCCTCCCCCGGCTTCTCCCGCATCGACCCCGCCTGGGTCGCCCGCTTCTTCAGGTAGACACTGCATATTCTTTTTTTAGAAACAATCCCCAAAGGAGCGGACTACCTATAACACGTTTATTGAATAGCATAAAGAGGGTAGCAAGTCATCTGCGGCTGCTCAATGTAGGGTTTCATTGAGTATCTTATTGCATGAAGTTCCGGGTTTTGTTTCAAGAGATTGCTCAGGGAATTCGCTCTTACATTACCTTCAGCCTTCACCTCAATTGGCAGTAATTTTCCGTTCCTCTGAATCAGAAAGTCAATTTCAAGTCTTGTTCCGTCATCCGTCTTGTGATAGAAGATATTCTCTTCGCCGTGACTCTTCATTTCTTCGAGTATGAATTGTTCTGTCATACCGCCTTTATATTCACTGAAGATGTCGTTTTTGACAAGGACCTGACTGGCTTCTGTTCCGACCATGGCTCCCAGCAGTCCCAGATCCAATGTAAACAGCTTGAATGCAGATGGATCTTCATATACTTGTAGAGGGAGTTTTACCTCTTTGCAGAGAGGAACCTTATATACAAGTCCGGCATCCACTAGCCACTGGATTGCAATTTCAAAGTCTTTTGCCCGTGCACCATGCTTAATTGAGCCATAGATAAACTTCTTGTTTTCTTTGAATAATTGTGACGGAAGTGTCTGCCATACAAGTCTTATTCGTGCAATCTGGTCTTTAGGGGCATGCTTCGAGAAGTCTCTCTCATATCCATTGAGAATGGCCTTTTGGATATTGCGCACGGCTTGAAGTCCATCCGTTTCAATATATACCTTTACGGCTTCCGGCATCCCTCCGACATAATAATACTGTCTAAGCAAGTCGGTATACTTCTCATGTATCAGATTTGTGGTGTGGAAGTCTTTGTCTTTTAGTAGTTTGTATGCTTCTGTCTCACCTTTTGCCAAAAGGAACTCGTCAAAGTTGAGAGGATAGACATTTATTTCATCAATTTTTCCTACCGGGTATGATATGTCCCTATGCAAGGATATCCCCAATAGAGATCCGGCTACTGCAATATGGTACTCAGGAGCTTCCTCACAAAAGTACTTTAATGATTCAATGGCCTCTGGAATGTCTTGCACCTCATCAAGAACAATGAGAGTGTCCCCCGGGGTGATATCAACTCCGGACAATGCTCTGAGGGCCCGGAGTATTCTGTCCGTATCGAAGTCCAGAGAGAACACATCCTTCAAAGTTTGGTTCTTACGACATACCAGATATGCAACCTTTTTAAAATACTGTTTTCCTAATTGTTCTAACAGCCATGTCTTGCCGACTTGTCGGGCACCGTTGAGGATCAGCGGTTTTCTGGTTGCGCTATCTTTCCATTCGACAAGTTTCTGAAATACAATTCTTTCCATATGCGCTACTACATTTTCTAGCAGGAGTCTTGTTAACAAAGTTACACTTTTTAGCACATAAAACAACTATTGTACTACATTTTATTGCACTTAATTGTGCAGAAAACCTCCCCCTTAGTTCAAGAACAGATCATCCAACGTGACTTCGCTTTGGACGATATCGCTGTGGGAGTTGTGTTTGAGGCCGTAGGCGGTGATCAGTGTCAGGAGGACGGACTTGCGGGTGTTGGTCTCGGAGCGGAAAGTGTCAAGGCGTGCGGAGAGTTTCTGTTCTTCGGCGAGCGAGATCTCAAACTTTTCCTTGCTGTACTTCATCTCGCAAAGGTTGATTGTCTCGTCCTTGCGGTCAATCAGGAGGTCGATCTGAACGCCTTTCTTGGATCCGTCTCTCTTGCCGCGCCATGAACAGGCCAATGTCTGGACACCGGAAATACCTAGAGCCTGCTTGATCTGCCTTAGGTGACAGAGGCACAGCATCTCGAACGAGAGGCCGCACCAAGTGTTGTGCAGCGGACTGTTGACGGATGTTGTCCAGAAATGCTCGTCTTGATAACTGTTTTTCTCTATGAATCTGAAATAGAATAAAGTATAGAAATCAATCAGTTGATAGAGTGATGAACTGTCCTGCCTCTTTCTGTTCAGTGATATATTGCTGCCGAAGGGAGAATATTTCCGTATGAAACCGCAGTTCTCAAGTTCTTCAAGAATAGTGCTGAATGCCCCGTTGTCTGTCAGGCCGGTGACGGCAAGGATTTCCTTTCTTGTCAGTCCCATACCTTTCGCGGAAAGTGCGGTGATGACTTTTATGTGTGGACCTGCATTCTTGAACAATGCCTGATAAAGGTCGCTGAACTCATCTTTCAATTCCGCATTCGGAGAAAAGAAGAGAGCGTCAATGTTCTGCGCAAGGCTCTTTGACCGATCCATCATAGACATATAATAAGGTATACCACCCATCACCATATAGCATTCCGCAATCTGTTTTCGGGAATATGAGAAACCATATTCCTTGAAATACTCTTCGCTTTCTTTGAGGCAGAATGGCTCAAGGAACAGATGGTGTGTGAGGCGGTTGTGAAGCCCTCCACGGCTGTGAATCAAGTTGTTGATCATCCAGAATGTCGCCGATCCGCAGACTATCAGCTTGACATCATCCCGCAGCGCGGCCCAACTATTCCAAAAGTTCTCCAAAGCCGCGATGAACCCGGATTTAGGAGTGTCCATCCAAGGCAGTTCGTCAATGAATATCACTTTCTTCCCCTCCGGCAGCGTTTCCAGATAGCGGGACAGTTCATAGAATGCCAGAATCCAGTTTTTCTGGATATTCAGTCTCTCCGAGCCCGAACATTTCTGTATGGCGATAGCGAAGGCTGTGAGTTGCTCTGCCTTTGTGGCCCCGTGTACGCCTGTGACATAGAACGAGAACTTGTCCTCCGCCGCCATTCTGATAAGGAATGTTTTCCCCACGCGCCGTCTTCCGTAGAGTGCCACAAACTCGGATCTCCCTGAATCCAAGTAACTTTTCAGAGCTTTCATTTCCGCTGTCCTTCCGATAACTTTCTGTGCCATATTCAAGTGATTTTCTGCGCAAAGATAGCCTTTTTGATTCAATTGCGCAAATTATCGAGAGATTCTCTGCGGTACTATGGTGTTTTAAAAAGTGTTGCGCAGATTATTTAATGATAATCTGCGCAAATATGAAGCTTGGGTAAGACATCAAGTCGGAGACAGCTTTTTTCTTGGGGAACAGAGGAATGAAATAAAGGGGCGCAGAGGAACAATCCCGTGCGACCCTTTGTCGTATTAAGTAATAAAGTTTATTCCACTTTTCTGGCGCCGTCGCTGATCACTACGTCGTAGAACTTCGCGTCGTGACCGAACTTGGCCGGGAACTGCTCCTTGACGGCGGCGATGAACGCGTCGTAGAGCTCATCCTTCACGAGGTTGATGGTGCAACCGCCGAAACCGCCACCCATCACACGTGAGCCTGTCACCTCGCACTTGCGGGCCAGCTTGTTGAGGAAATCGAGTTCCTCGCAGCTGACCTCGTAGAGTTTGCTCAGTCCGAAGTGCGTCTGGTACATCATCTCGCCGACGATCTCATAGTCTCCTCTCTCAAGGGCATCGCAGACATCAAGGACTCTCTGAACCTCTCCGATTACATATTCAGCCCTGAGAAAATCCTCCGCAGGAATCTCCTCCCGAACCTCCTCAAGCCAAACTCTCTTGGCATCGCTGAGGAACTCCACTTCCGGATGATTCTTCCGGATGGCCCTTGCGGCGTTCTCACAGGACTCCCTCCTCTTGTTATACGCCGAAGAGGCCAGTTCATGTTTCACGCAAGAGTCAATAAGAACCAGTTTGTAGCCCTTCGGATCGAACGGGAAGTACTTGTACTCCAGGGTTTTGCAATTAAGGCGGATAAGGCTGCCTTTTTTTCCGAAAATCGAGGCGAACTGATCCATGATTCCGCATTTCACACCGCAGTAGTTATGCTCGGTGGACTGACCGATCTTGGCCAGGTCAAACTTGTCGATCTTGTTGTCGAACAAGTAGTTGATGGCGTAGGCGAAAGTGCTCTCAAGGGCAGCGGATGAAGACAGACCCGCTCCCAGCGGAACGTCTCCCGCGAACACGGTGTCAAAACCCTCGACCTTACCGCCGCGCTTCACAGTCTCACGGCAGACGCCAAAGATGTAGCTTGCCCACTGCTGCTTAGGCTTATCCTCTTCCTCCAGGCCAAATTCAACATATTCATCATAGTCAATAGAGAAAGCCTTGACTTTCCTTGTGCCATTGATTTTGACCTCGGCCATGATGCCACGGTCGATCGCACCCGGAAAAACATATCCTCCATTGTAGTCAGTGTGCTCACCGATGAGGTTGATACGACCCGCCGAGGCGAAAACTTCTCCTTCCGCGCCGAAGAGAGTGCTGAATTTCTCCCTGATTCTGGTTTTCATTTCCATATTATGTGATTTTTAGTCTTGTCCGTTAAAGAAAACGTCAGTTCCGGACGTTTTCCAATAAGGCAAATTTAACAAATATTTATTGATTCCCTTCTAAATCCGCAAAACAATCGGACAATGATCACTTACTCCTCCGACATAACGCGGCCCGGTGTACGTACGGAGCGGCTTTTCCCCCGAATGAGCGTTGTCGCGCGTCATCAGGAACGGAATCCTAAGCACCCTCATCTCAGGAATATTCCCGCCCTGCGCCACGCTCTCCGAAACAAAGAACATGTCAATCATCTCCCATTTTCCTGAGTATCTTATCGTTCCCTCTCCCCTCGAAGCGAGCGGCAACGCCAGATTGATCAAAGGATGTGAATATCCTTCCGTCAATATTCCGAAAGCCGGATTCTCCGGAGTGTCGTTGAAGTCACCCATCGCCACCATATTCATCAATCCTGCATCCTGAAGCGAGTCTGTCACCTCACGCAACCTTCTGAGTGCCGCTTCCCTCCTGCCTCCAGTCCTGCCGCCGTACTTGGACGGATGATGGTTCACCAGAAAGGCCAGGCTGTCGCCGTCCGGCTTCCGGAACCTTGCCAAAAGAATATCCCTGGTCCTGAATGGAGGATCTGTTCCGCCTCCTACAGCAATAGGCTTTGCCTGAATTAGTTCCAATCTTGATGATCTATAGAGCAAAGCCACATCGATGCCCCTCGGATCCGGAGAGTCGAAATGCACAATCCTGTAGTCCGTCTTGTAAAGAGGTGTTTCTCTCAGGAGCCTTTCCAGAACAAAGCGGTTTTCCACCTCGGCTATTCCTATGACATCCGGAAGAATGCCTTCCTTATCTTTCACCCAGAATATTGACTTCGCTATCGCATTGCATTTCGCCAGGAACCGCCTCTTTGTCCAATGCTTCTTACCGAACGAGGAGAACTCCGCCTCGGACTCATTCCCGCCAAGGGTGTCCCGACACCAGTCAAACAGGTTCTCAAGATTCCAGAACATCACAAGAGTCTGCCCTTCCTCTCTTCCTGCATCCTGAAAATGTGTTCCTAAACCATGATAGCCATAAATACAGTAAACCGGCAGCAAGAGAAGAATGGCAGACAGTATGATGAGCGTCCTTTTCATTCCACCGGCAAATATGCGGCACAAAAACGTAAAAAACGAAAAGAAACAGAAAGACTTCCATAAGAAACGTAAAAACCACCTTCTTTACCCCCAAAAAACAATCATCCAAACAAGGCAAAGGATCTGCTCCTGCTTACGAACAAGGTGACACATTAAGCGTGGCGGATAACGCCGTGACAGTCAAGTAAAAGAGTCATCCCGTGGTGCGGCATTCCCGACCACGGGATGACTCCTTGTTTTGATAATCAGTTAATTAAGTGCCACGGAAATCAACTGGCCGGGCTTGACGACATATTCCTTGGTCTTGCCGCCGGCTTTGCTGACGGTGACTTTGATTTTCGTAGGGCTTACGCGCACCGCTTCGATGTCGAAATCGCTGTCGAAGGCCTTGATGTGGCGAAGTGCCATCCTGTCCCATCCGGAAGGTAGCTGCGTCTTGAGGCTGAAAGAGTTGAAGCCTGTCGGACGGATGCCGAACAGACCCTCTGTGATCACTCGGCAGAAAAGCCCGCTTTCGGCGGAAAGGTGCCGCTGGGAGCCTTCAGGGTAGGCCTCGACGGGATAAGGAACATGGGTGCCGAGAAGTCGGCGCTGCGAATAATGGCTCAGCTGTTTGACGGCCTCGTCGGAATGGCCGGCGGCGAACGCTCCGCGCAGGGCGTAGAGGGTGGATCTGTCCCAGAATGTGGTGCTGCCCTGCTGGGTGAGGATGCCGTCCTCGGTCATCATCAGAGGAGAGAACAAGGCGTCCAGGGTACCTTTCGCCCTGTCGTTGATGCCGAAGCACAAAGGCAGGCAGATCCAGGATCTCAACACATCATTCCCGTCGTAATACTTGTAAGTGTCATAACCGCTGACCGTTCCGCCGAAATACCTCTCGACCGCGGCTTTGAGTTCGGTCGCCTGTCTGCGATAAGTTCTTGTCACGGAGGCCGGCTCTCCCATCAAAGGCGCAAGATGGGTTGCCGACACCAGTCCGTCGTAGTAGAGGCAGGCTGTCGAGAGATTGGCCTTGCCGGCAGGGAAGCGGCCTTCCAGCTCATCGGTGTCGGATTCCGGAACACCATCGGCGTTCAGCTTGCGGTGGCAGTACTCAAGGCACCATTTGAGGAACGGCCAAAGCTCACGGGCTTGTTCAAGGTTCCCGCTGGCGAGCAGGTAACGAGGCAGACCGTGTGCGACCATCGCGGCGTCACCCCTGTCGCCCGCGCCGTCCCAGATGTCAAGCCCTTCGGCGATGATGGAGCTTGGGATCGGCTTGAATTCATCGTTCATGAATCTGGCGAAATGACGGTAGCAGTTGAAGGCCGACTCATTACCGTTCGGGTTGCCCAGGAACGGGAAGAACGGGTTGACGTACTCACATTGGTCGTTGCACCACAACGCGGCGTAGTAGGACTCTCCGCCCGGGCCGTGCATAAGCCCGCCTTTCGTGCGGTAGATGCTTTCGGTGGCCCTGATCTTGGCGAAGCGGAACTCGTCATCAATCGCCGGATCCGGAGTCTCAAGGACAAGGGAGGAATCCAGGGAGCGCACGAACGACATTCTGGCGGCATATTCATCACTCACATCCGGGACGGTCATTTTCTCCCCGCTGTCTCGATAGGCTTGGAACGCTGCCTGAAAATCAACCGTTTGCTGCGGTTCCAAGACGAAGGTGCCGCTTCCGAAGATATCGCCTCTCACGACGTAGGCACCGTCCACGCCACTGTCTTTCGGCGTTTTCACAACTTGCTTGAATTCAGGAATATTCACAATCACCGGCTGCCCCGTGATGTTCCTGACGCTGTAGGTCTCGCAAAGCATCGGAAGGGTGGTGCTCGGGAATATTCTTGTGGTGACTTCGATCACCGGAGCCGGAGAGTCTCCGATCTGGCCGTTGACGTTGGTGTTGCGGAGGCCGTAGTCGCAGACAGCGGAAAGCGTGCCGTCCAGAGTCACCTTCTTGGCTGACAATTGCTTGACCGCCACAGAGTTGACTCCTATCAGCGACATTATGTCGGTACTCATCCTGTACATCAGGCTGGCGTGGGTGTTGTTCGGCACCGTCCTCAGCATCGGAAAGACCAGCGAGCGCATCTGATTGAAGTGTCCGCCTCCATCGACTTCCCATCTGATGACACAGGAGATCTGCTCGCCGCTCATCTCGATGTGGTCTGAATATGGCAGACTGACATTTCCGATGTTAAGCGAGATGGATTCATCGTCCTGGATTGTCCAACACGTTTGGGCGGACATGGAGATCATTGCGGCGGCCAGTGCCGCAAGTGTGGTAAGAAAACGTTTCATTATGTTTTAGAGATTAATGCTGAATATCCAGCCTATGTAGTCCTTGTTGAGGTTGGCGATCGGGAAGCGGTCGATGTAGTGCCAGAAGTTGCGGGCGTAGCGGATGCCGATCTGCGTGTCGTAAGGCAGCCAGAAGAAGTTGCCGAGCCTGACGGTGAGGTCGGCTCCGACGCTGAACAGGTTCTCGCCCATGACCGCTCCTGGATTGTAATGCAGTTCGTGGTTCCAACTGAATGTCTGGTAGGACCAGTCGAAGAACGGCGTCAGC
>ENA-UEQL01003052-UEQL01003052.1-human-gut-metagenome-genome-assembly--contig:-NODE-3052-length-10616-cov-6.647500_pt1 | contig 10616 bp, 10 predicted proteins | sample MGYA00242905_ERZ507926 | MGnify/ENA primary metagenome ERZ507926 (study PRJEB26167, sample SAMN06115531) | human gut metagenome | host: Homo sapiens | place: China:Henan | collected 2015-09-09...
TTTATCATAATACCGTCGATGATATTGCTGTGTCCGATAAAGTCAGCAACAAAGGCATTTTCAGGCTCATTGTAAATGTCCTCAGGTGTGCCAATCTGCTGGATATAGCCCTGATTCATGACTACGATGGTGTCAGACATGGTAAGCGCCTCCTCCTGGTCGTGTGTGACGTAGACGAAGGTGATACCGAGCTCATTTTTGAAGCGGATAAGCTCATACTGCATGCTCTGGCGCAGCTTTAAGTCGAGAGCGCCAAGGGGCTCGTCTAACAGCAGTACCTTAGGCTCGTTTACAATAGCTCTTGCAATAGCGATACGCTGCTGCTGGCCTCCGCTAAGAGAATCTACAGAGCGGTTTTCAAAGCCGTCGAGATTGACGAGCTTTAATGCATACTTTATTTTGTCATCTATGTAAGCCTTGCTTTTTTTCTTTATTTTAAGACCAAACGCGATGTTTTCAGCTATTGTCATATGAGGGAAAAGAGAGTATTTCTGGAAAACAGTGTTCAGATTTCTCTCGTTTGCAGGCATATTTGTGATGTCCTTTGAATCAAACATGATTTTTCCCTTGTCAGGATATACAAAGCCGCCGATGATCCGCAGTGTCGTGGTTTTGCCGCACCCGGATGGGCCCAGCAGCGTCACGAACTCCCCGTTTTTGATACGGAGATTGAGATCGTCCAGCACTTGTTCGCCGTCAAACGAAATCGCGATGTTTTCCAGTGAAATGATCGTATCCTGTTGCATATCATGCATCCCCCTTTGCGGTAATGGGTGTTCCGGAAAGCCCGGAACCGCGATGTCCCCGGCAGCGCCCTCCGCAAAGGGTTTTTCACAGAAGTCCCGGGGCTCCCCGGGCGACTGCGGCGTTGCCTCAACACCGTCTTTTCTATTGCTAGATGCAGCGCTTTTGAGCCGGAAAGATGCTTCCATCACAAAAGCAGGGTTTTTCGGTTGATTTCAACCGCCTTTCTTTGGATATCTGTGAACAGAGTTTGAACAGATAGCAAATACTAATGATACTGGCAAGCGCCCCGCTTGTCAAGGTTTTTTCGCAAATTACGCCAATTTTAACACGAATTTTCGCTTTGGCGCAGCAGACGCTTCGACACGCGGTTCAACCAGCGCTTTTTTGGAGATGGCGGACAACCCGCCGCGCCAGATGATACACCCGCAGCAGCGGCCCGCGCACCGGGCGCAGCGCCGCCCACACCCGCACATACATCCGATAGCACCAATGGGTCACCGGGCGATAGCGTTCCCCGTGATACACGCCCTTGACCACCGCGAGGATCTGGTCCGGCTGGATACCCGGCTCGCAAGTGGTTTGGTTATCTCCCAGCATGGTGTAGCCATCCGGCTCCACCGCCACCACCCGGTGCAGCACAAACTGACCGTTGCGGCGGCGATACAGCGGAATATCCCCCGCCTTCAACGCGTCGGCGTTCGCCGCCGTCAGCATGACCCGGTCGCGCCCGGCGCGCAGCAGCGGCAGCATACTGGTGCCGGTGATGGGGATGATGACATCCATATGCTCTTGCAGGCAGTCGGCCAGCAGCGGCGACAGCTCCCGCCAATTGGTGGTGATCACACGCGGTTGTTCCATGAACATTCGTCCCTTTTTAATCGGTAATATTTTAGTTACAGTTTAACGCTTTTTTTCGTCGGTTGCAAGTATATCCGCTGTATCTTTGCAAAGGGTAATAAAATGTGAACAAATTTTGAAATTCGATAACAGATGCTTTACTTTTTTAAGGAATTGTATTATAGTAAAAGCAACATTTATGACCATTGGTCATAATTTGACTTTTCGTCAATGTTGACTGTTGGTCAAGCAGGTGGGAGGCGAAGAAATGGCTGAACAAACACTGCAGGCCGTGCGTTTGGCAGAGCAGCAGGCAGACGACCGCGAACGAGCCGCCCGACAACAGGCGGACGAGCTGGTCGCCAAAGCCAAAAGCGACGCGGACGCGCACATCAAAGAGGTTTGCCGCCAGGCGACCGAGCAGGCACAGCGGGCGGTGCAAGCCGCACGCGAACAAGGGGATGCCATGCTGGAGCAGGCGCAGGCAAACGCCAAGGAGCGCGAACAAGCGCTGGCACAGCAAGCACAGCAGCGTCGGCAGGACGCGGTGCGTCAGGTGATCGACTGTATTTTGTCGTGATCCGATCGCCGCACCACATTTGGGAAAGGAGGCCAGCCCATGGCTATTGTATCCATGCGGCATCTGACCCTGTATGGCTTAAAAAAAGACCGCAAATCCATCATGGAATTGCTGCAGCGGCGGGGTGTGGTGGAGATCACTCCCTGTCCGGTCGAGGATGAACGTTACCAGCCGCCGGATGTTTCCGCGGCGCGCGCCGTATTTGACAAGCGCATTCATGTGATGACACAGGCGCTGGCGGTTCTGGAACGCGAGGTGGATTTTCCCTCGTCCATGTTCTCATCGCTGGAGGGGCGGCGTCCCATCACAGTGGAGGATTATGAGTCCTTCGCCAGCGACCGGGACGAGATCTTCGATGTGGCGGAGCAGCTGAACACGCTGGATCGCCAGATCACCGAGCAGCAAGCCGACATCATCAAATGCCGCACACAACAAGAGGCACTGACCCCGTGGAAGGATCTGGACATTCCGCTGTCCACCACCGGTACCACCAGCACGGCGGTGCTGATCGGGTCGCTGCCGCAGGAGTATTCGACCGAAACGCTGTTGTCCATCCTGGCGGAAAAGCTGCCGAAAACGGATGTGTCGCTGGAAATCCTGCGTGCCACACCCGAGCAGACCTGTCTGTTCCTGCTTTGCTTAAAGCCGGACGCGGACGCGGTGTTGGCGGTGCTGAACGATCTGGGCTTTGCGCGACCGGCGGTGACCGGGCGGCAGCCCACCGCCGCGATGCTGACGCAGCTGGATGAACAGATCGTCAAAGACGAGCAAGGCATTGAAGCCGCCAAAAAGAGCATCGCTGATTGCGCCGGGTTCCGGCACGCGCTGCAATTCACCATCGACCACTATACCATGCGGTCGGAAAAATACGAGATGATCGGGCAGCTGAAGCAGTCGGGACGGTTGTTTATTCTGACCGGCTGGCTGCCGGAAAAGAAAGCGCCCGCACTGGTGCAGGACATTGAGGCGCATTACGACGCGGCGGTGGAGATCGAAGCGCCCGCCGAGGGTGAACAGCCGCCGGTGCTGCTGAAAAACGGACATTTCAGCTCGCCAGTCGAATCGGTGGTGGAAAGCTTCGGCTTGCCTGCCGGGCAGGAACGCGACCCCACCTCGATCATGGCGATTTTCTACTATTTTCTGTTCGGTATGATGCTGAGCGACGCGGCTTACGGACTGATTATGGTGATCGCCACCACCGTGCTGCTGCGCAAGTTCCCGAACATGGAGCGCGGGATGCGCCAGTCGCTGCGGATGTTCCGCTATGGCGGCATTTCCACCGCGATTTGGGGCGTGCTGTTCGGCGGTTACTTTGGCGATGCCCCCGCGGTGATCGCCTCCACCTTCTTCGGCAGCGACTTTTCCATTCCGCCGCTGTGGTTCTCGCCGGTGGACGAGCCGATGCGGATGCTGATGTTCTCGTTCCTGGTGGGTATCATCCATCTGTTTACCGGACTGGGTGTCAAGCTGGTGGACGATTGCCGCAACGGACATATCAAGGACGGCATTTACGATGTGGTGTTCTGGTATATGCTGGTGGGCGGCGGCATTGTGTATCTGCTGACGGTACCGACTTTCCTGAACATGGCGGGGCTGAGCTTCCGTCTGCCGGATATGGTAGGCACTATCGCCGCGATTTGCGCCGGTATCGGTGCCATCGGCATTGTGCTGACGGCGGGGCGCGATTCACGCAGTCCGGTCAAGCGGCTGCTGAAAGGGCTGTACGGGCTGTATAATGTCACCGGTTATTTAAGCGACATTTTGTCCTATTCCCGTCTGTTGGCATTGGGACTCGCCACCGGCGTTATCGCCACCGTGTTCAACAAAATGGGAAGCATGGCCGGCGGCGGTGTGGCAGGTGTCATCCTGTTTATCGTGGTGTTCCTGATCGGGCACACCCTCAACATCGGCATCAATCTGCTGGGCGCGTATGTACACACCAACCGCCTGCAGTTTGTGGAGTTTTTTGGCAAGTTCTATGAAGGCGGCGGCAAAGCGTTCGCTCCCTTCTCGGCACACACCCGTTACTACAAATTCAAGGAGGATCAGTAATCATGGGAGTTGTTTATGCATTGGTCGGAGCGGCACTGGCCGCATTGTTGTCGGGTATCGGTTCGTCGATCGGCGTGGGTTTGGCCGGTGAGGCCGCCACGGGCGTGGTGACCGAGGATCCCTCCAAATTCAGCAAGGTGCTGATTTTGCAGCTGCTGCCCGGTACGCAGGGCATTTATGGATTGTTGATCGGCTTTTTGACACTGACGCAGGTCGGTATTCTGGGCGGCAGCTCGGATATCTCAGTTGCCAAAGGTCTGCTGTATCTCGCGGCTTGCCTGCCGATGGCGTTTGTGGGCTTGTGGTCGGCGATCCGTCAGGGTCGCGTGGCGGTGTCCAGCATTCATCTGGTGGCGAAAAAGCCCGACCAGTTCGGTAAATCCATGCTGTTCCCCGCGATGGTTGAAACCTACGCCATTCTGGCGCTGCTGATCTCCATTCTGGCGGTGTTCGGCATCGGCGGACTGAATGTATAATCCCTTTTATTAAAGGAGGAGCCGACATGACCGGCTTAGAGAATATTCTGGCGAAAATCGACGAGGATGCCCGTACGCAAGCCGCCGCCATCTTGGACGAGGCACGGCAGCAGGCGGAGCAGATCGCGACACAGGCGCAGCAGCAAGCGAAGCAGCAGGCGGCGGACATTGCCGCCAAAGGCGAAAAAGACGCTGCCGACACGCTGGAACGCGCCCGTTCCGCCGCCCAGCTGTGGGAGCGCAAGGCGGAACTGACCGCCAAGCAGCGGTTGATTCGCGAAACCATTGACGCGGCCGCCAAACAGCTGCGCGAGCTGCCGGACGAGCAGTATTTTTCGCTGCTGCAGGATCTGGCGGTGGCACACGCGCTGCCGCAGGAAGGCACGCTGTATCTCTCCCCCGCCGACCGGCAGCGCGTACCGGCGCTGTTTGAAGAGGGGCTGAACGCCGCGCTGGGTGATCCCGCTGCCAAGCTGACGCTGGCGGAGGACACCCGTGACATCGACGGCGGCGTGGTGCTCGCCTACGGCGGCATTGAAGAAAATTGTTCCTTCATCGCCCTGTTTGACGACAAGGCAGACGCCTTGCAGGACATGGTACAGGCACTTTTATTTTAACACCGGAGCGGACGCGTTCCGCTATTCGGGATGGAGCGAAAGGCAGGAAACGCCATGAGCGAACAATCCTATACCTATGCGGTATCCCGCATCCGCAGCCGGGAGCTAACGCTGCTGGACGCCGCGTTTTACGAGCGGCTGATCGCCGCCCCCACGGCGGAGGACTGTCGCCGGCAGCTGGAAGAACGCGGCTGGGGGTCGATGGCCGAAGAGCGGGAAAAAACCTGGCAGCTGCTGCAGGAGCTGGTGGGCGATGCCCCCGACTGGCGGGTGTTTGTGCTGCCGCAGGACTATCACAATCTGAAAGCGGCGATCAAGCAGGTATACAGCCAGGCACAGGGGATCGCCGTATATCTCCCCGCCGGAACGGTGGAGCCGGAGCGCATCCGCGAGGCGGTGCAGCAGCAGGACTTTTCGTTGCTGCCGGAGGAGATGCAAGCCCCGGCGCAGCAAGCGTTTGAGCTGTTGCTGCATACCCGCGACGGCCAGCTGTGTGACACGGTGATCGACCGCACGGCACTGGACGCGATCCGGCGGGCGGGCGAAGCGTCCGCCAACGCGTTTATCCGGCAATACGCCGAATGGACGGTGGCGACGGCGGACATCAAAATTGCGATGCGCGCTTATCGCACCCACAAGCCGGAAGCGTTTTACGAGCAGGCGCTCGCCGACTGCCGCACGCTGGATACCGGACGATTGGCGCAGGCGGCGCGGCGCGGCACCGAAGCGCTGGTGGAATACCTGTCGCTGACCGATTATGCCGATGCCGCCGACGCGATCAAGCAGTCGGTGTCGGCGTTTGACCGTTGGTGCGCGCGGCGTATGGCGCAGCTGATCAAAGAACAGCAGCACAATCCGTTCACCATCGCACCGCTGGCGGCTTACTGGCTGGCGCGCGAACAGGAAATGCAGATCGTGCGCATGATCCTGTCCGGCAAGGAGCATGAGATGGCACCGGACGCGATTCGGGAAAAAGTGAGGGATCTGTATGTCTAAAATAGCGGTAATGGGCGACCAGGACAGCATTTACGGCTTTGCCGCGCTGGGGCTGGAGATCCACCCCACCACCGACCGGGACGAGGCGGCGCATCTGCTGAAAAAGCTGGCAAACACCGATTATGCGGTGATTTACATGACCGAGGCGCTGGCCGCCGAGCTGGAAACCGAAATCGACGAGTATCGCACCCGCCAATGGCCGGCGATCATCCCGATCCCCGGCGTATCCGGCAACACCGGCATGGGCATTCGTGCGGTGAAAAAGTCGGTGGAACAGGCGGTCGGATCGGATATTATCTTTAACCACTAACCGGCGAACGCGCCGATATTTCCGCTGCCCCGGGCGGCAGCGGTGACTCTAAGGGAGGCAATTATGAGCAAAGGCACCATTGTAAAAGTGGCTGGGCCGCTGGTCATCGCCGAAGGAATGCGCGACGCCAATATGTTTGATGTTGTGCGCGTCAGCCAGCATCGTCTGATCGGCGAGATCATCGAAATGCACGGTGACCGCGCGTCCATTCAGGTATATGAAGAAACCTCCGGGTTGGGACCCGGCGAACCGGTGGAATCCACCGACGCGCCGTTGAGCGTGGAATTGGGACCCGGTTTGATCAGCAGCATTTTCGACGGTATTCAACGCCCGCTGGAAGCGATCGTGCAAGCGGTGGGCAACAATTTGGAGCGCGGTGTGGAAGTACCCGCGCTGAACCGTGAAGCCAAGTGGCACTTTGTCCCCACGGTGAAAGCGGGCGACACGGTGGTGCCCGGCGACATCATCGGTACCGTGCAGGAAACCCCCATTGTGCAGCAGCGCATTATGGTTCCCGCCGGGGTGAGCGGACAGGTCGCCTCGATCGAGGACGGCGAGTTCACCATTACCGAAACGGTGGCGGTCATACGCGACGACAAGGGCGGCGAGCATCCGCTGACCATGATGCAAAAATGGCCGGTGCGTGTGGGGCGTCCATACAAAGAAAAGCTGTCTCCCGACCATCCGCTGGTCACCGGCCAGCGGGTCATCGACACACTGTTCCCCATCGCCAAAGGCGGTGTGGCGGCGGTGCCGGGTCCGTTCGGCAGCGGTAAAACCGTGGTGCAGCACCAGCTCGCCAAATGGGCAGATGCAGACATCGTGGTTTACATCGGCTGCGGCGAACGCGGCAACGAAATGACCGATGTGCTGAACGAGTTCCCGGAGCTGAAAGACCCGAAAACCGGCTATTCGCTGATGCAGCGCACGGTGCTGATCGCCAACACCTCGGATATGCCGGTGGCAGCGCGTGAAGCCTCCATTTACACCGGCATCACCATTGCCGAATATTTCCGCGATATGGGATATTCGGTGGCGTTGATGGCGGATTCCACCTCCCGCTGGGCAGAAGCACTGCGTGAAATGTCCGGTCGATTGGAAGAAATGCCCGGTGAAGAGGGCTATCCCGCGTATTTGGGCAGCCGGTTGGCGCAGTTTTACGAGCGCGCCGGTCGGGTACACACGCTGGGCAGCGACCCGCGCGAAGGCGCGCTGTCGGTCATCGGCGCAGTATCCCCTCCCGGCGGCGATATTTCCGAGCCGGTGTCGCAGGCGACCCTGCGTATCGTCAAGGTGTTCTGGAGCCTCGATTCTTCGCTCGCTTATCGGCGGCACTTCCCCGCTATCAACTGGCTGACCAGCTATTCGCTGTATGCCGACAGCATGGGCGCATGGTTTGACAAGCAGGTGGAGGACAGCGACTGGATGGCACTGCGCGCCCGCATTATGCGGCTGCTGCAAGAGGAGTCCGAGCTGGACGAGATCGTCAAGCTGGTCGGTATGGACGCACTGTCTCCCTCCGATCGGTTGAAGCTGGAGGCCGCCCGCTCGATTCGTGAAGATTTCCTGCATCAGGATGCGTTCCACGAGGTGGACACCTACACCCCGCTGGACAAGCAGCATGACATGATGCGGTTGATTCTGCTGTATTATACCGAAGCGTCCGACGCACTGGATCAGGTTTCGATCGAAGATCTGGTGAAGCTGCCGGTGCGCGAGCGGATTGGTCGATTCAAATATACCCCCGACGCGCAGGTGGCCACCGAATATGAGGCGATCGCCCGGCAGCTGGCGGAGGAGATCGACGCGCTGAAGCAAAAGGAGGAAGAGTAATGCCGAAGGAATATCGTACCATCCAGGAAGTCGCCGGACCGCTGATGCTGATCCGCGGCGTGGAAGGCGTTACCTATAACGAGCTGGGCGAAATCGAGCTGCAAAACGGCGAAAAACGCCGCTGCAAGGTGTTGGAGGTCAACGGCTCCAACGCGCTGGTGCAGCTGTTTGAAAACGCGACCGGTATCAATCTGGACAACAGCAAGGTGCGGTTTTTGGGACGCAGCATGGAGTTGGGCGTATCGGAGGATATGCTGGGGCGCGTGTTTGACGGTCTGGGCCGCCCCATCGACGACGGTCCCGCGATCTTGCCCGAGCAGCGCCGGGATATCAACGGCTTGCCCATCAACCCGGCAGCGCGCAACTACCCGCAGGAGTTTATCCAAACCGGTATTTCCGCGATCGACGGACTGAACACGCTGGTGCGCGGGCAAAAGCTGCCCATCTTCTCCGCCAGCGGTCTGCCCCACGCCAATTTGGCGGCGCAAATTGCGCGGCAGGCAAAGGTGCGCGGCACCGATGAGCCGTTCGCCGTGGTGTTCGCCGCCATGGGTATCACCTTTGAGGAATCCAACTTCTTTATTGAAAGCTTCCGCGAAACCGGCGCTATCGACCGCACGGTGCTGTTCATCAACCTGGCGAACGACCCGGCGGTGGAACGCATTGCAACCCCGCGTATGGCGCTGACCGCTGCCGAATATCTGGCGTTTGAAAAAGATATGCATGTACTGGTGATTTTGACCGATATCACCAACTACGCCGACGCGCTGCGTGAAGTGTCGGCGGCGCGCAAGGAAGTGCCCGGACGCCGTGGTTATCCCGGCTATATGTACACCGACCTGGCGTCGCTGTACGAACGCGCCGGTCGGCAAAAGGGACACAGCGGCAGCATCACCATGATCCCGATTTTGACCATGCCGGAGGACGACAAAACTCACCCCATCCCCGACCTGACCGGCTACATCACCGAGGGGCAGATCATCCTGAGTCGTGAGTTGTACCGCAAGGGTGTGACCCCGCCTATCGATGTGCTGCCGTCGCTGTCGCGTTTGAAGGATAAGGGTATCGGCGAGGGCAAAACCCGCGCCGACCACGCCAACACGATGAACCAGCTGTTCGCCGCTTATGCGCGCGGCAAAGAGGCCAAAGAGTTGATGGTGGTGTTGGGCGAAGCGGCACTGACCGACATTGATAAGCTGTATGCTCAGTTTGCCGATGCATTTGAAGAGCAGTATGTATCACAGGGATACGATGCCAACCGCGATATTGAAGAAACGCTGAATATCGGCTGGAAGCTGCTCTCCATCCTGCCCCGCAGCGAGCTGAAGCGTATCAAGGACGAATTTTTGGACGAGTATTACGGAAAGCAATAAGGGGGGTGCATGACCCTTGGCAACCACACAGATAAACCCCACCCGGATGGAGCTGACCCGGCTGAAGAAAAAGCTGACCACCGCTGTGCGGGGGCACAAGCTGCTGAAGGATAAGCGGGACGAGCTGATGCGGCAGTTTTTGGATATGGTGCGCGAAAACAAGCGCCTGCGCGAAAAGGTGGAGGCGGATATTCTGGCGGTAAACCAGAATTTTGTGATGGCGCGCGCCAGCATGAGCGACGAAGCGTTGAACACCGCCATGCTGGCTCCCACGCAGGAGGTATCGCTGGATACCGACACCCGCAATGTGATGAGCGTGGACATTCCGGTGCTGCACGCCAAAACCCGCACCGCCAACCCGGAGGACATTTATTCCTACGGCTTTGCGTTTACCTCGGGTGATCTGGACGATGCGGTCAAGTCGCTGGCGGACATTCTGCCCGATCTGCTGCGGTTAGCGGAGATCGAAAAGTCCTGCCAGCTGATCGCGGCGGAGATCGAAAAGACCCGCCGGCGGGTCAACGCCCTGGAGCACGTAATGATCCCCCGGCTGCAGGAAACCATCCGGTACATCACCATGAAGCTGGAGGAAAACGACCGAGCCAGCCGCACCCGGCTGATGAAGGTCAAGGACATGATGCTGGAAAGCGCCCACCATTATCAGGAGCATGTATAGTTTTAAACAAAGCCCCGGAAAGCGTAAAACGCTTTCCGGGGCTTTTGAGCTGTCGAAAAAGGGAAATTCGTCGTTCGGAAGACGAAAAAAGCGGAAGCGGGTTACCAATCGGTGTTTGC